>Ga0316204_10001948_pt1 | contig 50959 bp, 49 predicted proteins | sample 6monrhotite_MG_2_FD_205661 | JGI IMG/M metagenome (GOLD analysis project Ga0316204, IMG submission 205661) | Microbial mat bacterial communities from mineral coupon in-situ incubated in ocean water Damariscotta River, Maine, United States -... | ecosystem: Environmental > Aquatic > Marine >... | reverse complement strand
TGATTTAAACATCAAATCTATGGTTGTGGTGTTTAATTGACCACTAAAATTGGGGTGGTCCACCAATTTATTTGCCAAAATGCGAACGTATCGTTGCGTGCGCAAAATATGCTCACCAGTTTCATTGTCGCGAATTTCGGCCAAGGTTGCCAGCGACAAAATGGTGACGTCTTGGGTGCGAGATAATTCGTCAATGTGGCATTGAATACGGTCAACCATGGTATTGGTGTGTTGGGCAATAATACCGTATTCATCGTTGCTGACCACGGGTACGCGGCATTGGTAATCGCCTTTTGTGACCATGTTTAAAATGTTGGTCTGGTTGCCTAAGATATAATTAAGGTTTCGGGCATACGAAAAAATGATATTTAAAGTGTGCGGTAAAACCACCGCTAAGACAAAAGAAAATTCCTTAATGATTGACATGCGAGCATGGGCCAACGGAACGGTTCCGCCCACGGCAACAATCCAATCTAAATCTTTTAACATTAACAAAATAAAGATTGTGACTAAAACACCAATGCTGATGCTGGCAAAAAGCGCCACTTTTTGCGTCATGGGAAACGGCCGTGCATCGGGATCGACAAAGCCTTGTTTGGCCTCGACGATGGCGGCGACTTTGCGTTCTTGTTCCAGCCCTAAATCAATGGCGGCAAAAAAGCCAAGCCCGGCGATGCCGACCAATACCTTAAGGCCACTGGTTAACGGGAAATCATGGACAATGGTATTGAAAACCATCAAGCCAATGGCCGTGCTTAAAAACAACCCGATTTGCAACCAAAATGCTGATCGAACGCGATGTTTCAATGGCCGATTTTCAACGCACCTTTTATGCAAAATAAACAGCGTTAAGGCTTGCAAGCCTATACCAACGGTTATGGGTATAATGACCTGGATGGCGGGCAGGCTAGCCAGAAAAGGGCACACTTGAATGCCATAAATAGGGACAATCACAAGGGTGGCCATATAGTGTAAAATAGTCCGCATAAAAGGCTCCATTAATCCTTAAACTCTACACCAAAAGGGAATAAGGATACAGATGTTAAAAAGTAAGAATTCTTGACGAATGGCTGGCAGGGCCTTAAGTCCATCTGTTATCTTAATATTCGCGCAGCCAAAAGGAAAGGTTACATGGCTAGACTGCCTATCATAGTTGCCCCCGACATCCGGCTTAAGGCCAAGACTGTTGCCGTCGACCAAGTCGATGCTGACGTGCGCCAATTGATGTCTGATATGCTGGAAACCATGCACGCTGCAAACGGTATTGGCTTAGCAGCCCCCCAAGTAGGGATCAAGTTACGGGTTTTGGTCATGGATATTTCGGCCGATGAAGATCCTGCGAACCCTATATGCATGGCCAACCCTGAAATTATTTGGGCATCTGATGCATTACACGACCACGAAGAAGGTTGTTTGTCATTGCCAGAACAATTTGCCGAAGTCACCCGACCAAATGCCGTGCGGGTTCGCTATTTAGACAATGACAATGAAATCCGCGAAATGGACGCCGAAGGCTTGTTGGCGGTGTGCGTACAACATGAAATCGATCATTTAGACGGCAAGCTTTTCGTCGATCATATTTCCGGGCTGAAACGCAACATGATCATTCGGCGCTTGCAAAAATCTCGTCGTGGTCAGTCGGCAACGGTGTAGCATGGGAAATTCAACACAGTCCCTTAAAGTGATCTTCATGGGCACGCCAGACTTTTCGGTGGTGGCCTTAAAAGCACTTATTGAAGCGGGCCACAAGGTGGTATGCGTGTATGCACAACCCCCTCGAAAATCAGGACGTGGGCAAAAGCTTCAACCAACCCCGGTCCATGTCTTTGCCGAATCCCAAGGGATCGAAGTGCGCACTCCAACCACTTTGAAAACCGAAATAGAACAAAAAGCCTTTTCAGATTTGCATGCTGATGTTGCGGTAGTCGTCGCCTATGGTTTGATTTTGCCTCAGTCTATTTTAGACGCACCTAGGCTGGGTTGTTTAAACATTCACGCCTCTTTATTGCCTCGCTGGCGCGGAGCCGCTCCTATTCAACGCGCCATTGTCGCGGGCGATGATCAAACGGGCGTGACGATTATGCAAATGGATGCCGGGCTTGATACCGGGCCAATGTTGATGCAAGACGTGACGCGTATCGGTGAGCAAAAAACAGCCTCGGACGTGTTCGAAGAACTTGCGATAATAGGCGGGCGTTTGATTGTGAAGGTTCTTCACGGGTTGAATAACAATTCCGTTCAGCCCCAACCGCAACCTATGGCTGGCGTTACCTATGCCAAAAAAATTGAAAAAACGGAAACGCGCATAGATTGGACCCGCACGGCCACGCAAATTGCCTGCCAAATTCGTGGCTTGTACCCAATGGTATGGTTCGAATGGCAAGATCAACGGGTGCGGGTATTAAAAGCGAACGTAGTCATGGGGTCTGGGGTTTCTGGTTTAACCTTGGATGACCGTTTAACGGTGGCATGCGGGGATGGGGCGTTGCAAATGATGCAAGTTCAACCCGCAGGAAAAAGCGCTATGGATGTAGCGGCTTTCTTAAACGGGCGCCCGGTCGCCAAAGGTTCACAGGTAAAATAACGCTCATGCCCCGCTTTCGTTTAACCATAGAATACGATGGACGTGACTATGTCGGCTGGCAACGTCAAGACAATGGTTTGGGCGTGCAACAGGTTATTGAACAGGCTGTTTTTGCCTTTTCAAGCGAAGCCGCCACGGTATTTTGCGCCGGGCGCACGGATGCGGGGGTGCATGCACGGGGACAAGTTGCGCATTTTGATCTTAAACGCACCGACATTACCGCCAATACGGTGCGCGATGCCATCAATTATCACACCAAGCCTCATCCTATTTCGATCCTTGAGGCCGTTCAAGTTGATGATGATTTTCACGCCCGTTTTAGCGCGACCGAACGGGAATATTTGTATGTTATTTTGAATCGCCGTCCACGCCCGGCTTTGGACGTAGGCCATGTATGGTGGGTGCCAGTGGCGCTTGATGACCAAGCCATGCACAAGGCCGCCCAAGTGTTGGTCGGCAAGCATGACTTTTCCACCTTTCGTTCCAGCATTTGCCAAGCTAATTCCCCCATCAAAACTTTGGATGAAATAGCCGTAGACCGGAAAGGCGATTATTTGCATATCAAAGTGCGGGCCCGCTCGTTTCTGCATCACCAAGTCCGTAATTTCGTTGGGACCTTGGTTATGGTTGGCGATGGTAAGTGGACCAAGGTTGATTTACAGCGCGCGCTTGAAGCGTGTGACCGCACCCAGGGTGGACAAAAAGCACCGTCTGATGGGCTGTATCTGATGCGGGTTGGGTATGAACCTCGCACAACCGATTAAATTGCGCCGTTCACTTCGTCTAAAAAAAAGGCTATGATTTTTTATGGATGACGAAAAACCGCTCTTGACCCTTAAGACCAAAGTTGATGCTCAGGCCATTCGTGGTGATCGTGGTAAAGCTGGAGCTGAAGCCGGGTCTGCGCCCTCGCATCAATCCGACCGCGCTGACAACCTGCCTTTGATGGGGGTATTTGCTGTCGGTTTTGGTTTGCTGTCGATCTTTTTGTTTGCCCCTTTGTTCGTGCCCTTGGGCTTGATTCTTGGCATCGTGGCTTTGTTCATTGGTCAAGTGGGGCTGGGGGTCAGCGCAATATTGTTGTCCTTGGTTGGCATTGCCACATCGCCAACATTGGTGACGTTGTTGTCAATCGGAGCTTTTCTGGGGTGGCTTGGTTTATGACGTATTGCGTACAAATTCAGGCCACGTTCATTTTTAAATAATTAATATTGCTAAAAAAGCGAAAAGCTTTGGCAGTTCAAAACTAAACACAGGTCAGGGAGAAGAAAATTGAAAAAATTATGGATGTGCGCCCTAGCTGGCGCATTAATGATGGGTGCGTTTTCATCGCAAGCGGCGGAAACAAAACAAAGACCCTTTACGATTAAGGATGAACTTACCCGTTCTGAATGCGGCGATTGTCATATGGCCTTTACGCCCAGCCGTTTGACTAAAAACGCATGGCACAAAATCATGACGACACTATCAGATCACTTTGGCGAAGACGCCAGCTTAAGCGCTGAAAAAGTGAAACACATCGAAGCCTATCTGTTGAACAATGCCTTGGATCGTAAAAATGATATTCGCACAAAGATGCGGATTAAGGCGTGGGCGAAAAAAGGCATTGTTGACCCCATTAGGATTTCCAAAACGCCGGAATGGACGCGCCATCATACCTTTGCACAACGCTATCAAGTGATGGCCAAGGACGTCGGTTACAATGGCCCCAATTGCATCAAATGTCACAAGGGTGCCGAACGGGGGGTGTACGAAGATTTCGGCGATCGCTACCCCGGCGGTGAATAAAATTCATGAAAACAGCAAAAAAACGGTTCTTGGAAACGAGAGCCGTTTTTTGTTAAGCCTTGGCGAAATAGTCTTGGATCATTTCAAAGTAAATATCTGCTAAGGCCCGAATATCATCAACGCGGGCACATTCATCCACCTTGTGTGCGGTTTGGTTCATCAGGCCAAATTCAGCAACGGCACAATGGTCTTTGATGAAGCGGGCGTCTGATGTTCCGCCCGACGTGCTGAGTTCGGGGGTTAGGCCTGTAATCTTTGTTACAGATTGGCTCATGACGTCCGATAACAAACCCGGAGGCGTTAAAAATGAATCGCCAGACACCTGGAAATCCAAATCGAAATTTTCACCAATTTCGTTCAATTGCGTTAGGACCCAAGCCTTAATGGTATCTGGGGAATAGGTATCGTTAAAGCGGATGTTAAAGACGGCTTGACCACTGTTGGGAATTATATTGGTGGCTAAATTTCCGGTGTCGATAGACGTGACTTCCAAATTTGACGGTTGGAAATGATCGTTTCCGTTGTCCAATGGGGTCGAGGATAATTTATCTAACAACTTGATCAATTTAGGCAGCGGGTTATCGGCGTGTTGTGGGTACGCAACATGGCCTTGGATTCCGTGCTGGGTGATGTATCCGTTGATGCTGCCGCGACGACCGATTTTGATGGTTTCACCCAAGGTGTCGGTGTTAGAAGGTTCGCCAACGATACAGGCATCCATGACTTCACCATTTTGCTGCATCCATTCCAATACTTTGATGGTGCCGTTGATGGCAGGTCCTTCTTCGTCGCCCGTAATCAGATAAGAAATTGACCCTGCAAATTCACCGCTGTGGCTTTCCAAAAAACGACTTGTCGCCGCAACGAAACAGGCAATACCCGTTTTCATATCGACGGCGCCCCGACCATACAAGACGCCATTGTGAATTTCGGCGCCAAATGGTGGGTGAGTCCACGCGGCTTCGTCGCCCACCGGGACGACATCGGTGTGCCCGGCAAAACATAAGTTTGGTGCAGAATTTCCAACGCGTGCGTACATGTTTTCAACATCCGGGGTGTCGGAATCTGAAAATTGTAACCGATGGCATGCAAAGCCTAGGGGGGCTAGCGCGTTTTCTAAAACAGCCAAGGCACCAGCATCTTTAGGGGTCACCGAAGGACAACGGATCAACGCTTGGGTTAAATCAACGGGGTCGATAATCGCCATTACTCACGCAACAATTCGTTTATGCCGGTTTTGGCTCGTGTACGCTCATCCACGCGTTTGACGATGACGGCGCAATACAAATTCGGAGCAGGTTCGCCATTGGGCATGGTGCGATGGGACGGCATGGAACCGGAAACCACCACAGAATATGCAGGTACGCGACCATAAAAGATTTCCCCTGTCGCACGGTCAACGACCTTGGTGGATGCGGAAATAAATACGCCCATACCCAAAACGGAACCTTCTTCGACGACAACACCCTCAGCTACTTCGGCACGCGCGCCAATAAAACAATTGTCTTCGATGATGGTGGGGCCAGCCTGCAAAGGTTCTAACACGCCACCAATTCCAGCACCGCCAGAAATATGAACGTTTTTGCCAATTTGAGCGCACGAGCCAACGGTGGACCAGCCATCAACCATGGTGCCGCTGTCGACATAGGCGCCTAAGTTTACAAAGCTTGGCATCAACACAACGCCGGGGGCGATATACGCTCCTCGACGCGCGATGCAATTGGGCACGGCGCGAATACCTGATTCGCGGAATTTTGCATCATCCCAACCTTGGAATTTAGACGGTACTTTATCAAACCAATGGGCGCCACCGGGGCCGCCTTCGATCATGGCCATATCGTTCAAACGGAACGACAATAGAACCGATTTTTTCAGCCATTGGTTTACTTTCCAATCGCCAACCGCCAACCGTTCGGCAACGCGTGCTTGACCAGAATCTAAAAGTTCGGTTGCGGTTTCGACGGCATCGCGAATTTTACCTTGGGTATTAAGATTAACGTTGTCACGGTCATCCCATGCGGCGTTGATGATGTTTTCAATGTCAGTCGTGCTCATATGATTTGCTCTTACTTTTCTGGTCTATTTATAAGGGGTAAATTTAAACAGAACATACGGTGTGTGGGCAAATCTGTCCAGCCTACAGCGCATTTAACCAGGCCACCAAATCATCAGTTTCAAATTGAACGTGATTACCCGTGGGCTGTTCTTTGCAAATTTCACAATCGGTTATGGGTTTGACCCAAACCGTGGACATGCCAAGTGTTGCGGCGGGGGCTAAATTTCGCGCTATATCTTCGACCATAACTGCGCTGTGAGGGTCAATATTCAAACGTTGGATCAAAAGATCGTAAATTTTGGGTTCGGGTTTGGGAACGAATCCAGCTTCGTGAATGTCAAAAATGGTATCGAAATGTTGTGCGATGCCAAGCCTGTTTAGGACCCGTTCAGCATGGGTTAGGTCGGCATTTGTAAAAATGACTTTGCGACCAGCAAGGCGTTTGAGGGCCTTGTGTAGACGTGGCGCTGGGGGAATCTTTGAAATGTCAATGTCGTGGACATAATCAAGGTACGGAACTGGATCCATATCATGGTTGATCATCATGCCACGAAGTGTGGTGCCATAGTCTTTAAAATATTTTTTTTGTACCCTATAGGCTTCGTCGGGCTTGATATCGAGGTATTTTGACAAATATCCCTTCATCCGTAAATCAATCTGTTCAAACAGGCCGAAATTCCCGCTGTACAGGGTATTGTCCAGATCAAAAACCCAAGTTTTTGCATTCACGAGATCACGGGTATGAGATATTTTTTCCATGACTCATTAAAATGACGGGACCAAACGCTTTTGGCAAGGCTTGAAGTGTGCATAAAAAGGATTAGGCTAGATGTCTGGCTAGGGTATATTCATCTTTATGGAACAGCAAAGCGAAACACCAACGGCAAAGGGAACCATGAGCGCCCTTGATTTAAAGAGCGAACGGGATCGTTTCGTTGCTTTAGCCTTTTGCTGGGCTGATTTTTTGCTTGAAGTAGAACTTGATGAGACCGTCATTTTTGCGGGAGGCCCGTGGGAAGGCTTGGTCGGGCAAACTGCGGCTCAACTTCAAGGGAAAAAGCTTAAAGACTTAGTCTTCGAAGACGATATGGATTTAATGCGCAGTTTGTTGGGCGTTGCCCGTCGCCATGGGCGTATCGAAGACGTTGAAATTCGTTTCCAAGGTCAGCGCAGTTCGGGCTTTGCCATTGGCTTTGCTGGGTATTTCCTCGAAGACTTAAATAACCATTATTTTCTTGCCATGCGGCTTAATCGTAATTCCGGCGCTGGGTTGGTGTCAGGTGGGCATCTGCGCGAAGGGGAAAGCAATTTATTTGATGCTGATTCTTTTGCGGATGTTTTGGGGGGCAAGCTAAAAGGCCCAGGCAACGAAGATAATCAGTTAACGTTTATCAATATGCCCGGCCTTGAGGACATAAAAGGCCGCATGAGCGAAGAAGACCAGGCGCACCTTAGCAAGGCTTTGGGTTTATACCTGCGCGCTAATTCCGTTGATGGCGATAGCGCGTCGCAAATCGAAGACGGTAAATTCGGCCTGATCCATGCCCAAGATTTAGATGTCGATGTTCTTGAAGGCCAATTATCGGAAGTGGTTCGTGATTTAGATCCCGAAAAGGTCGGTGTTAAAATTGAAACCGCTACCTTGGATGTGGATTCCGATAATGTGTCCCAAGAAGATTTAGCCAATGGCTTGGTTTACGCCATTAATCAATTCAAAGACCAAGGCGATGGTGGCTTTAACATCAAAAATTTGTCGTCAAATTTGTCGGGTATGGTCAAAGATGCGGCGAACAAGGTGTCTTCGTTCAAATCAATTGTGGCGAACAAAAAATTCAGCCTTGTGTATCACCCAATCATCAACGTGTTGGACGGTGAAGTTCATCATTATGAAGCCTTGACCCGGTTTCAACCCGGTGTGTCACCATTTGAAATCATCACCATGGCCGAAGAAATGGGCTTGATCCCAGAATTTGATTTGGCTGTCGTGAAAAAGGGCTTGGAATTTATAAATACCTTGCCGCGCAATTCAAAAACGTCGATTGCGGTGAACATTTCCGGACAGTCGGTGGCATCTGATTTATATGTCAACACCTTGCATAAATTGTTGCAAAACAACCAATGGGCCAAAGGTAAGATGCTGTTTGAAATCACCGAGTCAGCTAAAATGGAAGATTTGGATCGCGCCAATAATTTTATTCAACAGTTGCGTAAAAACGGCTATCACGTGTGTTTGGATGATTTTGGTGCGGGCGCCGCTAGCTTTGGTTACTTGATGCGCCTTGAAGTCGACGTGGTGAAATTAGACGGTCCCGTGGTCAAGGATGCTCAGCTTGCGGTGCGCGGCAAAGCATTGTTGGAATCCATGGCAACGTTGTGCAAAAATTTGGGCATTGAAACCATTGGCGAAATGGTTGACGACAAACAAGGACTTGATTTCGTACGTAAATGTGGCATCAATTATGCGCAAGGCTATTTGTTTGGTGAACCCAATGCGGACTTGGCGGCCTTTAATATGGGCAAATATGCCCACATGTTCCCTAAATCGTCTGTTGGCGCGACCAGCAATTGGTAAAGTGTGCCTTGGTATTTCCTTGCGCATTCTTTCAAACCAGCGTATTGAGACATCACGTAACACGCTTTTGAGCGTGCAAACGTGACCCAGGCGGGTGGCTACGTTGGCGGCTCGCTCTTCACCAGCCGTATTCATCGTTGATGATGAACAGCTTTTGAGATGGAGAGTGGGCAGATTTTAGAAAGCCAAGTGAATAAGCAACCCCAAAATTACAGAAATGAGAATTTATGACGAATTTTAAAGGGCTCGGCCTGATCGAGCCTATTTTACGCGCTCTTGAAAAAGAGGGCTATGAAACCCCCACACCCATCCAAGAAAAATCCATTCCAGCCTTGCTAGAAGGTAAGGATGTATTGGGTGTTGCTCAAACGGGCACCGGAAAAACGGCGGCATTTGTGTTGCCCATATTGCAACGTCTGCATGCTGCTAATATTTTGCCATCGCGCAAAACCCCCCGCGCGCTGATTTTGGCACCAACCCGTGAACTCGCTATTCAAATTGGCGACAGCGTTCGGATTTATGCCCGCCACCTGAACATCAAATGCACCGTGGTTTTTGGCGGCGCACCGTTGCCTCGCCAAGCCAAGGCCTTGAACGAAGGCGTGCAAATTTTGGTCGCAACACCGGGCCGATTGATGGATTTAATGAACCAAGACAAGGTGCGTTTGAACAAAGTCGACACTTTTGTTTTAGATGAAGCAGATCGTATGCTCGACATGGGCTTTATTAATGATGTGCGTAAAATCAGCCAACATTTGCCCACAGAACGTCATGTTGTGTTGTTTTCGGCGACCATGCCCCCGGCAATTTCAAAACTAGCCGAAAGCTTGATGGATCGTCCTGTGCGCGTTGAAGTGGCCCCACAATCCACCACCCAAGAACGCATTGCGCAAACCGTTTTACACGTCCCCAAAGCCCGCAAAGGGGCTTTGTTGGCCCATGTATTAAAGAATGAAGCCATTAAACGGGTGTTGATTTTTACCCGTACAAAACACGGCGCGGACCGGGTTACTCGACAGTTAGAACAAGGAGGCGTACGTGCGGGAGCCATTCATGGCAATAAATCGCAAAATGTGCGCCAAAGAACTTTAAAAGATTTTCGTGATGGGCGTATCCGCGCCTTGGTTGCCACTGATATTGCGGCGCGCGGTATTGATGTGGATGGTGTTACGCACGTTATCAATTTTGAATTGCCCAATGAGTCTGAAAATTATGTGCATCGTATCGGGCGCACCGCACGAGGCGGCGAAAGCGGTGAAGCGATTGCTTTTTGTGATCCCCAAGAACGCGATTATTTGCGTTCTATTGAAGCCACGATCCGGCAAGCCATTCCGGTGATGCGCGATCATCCGTTCCATGCCCAAGCCGTTGCAATGCCAGACGAAGACCCGCCGAAACAAGGCGGTGGTGGCGGTCGACGTGGTGGCGGCGGAGGCCGGCCTAAAAAATCCGGTGGGCCTAATGCGTTTAAAGGCAAAGGTCATCGTCCCAAAGATGGCAAGCGCCACGGCGACAAAGGTCACGGTGGGCATGGTCACGGCGATGGTGGAAATCATGGTTCTAAATCATCTAGTTCTAAAAAAAGCGGGGCAAAGCAAGGTCGGCCCGGTGGCGGCAAAGCGAATGCTAATCGTCGCGGTGGCAGCGGTGGCAGCGGTGGCAATCGCCCAATGCAAACGAATAAACGATCTAATCATTCCCGCTAGATCATATCAGACATAAAAAAGCGGCGTTCTTTTGAGCGCCGTTTTTTGGTCTACAAAGGTGCAATGGATCTACAAAGGTGAGAATACGACCTTGCTTGTGTTGTTTTGACTTAATCGGCTTCTATCAAAGTTCCGGCACCGTGTTTGGTGAATAATTCCAACAACAAAGCGTGGGGTATGCGACCGTCAATAATCACTGCCCCTTCGACACCGTCGCTAATGGCATCCAAGCATGTTTCGACTTTGGGGATCATGCCACCTTTGATCACACCGGATTTTATTAATTTATACGCATCATTAGCTTTGATTTTGGTGATTAATTTTCCATCACCATCCAACACGCCTTTGACGTCCGTTAACATCAACAACCGCTTGGCGTTCATGCTGCCAGCAATGGCACCGGCGGCGGTGTCGGCATTGACGTTTAAAGTTTCCCCTTGTGTGCCCATACCAATGGGGGCGATCACCGGGGTGATATCGCTTTTTTCGAAATAATCCAAGACGTGCGTGGTGATGGTTTTGGGATAACCCACCAACCCTAAATCCAAAATACGCTCGATATTTGAATCTTCATCGCGCAATGTTCTTTTTAGCTTTTCAGCCTTAATCAAATTCCCATCTTTGCCCGATAGACCTACGGCAAAGCCGCCTTGCGCATTGATTTCGCTGACAATGTGTTTGTTGATTGATCCCGCTAAAACCATTTCCACAACATCCACCGTGGCCTTGTCTGTCACCCTAAGGCCGTTGATGAATTCACTTTCGATTTTAAGCTTGTCCAACATGGCACCGATCTGGGGTCCGCCACCGTGAACCACGATGGGGTTTGATCCGACTTGCCGTAATAAGACGATGTCGCGGGCGAACAATTCTGATAAAGCTGGATCGCCCATTGCGTTGCCGCCAAATTTAATAACCAAAGTTTCACCAGCGTAACGCCGCATGTACGGCAACGCTTCGGACAACGTCTTGGCTTGGTTCAGCCACGCTTCCGGCGGTAATTCGGTGTTCATTTTAATTTTTTTATCATCAGCCATAATGGCGCAAACCTACATCAATTTATTGTTTAAAGCCAGTGGTTTGGCACTTTCAAATAATGTGAACGTGTGACTAGCCTTCGGTAAGCTTGGTAATTTCAGCACGCAAATCTTCGATGCCTATTTTTTTAGCCGAACTGGTGGTGCGAATTATAGGGTGCGCGGCTACGTGTTTGGTTAGTTCGGCGCGCATTTTCTTCAGCGCTTTCGCCAACGCTTCGGCCTTGACCTTGTCGGTTTTGGTCAGCACGATTTGATACGATACGGCGGCTTTATCCAACATTTTCATAACTTCAAAATCAACATTTTTAAAGCCGTGGCGTGCATCAATCAGAACCAAAACTCGGCGCAATTGTTGCCGACCCTTCAGATAAGCATTAACCAAACGCGTCCATTTTTCGACTTCGTTTTTGGGTGCTTTGGCAAACCCATAACCGGGCAAATCGGCGATCATAAGGCGATGGCCCAAATCGAAAAAGTTGATTTGTTGGGTGCGTCCTGGGGTATGTGATGTGCGGGCTAATGTTTTTCGCCCGGTCAATGCGTTTACCAGCGAAGATTTGCCGACGTTTGAACGTCCAGCAAAAGCGATTTCCGCAAGGTCCGTTTCGGGAATTTGATCCAGCCCCGCAACACCTAATAAAAAGGTTGATTCTTGGGCGAACAACAACCGACCTTTTTCGGTCTCGCTGTCATCAAAGCTTTCGTCAAGCGTAATGGGGGTAATGTCGGCCATTGAGTGGACTTAACGCCCCACCTTTACACCCATGCGTTTCATGATGATCATTTGTTGAGCAATGGATAACGTGTTGTTCCAGGCCCAGTATATGACCAATCCTGCGGCAAACTTGGCTAACAAGAATGTAAATATAAACGGCAGATAGAAAAACACCTTGGCCTGAATAGGATCGGTCGGTTGTGGGTTCAATCGTTGTTGGAACCACATGGTAAAGCCCATGATTATAGGCCAAACGCCAATGTCTAAGGGGGCAGGGATAACCCCCACATGTTGCCAAGGGATCAGGCCAAAAGCCGTCCAAATAGAAGCTGGGTCGGGCACGCTGAGATCTTGAATCCAGCCAAAGAACGGGGCTTGGCGCATTTCAATGGTGACCAACAATACTTTGTACAGTGAAAAGAAAATTGGAATTTGCACCAACACGGGCAAACACCCGGCGGCTGGATTGGCTTTTTCTTTTTTGTACAGCGCCATCATTTCTTGGTTAAGACGCATTTTGTCGTCTTTAAAACGTTCTTGCAACGCCTTGGTCTTTGGCTGCAATTTTTTCATTTTGCTCATGGATACGTAGGATTTGTTCGCCAGCGGGAACAGGAATAATTTGATGACTACGGTCAGCAACAGAATCGAAATTCCAAAGTTTCCAACCAGCCCGTGAATGTAACTTAAAGCATGGAAAATAGGTTTGGTGAGAAAATAGAACATGCCAAAATCAATGGCTAGGTCGAAATTTTTGACTTTGTATTTTTCAGCGTACATTTCAAGAATAGATACTTTTTTAGCGCCAGAAAAGAAATGCGTGGTCGAAGACACGGTGGTGCCGGGGTTCACGACTTGGGCGGTGCCGACAAAATCGGTTTGATATTTTTCAATCATCCCCGTTTTAGAATACAACATACGGGCTTTGACCGTAGCCTTTTGATCAGGGATCAAAGCGGTCAGCCAGTATTTATCGGTAAAGCCAAGCCATCCTCCGGTTGAAGAATACGGGGCTTCGCCATCTTCTTGAAGCTTGGTGTATTTGATTTCTTCAAGTTTGGTGTCAAAAACGCCAATGGGGCCTTCGTGCAAAATGTACAGCCCAGACGTTTTGGGTGTGCCCCAACGAGACACCAAACCGTACGGATTTAACGTTACGGCCTTGCCTGTCGTATTGGTGACATTTTGCGTGATGGAGAACATGAAGTCTTTGTCGATGGCAATGGTGCGTTTGAACGTCAGGCCTTGGCCATTGTCCCAGCTAAGCGTGACCGGATTGTTTGGGTTTAAAACCTTGTGGTCAGCGGTCCACACGGTGGTGCTGGTGGGAACAGAAATGCCCGTTGGCGCAATCCAGCCATGTTCGGCATAATAAGCGTTTTCAGAACCGCGTGGGGCCAACAAACGAATATGGGGGCTGGTTTTGTCCAAGCCTTCTTGGTAACCGTTCAAAGTCAAATCATCAATGCGTGCGCCTTGCAACGAAATCGAACCCGTTACGTTGGGCGAAGTGATGGACACGCGACCAACGCCTGATAACAATTGTTCCAGAGTTTGTTGTGTGGCGGCAATGACGGCTTGGGCTTGTTGTTGCGGTGTCGTGGGCACAGCACCGGGAACCGTTGGCATGGTGCCAGTTTGTTGTGTCACAGCCGTTTTCGGCGCATTTGACGCCGATGGCGCCGTGTCCATGGCTTGGGGTTGTGTGTTTACAGCAACAGGTTGGGGTGGCTTGGGATACAGAAATTCAAAACCAAGCAATATGGCAATAGAAATAACGATAGCCAAAAATAGATTGCGGTTGTCCATTGCGGTGTCCCAGTGTCTTTCAGTTGCGCGCCCCTTAAGGTCACGAGCGGCGTGTTAATCGGTTACATGTGATGACAAGAATCGTTTGTCTCATGCGTGTGTTTCGTATGGTGCTTCTTGTTCGGCACCGGATCATAGCCGCCATCATGCCAAGGATGGCAGCGTAATATTCTTTTTAAGCCCAACAATGTGCCCTTAAGAGGGCCATGTTGCTCAATGGCCTCAATTGCATAGGAAGAACAGGTCGGGTAATAGCGACAAGATCCGGCTAATACAGGCGAAACAAGCCATTGATACCCTTTGATCAAAACGCGCATAATAAACGTGATGGGATTGTTTGGCGAAGTCATCACGTTTCCTTATACCTTACCTATTTGGCTCAATTCGGAACATTTCCGAGCGACACCCGTTTTTTCTAACGCATTTAACACATCCCCGACCAGCTTTTTATGTGGTCGGGTGATGGTTTGGCGGCGACCGATAAAAACCAAGTCATAACCCACATTTGCGTGGGTCGGCAACAAGTCATTGATCAAGGCGCGCAAACGTCGTTTGACCCGATTGCGATTAACAGCATTGCCAACCTTGCGGCTGACGGTAAAGCCGACACGCAAAAAACCATCCGCGCGGGCCGGTTTCCCGACCGCCGGGTGGCTTTTGACCTGGAGTATTAAACCAGGGGTGGCCCATTTTTTGCGCGAAGCCGCAACTCGAAGAAATTCCGAGCGGCGTTTTAAGCGCAAAATACGGTGCCCCATAGACCCGACTTTAAGCAGACAGGCGCTTGCGGCCCTTAGAACGGCGGCTTGCAATAATGCGACGACCGCCAACTGTCGCCATGCGACTGCGAAAGCCGTGGCGGCGCTTGCGAACGAGCTTGCTCGGCTGATATGTACGTTTCACAGGATGTCTCCGTTATCTCAATTAAGGCCCGGTGTATAAGGGCTAGAACTCGGGAAGTCAACGCCAACTGTTGCTTTTGCGACTCTTTTATCCTGAAATGGGCTATACACGTATATATAACCTTTTGAAAAAAGCTGGATTACGGCTGGTTTTTTTTGACTGATCGTTCCATAGTGTAATTAACGTAACACATAAATAAAGAGTCACAATCATGGCTAAAATACCCAAAAACCAAGCCTCACAAGATACACCCATCGTTGAAACCAAGGCTGTTTTAGAGCCCGGACAGCCGACTCCGCGTGGGTTAAAAAGGTATGCTCCCGTTGTGGTGGTGTTTTTAGGAATCACCATATTTTTTGTGGGCGGCTTTTATAAATATCTGACGTTCCATTCGCTTTCACAGAATTATGTGGCGTTGTTGGATTGGACGCATAACAACCAAGCCTTTGCGGTGGTGGCCTTTATTTTTGTTTATATCGTCGCCGTTGGACTGTCATTGCCAGGTGGTGTTTATTTGACGTTGGCGGGTGGCTTGATGTTTGGCACCGTTTTTGGTGCGATTTACGTGGTGATTGGGGCGACCTTGGGGGCGTCGATTATTTTCTTGGCGGCCCGGTATACTTTTGCCGATTTGTTCAAGGCCCGAGCTGGCTCGAATTTGGCTAAAATGGAACATGGTTTTCGCGACAATGCCTTTAATTATTTGTTGTCTTTGCGGTTGGTCCCGGCATTTCCGTTTTGGTTGGTGAATTTGGTGCCCGCTTTGTTGGACGTTAAATTCAGCACTTATGTCATAGCGACCTTTATCGGCATCATTCCGGGCACCGCGATTTATGCCTCCGTAGGGGCTGGTTTGGGTGCGGTCATCGAAAAAGGCGAAACACCTAACATGGGCATTATTTTCGAATCCCATATTTTATTGCCGATTTTGGGGCTGGCGATCATTTCCTTGGTTCCTGTTGTCTATAAAAAGCTCAAAGGAACGTCTTGATCGTGAACGAAGTCATACAATGCGATATTTGCGTGATCGGCGGCGGTTCTGGCGGTCTTTCAGTTGCTGCTGGGGCTTCGCAAATGGGTGCCAATGTGGTGCTGATTGAAAAATCTGAAATGGGTGGCGACTGTTTAAACACCGGATGCGTGCCGTCCAAAGCATTGTTAGCGGCCGGTCATGTTGCCCATAATGCACGGCGATCTGACCGTTTTGGGGTTAAGGTCGGCAAAGTGACCACCAATGGCAAAAATGTATTTGCCCACGTCAAAGACGTTATTGCCACCATTGCCCCGAACGACAGCGTGGAACGGTTTGAAAGTTTGGGGGTCAAGGTTTTGACCGATTCTGGACGTTTTACATCCCCGAACACGGTGGTTGCAGGTGACGTTTCGGTAAAGGCAAAATATTTCGTCGTCGCCACCGGATCGAAAGCGTTCGTTCCCCCCATCAAAGGCATCGAAAACATCGATGTGCTTACCAATGAAAATGTGTTCGATTTAAACGAAATTCCCAAGCATCTGATCGTCGTTGGCGGTGGCCCCATTGGCTGTGAATTGGCCCAGGCATTTCGTCATTTAGGGGCCGAAGTAACTGTGTTGGAATTGTTTTCCATCATGCCCAAAGACGATCCAGAATTGGTGGATGTGGTGCGCCAACATTTAATTGATGACGGCATTTCTTTGTTCGAAGGGTGTAAAATCAATCAAATCAAAGGCGATAAGAAGGCCCCAGCCGTGGATGTCGTTGATGCGGACGGAAATTCCCATGAAATTGCAGGATCGCACCTTTTGGTCGCGGCTGGTCGACGGGCAAACGTTGGGGATTTAGGACTGGAACAGGCGGGAGTCGATTTCGCCCCCCAAGGAATCGAAATCGACAAACGTCTGCGCAGCGTTTCGAACAAACGTATTTTCGCCATCGGCGATGTCGCGGGTGGTTTTCAATTCACCCATGTTGCTGGCTATCACGCGGGCATTGTTATTCGTAATGCGTTATTCAAACTGCCTGTTAAAACTAAATTGGATGCGGTGCCGTGGGTGACGTATACCGACCCCGAACTTTCAAATGTTGGCCTTTTTGAAACCCAGGCACGCGAAAAATTTGGCGATAATGTGCGGGTTTTAAAGTGGTCCTTTAAAGAAAATGATCGTGCCTTGGCTGAACGCGACAGCAACGGCTTAATAAAAGTCGTTGTTTCCAAAAAAGGTAAGATTTTAGGCTGTTCCATAGTCGGACCTCGGGCTGGTGAATTGATTGCCCCGTGGGTATTGGCGATGGAACAAGGGCTTAAAATCGGATCGATGGCGTCCACCATTGCGCCGTACCCAACCTTGGGCGAGGTATCGAAACGGGCGGCGGGAAGTTTTTACACGAAAAAACTATTTAGTGACCGTACCCGCAAAATCGTTCAGTTTTTAATGAAATTGTCGTGAAATCACATGCGTTGGAATCCAGATCAGTATTTAAAGTTTTCTGACCTCAGGTTGCGTCCTGCATTGGATCTGATTGCTCGTATTCCCTTGGCAGAAGCGCAAAGAATTACGGACCTGGGCTGTGGTACGGGTATTGGTATTGAACAATTGGCGCATCTTTATCCAAATGCCGAAATGACCGGCGTCGATTCCTCCGTCGACATGTTGGACGCGGCGCAAAAGAAGCTTAAGCCTAAAGCCGCTTGGGTGCTTGGCGATATTAAGACTTGGCAACCGCCAATCCGCCAAGATTTGTTGTTTTCAAACGCGGCATTGCATTGGGTGGATCATCACGAAACTTTGTTTCCGAAATTGATGCAACACGTATCCCCCGGCGGTGTTTTAGCCGTGCAAATGCCTAACCAGTATGACGCCCCGTCCCATGTTTTAATGCGCGAAGTGGCCCGAAACGGCCCGTGGGCTGATGGCTTAAAGCCTGTGTTGCGGCCTCGTCCGGTGGCTGATGGTAAAAATTATTTTAATTGGCTTAAGCCTTATGCCAAAGCCATCGACATCTGGGAAACCCAATATATGCAAGCCTTAACGGGTGATGACCCGGTTTTTGATTGGATTTCCTCTACCGCTTTAAGACCGTTGTGGGAAGTTTTAGAGGCTAAACATAAAGCTGAATTTACCCATACGTTGAGCAAAGCCTTGCGCAAAGCTTACCCCGTGGGTCTTGAAGGCATAACGATATTTTCCTTCAAACGCTTATTTATCGTGGCGCAAAAAGCTCTTTGACGGAATTTCTATGAGGTTGTTTAATCGATGAGCAAGTCATGCTTTGGCAATAAATCACGAAGAACATAAGTGCGATGGATTGAGGCCGCTTGATAGAAGCGAAAGACATCTTGCTGTAAAACGGCCCTAGAATCGGGCATTTCCGAGAATGCCTCCCTTTGATTGTGCCACGTATCTTCGGAGTAAGATGGTATGATTTCACTTCCATTTGGGAAGAGGTCTCCACTGCTAGCAGCTTTTTGCCACGCTTCAATACGTCCGTCGCACTTGGCTTGAGTAGAAAGAACATTGGAAACAATTTTTTTGATTTCAGAAAATGGTTTAGCTTCAAATTCGACTAAATCAGCTCGCGCTGAAGCAAAGCGACAGAATACAGAATGAAGTTCTTCGCAGGCTATTAAAAATGTTTCGTGATTATCTCGATGAGATGTTTTCTTGCCATATTGCTCATACACAAAATCCCATTTTAAGTATGGGCGGTCAGGGTATGTCGCAACAGCACCGTGTCCTAATGCTCCGGATAGTTTTTCAATGGCGTCTAGCGCTACAGCTTTGATGTTATCAAAAACGCCACCAAACGGACCATTTTTAGTAAAAAAATCGTCTGTTTTGTTTTTGATATATTTCTCAATATCGCTACTTAGATCGTGCAGGTTAATCGTGAAATTATCAACTTCGTTACGCCTAGAGCTAACACCAGAAAAACCATAATGGGAAAATGTGTCGGCGTAAACATGCGCGGCTATACCTATTAGAGTGACGGCATACGGCTCATTAGCTTTCGAAAGATGGTGCTCAATCATCTCCTTTGCTATGTCGCTATTTTGCCGACAAATAAGCCGTTCAGTATAATCGATGCCTTCATTCCCAGGCAAAAAATGAAAAGGGACCCATACATAACGTTGATCAGAATCATTTATATTTTTGACGCTGGCACAATGATGTGCCGTGGAGATAATATCAAGGCGCGCACAGTCTTTAAAGGCCATACTTTTATTGAACGCATTATCATCAACAAATTGAGCGGCTGTCGCTATGGTTTTACAGGTTTCGGCGTTTAAGCCAGCAGCTCTCGCCATTGCGAATGTTCCGTAGTAGTGCATATCTACTTGCATAGCACTAAACTCCTAATCAAATAATTAACTCCAAAGAGAACTCTATATCGATTCGCTATTTTTAAGTGAGTCAATCTTGTATATTTTATCGTGGCGCAAAAAGCTTAGCTTTGCGTTTGTGAACCAGACGGCTTAATATTCGGTGAGCGATCTTTTTTTTAAATGGAATTTGGTTATGAGCACTCACAAGCCTGTCGATTTAATCGAAAATGTGCGCCGCGTGACGGTCCCCGATATTCGTGCGCGTAAACGCAGCGGTGGCGCCGAACCCTTGGTGTGCCTAACAGCCTATACAGTTTTAACGGCCCGATTGCTGGATATTCATACCGATTTATTGTTGGTTGGGGATAGCTTAGGCATGGTGTTGTATGGTTTGGACACCACGGTGGGTGTGACGTTGGATATGATGATTGCTCACGGGCAAGCGGTGATGCGGGGGGCAAAACATTCGTGTGTGATTGTTGATATGCCTTTTGGTAGCTATCAAGAAAGCCCGCAAATGGCTTTTCGCAATGCGGCGCGGATCATGAAGGAAGTTGGCTGTGCCGGTGTTAAAATCGAAGGTGGGTCAGAAATGGCAGAAACTGTTCGCTTTTTGATTGAACGGGGCATTCCAGTTTTGGGCCATGTGGGTTTGATGCCGCAATCGGTGAATATTGCCGGAGGTTTTAAAACCCGTGGACGAGACCCCGTGGAAGCCAACCGTATTGTTAGTGACGCCAAGGCGTTGGCCGATGCTGGGGCCTTTGCTTTGGTCGTCGAAGGCGTTATGGAACCCGTGGCACGGGACATTACAGAACAAATAGAAATTCCCACCATCGGCATAGGGGCATCACCAGCGTGCGATGGACAAATTTTGGTGACCGAAGACCTAGCAGGCTTGTTCACTGACTTTAAACCGAAATTCGTTAAACGGTACATGGATTTGGGCAACGACATAGGCGAAGCCGCAAGGCTTTATGCACAAGATGTAAAATCCAACACATTCCCGACCTTTGAACATTGTTTTGGTATGCCTGATCCGGACAAAAAAAAACATGACGACGGCTGAATCGTTACAAGTTTTTAAAACCGTTAAAGATTTGCGCGCGTGCGTAAAATCTTGGCGATATGCCGGTCTGACCGTCGGCTTGGTCCCGACCATGGGCGCCTTGCACGATGGTCATATGGCGTTGGTCAAAGCGGCTTATGAAATATGTGACCGCGTAATTGTGACGGTGTTTGTTAATCCAAACCAATTCGGCCCGAGCGAAGATTTTGACGCTTATCCCCGCGACGAAGCCAAAGATATTGAATGCGCCAAGGCCCATGGGGTTCATGCGTTGTTTGCCCCAAATGCGGATGAAATGTATGCCAAAGGCGAGATGACGGCGGTCAAGCTTGAACATTATAATACTTTGCTAGAAGGCCTGAGCCGTCCGGGCCATTTTGATGGCGTCGCCTTGGTGGTGACTAAATTATTAAACCAAGCCCAAGCCGATCATGCGTTCTTTGGTGAAAAAGACTATCAACAGCTGCAAGTTATCTCTCATTCGGCCCAAGACTTGTGTATTCCTACAGAAATCCATGGTGTGAAGACTATCCGAGAAAGCGATGGCTTGGCCTTCTCTTCACGCAATGTTTATTTTTCAGCCAACGAGCGGGCACAAGCCCCTATCTTGTTCAACGTGCTAACGACCATTGCCAAAGGTTTTTTGGCTGGAAAACATGCCGGACGGTTGGAATTGTATGGCCGAGAAACTCTGGCCCAAGCGGGATTCGGCCCCATTGATTATTTGGTGGTGGCAGATGCTAATACTTTACAGCCGTTGAACAGCTATGACCCTGCTCGTGCTGCTCGCGTTTTGTGCGCGGTAAAATTGGGGGCTACACGCTTGATTGATAACGTCCCGGTCGAATGATGGGCGGATATATAGGGCTGTTTTCATCGGCTTTTCTAGCTGCGACCATTTTACCTTTTTCTTCCGAGGCTATTCTTGGCGGCCTGATAGCTTCCCAAGACTATAACATTTGGGGGTTATGGGCGGTGGCGACCGTTGGTAATAGCTTGGGGGCCATGGTGAATTGGGTGTTGGGGCGATGGTGCTTGCATTGGCAAGACCGCAAATGGTTCCCGTTTAAAGAACAAGATTTAAATAAAGCAGATGCTTGGTTTGGCAAGTGGGGGGTGTGGAGCTTGTTGTTAAGTTGGGTGCCCATCATCGGTGACCCTATTACGTTTGCCGCCGGGTTCTTGCGGGTCAATTTTGCGGTGTTTAGCCTTTTGGTGGTGATCGCCAAAGGGGGACGGTATTTGGTGATTTTGGCCTTGGTGAACGGTCTTTTGTGATGCCTAAATAAAAAGCGCCGGACCACCGAAGGCCCAGCGCTTTTTTGATGCGTCAGTGATTGTCTTAACGTAGATACAAATGAACTTCGTTTGCAGATACTGTTGATAATGTTTTAGCCGACACCGCAACCCGTGCTGGGGGTAAGCCCATTTCGGTTAAAGACCGCAATACATCTTCGGCATGGCGACGGGCTTTGTTCGCGTTCAAGGCAACTCGCGCCGGACCGCCACTGGCGGGGGCTACGGCAACCAAATCAAAGGCTGAATTCGGACGGCGTTCCAAAACACGGCTGACCGCGTTGTACAAAGCTTGTTGATACGGCACTTTGTTGCGATCAAAACGGATCACCACCAATGGACGACGGTTGGACGTATCCATGGGCTTGCCCGCAACAGGGCCGGGACCGCGTGCGGCCGTGACGACGTTTGACAGGCTTGCGCCGTAAATTTCACCCGTTTTGATGCCCGCAGCCAACGTGTTCAAATTGGACCGTTCGGTCGCGACATAATTGCTTTGTCGACGAATGTCTTCGGTGACTTCGGATAACAAGCGTTCAATCAAAACAACGGTTTGATCGACTTCGTCTTGAAGAATGGTGAGCTGGCGATGATCTTCGTCAACCGCACCCGACACACCAAAGGCGGCTCGGGTGGATTCAGAAAGATAAGAGCTCATGGTCGACATGGCAGAAGCAGCCGTCGCTAGTTTGTTCATCGAGGCAATGTCTGAATTTAAATTATCCAATGCGCTTTGCGCGGCATTGAATTGTTGAACTAAGATCGGGTTGCCCGGGGTGGTGCCCACTTGCAAACGAGCATTTACGTTGGCAACGATGCCATGGTAATTTTGTGCGTTGCTGACCATGTTGGCGCGAAGCTCTTGCAAACCGCCATTATGAGTGCCGACTTGGTCTTGCAGACGTTGTAATTCTGAACGTAATTCTTCAACCTTGCGTCCGACGAATGTTCCGGTGTCTTGACCAGGCGTTACGCCGACGGGTTGGAAATTGGTTGATCCCAAGGTTGGCGCAGGCGCGGGGGCAACGTTTGACACAGGTTGGGTCGGTTGTTGCGGTGCGGCTGTTGCCGTTTCTGGTTGCGCGCGATTAGGTGCGGCAGGGTCTTCCCCGGTGAGAGATGGCCATAGGGCAGATTCAGAGAACGAACAGGCTGGCAAAATCAGCGCGGCCCCTACGATTAATGCCCGGAACTTCGAAAAATCCATGCGTGTGTTCGCCTTTAATAAAAAACTTCAAACCCAACATTACAAAACTTATATAACAGTGTCTTATAATAATGAAAGGGTTTCCCCCATAAGCCCAACGCTAAACGTGTCTACATTTCACAAGAAGCATTTGAGCCAACTGCTATTTTTCCTGCGATCTTACTCAAACCAACCTCTTGCGGCAAGGGCAGATTTCAAGAAAATCACGCTATAGATAAGGGTTAAAGCACAAAATTTAGGCCATGTGCAAAAAAAAGCAGATAAAAATAGCGATCTAGTGCTTGCGTTCATCAAACTCGTGGGTTAGTTTCCGCCGACTTTATATCAAGGACCCTTAGCTCAGCTGGATAGAGCATCTGACTACGAATCAGAAGGTCGGGCGTTCGAATCGCTCAGGGTTCACCATATTCAAAACCTCGGAAACACAAGTTGTTTTCGGGGTTTTTTGGTTTTTTAAGGTCGGAACAAAAAGAAAAATATTTAAACAGACATATCAAACAAAAATGTTTCCTCATTTATTTTGCTTAAGACAAAATCTGTGCGCCCATATCGCTTGAGGTCAGCCGCTGACACAAAGGCTCCGCTTTTTAAGCCGAGCCTTTTGCGGATATAGGCTCCAAGTATGCTGTTATTGTCGGTCGTAGAAACACCTTTTTGCCCATCTTGTTGAACGGCACAGTCAAGGGACATGTTGTCGTCTGTTAACAGTGTGAAGGTAAATCCACGTTCAGGCAAAAACCCTTTTTTTCGTGCATCTAGTTTAAGACTTAAATAAGCTTGATTAGGGTCACGGTTTTCTCGCTGTCCCCAATTGAGCCCACTTTTTGCAGGCATACTTCCATCCTTGGCAAGAAAGCTAATTTGCACGGATTTATTTTCGATAATCCATTTGATTTGACCGGGGTCAACAGACCCGTGGATGTTCTGAGGCGGGTAAGGTCTGACATGATCCATATGCACATCACCCACATCGGGCATGGCTAGGGAAGATTGAAGCAATTCCAAATAATAACTTTTAATCTCGGCGGGGTTGTCGAGTGTGATTTGGTTTGTTTGATTTTGTTCAAAAAAACCGTTTTGGCTATAATTTGCCGAACCAGAAAATCCGCATTTAGGGTTGTCATCTTCAAACCAAGAATAGAGCTTGCAATGGACGCTTGGCTTTCCGTCAAAGTAGTGGCCCGAAAAATTATTGGGGGGCTTCTTCAACAAAGAAAGAAAAGCGCTGTGGTCACTTTTATGGCTTGGCATGCCGATGATGAGGTTGATTTTTTTTGGTTGATCATGCGCCAGAATGTCTCTTACGTGACGTTGGGCAAAGGTAGCCGAAGCATAGCCGGAAACAATAAACAGCTCGTTGGCTCCTTGTTTCGTTGGCGCAATAAGAACTTCGTTATATAGGTTTTTTTTAATCATTTATACCCAACAGTTTAGCTACGATGCCTCAGAAAATGAGATAACATTTTGATTTATATTAGGTTTAACTGATTTGTATTTTACTCCTGCGAAGCTATCTAATATGGCTTTGAAAATAACTTTTACCCCATCGGGGGGTACGGCCATTCCAATTTGCTTGCGGACACTTTCTTTGCTTCCGATGAAGATAAAATCGTCTGGGAAAGTTTGTAACCGTGCCCGTTCTCGATTGGTGAGCGCGCGAGGTTCTTCCCAGTGATACATGTGGGTTCCACCACCACCGCTACCGGTAACCGTATAGGCGGGTTTGTTGGGGTCAAGCCGCTTGTAAATATTGCTGAGTTTTGCGCCCTTTACATTTAATCTTAAATGTTCAGGAATATCCTTCGACCATGCGTTCTGACCGGGGGCTATATGCGTTAATCGTTCAACAACTTGGGCGGACTGCTTCGTCATAACGTGATTATCAGCAGTATCGGGAATTGAAGGTTCGGTTAAAGCTTCAAAGGATGTTTTGTAATTTTTGTCATGTGTAGGCGCTGGTATTTCGAAAGTTGTTTCAAGATCGTTGCGAATGCCAACGATAATAATTCTGTGACGGGCTTGGGGAACACCATATTGTTCAAATTTATAGAGGTGCGGCGTAATAGAATACCCAGCTTGGCTTAAAGAATTAAGAATTTTCTTAAAGGCGCGGCCGTCATTTGCGCTTGAAAGCCCGCTAACGTTTTCTGCAATGAACCATTTTGGTTGGTGTGTTTTTAGGTACTTGACTCCATAGCTGTATAAAGGACCAAACTCACCATCCAAGCCCCTTGTCTCTCCGACGATACTGAAATCATTGCAGGGAAATCCAAAGGCAAAGCCATCACAATGGTCGAGGCTTTTAATATTCAAGCTTCTTACATCAGCATGGATAATTTTTTCAAATTCAATATCCCTATGAATATTCAGTGCGTATGTTTGGCATGTGTCAGCATCATAGTCAGAGGCCCAAGTGGGCCTTATCTTGTATACGCAACCATCATTGCTTGTTGACGAGGCACTGCGTACTGCGCCCAGAGCGATTCCCCCTGGCCCACAAAAAAACTCCCCCAGCTTAAATTCAACATTTTTTATCAATTTTGAAACCACTTCAACACTCATGATTTAAATTAAATCATTACGATTTTCACCATATCATCTTTATCAAAGGCGAGCTAGATTGGATCAGCTTCTTCTTCGTTTCGTTAACGTTTTATAATGGCTTGCTTTTATAAAATGGTTCTATGACGGAGAAAATTAGCTTATGAGCAGAAACGAACGGCGCAGACAAGCGAAAGCCAGCAAAGGCGGGAGCAAGGCCAGCAAAGCTGTGCGGCAAGGTTTTCGCGGCGAACAATTGGCGGCGGATGGCAATATTGATGAAGCCATTACCGTTTTTCAGCGCGCGGTTCAGTTAGACGAAAATTATGCCGACGGGCATTATAATTTGGCGGTCTTGTTGCGCCAACAAGGCCAATTTGAAGCGGCTGTTCAAAGTTATATCAACACCATCACGGCCCAACCTGAATACGTTCAAGCTCATTTCAATCTGGCCAATTTATTAAAAGACATAAATTATGCAGAAGAAGCCTTGGTGAGCTATCAAAACGCGATCTCTTTAAAACCTGATTTTGTTGAGGCTCACAATAATCTTGGTCTATGTTTGCAAAGCTTACACCGTTTTGAAGAAGCCTATGAGTGTTATGAAAAAACTCTGAGATTTGATGCGAATAATGCGCCGGCCCACAACAACATGGGCAATGTTTTGCAAGACTTAAATCGAAACGACGAAGCGTTGGCGTGTTACGAAGCCGCGATCGCGCTGAAGCCTGGTTTTTTTGAGGCCCATAATAATTTTGGTAAAGCTTTACAAGAATTGGGACGAATGGACGAAGCGGTGGCGTGCCATAAAAAAGCCTTGGCTTTGAGCCCCAATTTTGCCGCCGCACATAACAATTTAGGCGTGGCATACAAAGATGACGGACGTTTGGCTGATGCCATTAAAAGCTTTCGCCAAGCGATTTCGCTTAATTCTGATTTTGCCGAAGCCCATACAAATTTAGCCATTGTGTTGTTTCAAATCGGCGACATTCAAAATGGCTGGGCACATTATAAATGGCGGTGGGCCAGCCAAACTCACAAATCGACCGCACGCAATTTTACGCAACCCCCATGGGACGGATCACCCTTAACCGGGAAAAATATCTTGTTGTGGGCCGAACAAGGTATCGGCGATGAAATACGCTTTGCCAGCATGATTAATGATTTGATTGATGTCGGGGCCAACGTAACCGTCGAATGTACGGAACGTTTGGTATCCTTGTATGAACGGTCGTTTGTTGGCTGTGAAGTTGTTGCCGCTCCCTTTGAAGCCGCTGAAAGCGGTGCTCGAGACTTTGATTATCAATGTGCCTTTGGCGACTTAGGGGGATTTGTCCGGCCCAATTTGGCCGCGTTCCAAAACCATAGCAAGGGATATTTGGTTCCTGACCCTGACTTAAAATTGAAATGGCAAAAACGTCTTAATAAAATCAGCGATCGTCCAAAAATTGGTATGATTTGGCGGGGGCAAGTTGCGAATCTGGAACATTCAAAATTTTATGCCTCGATCAAAGAATTGGAACCTATATTGGCTCTGCCTGATGTGGACTTTGTCAATTTGATGTATGCCGAATGCAATATTGAACGCCAACAATCGTTAAAGCTTTACGGAGCCGAAATTCACACATGGGACGATCTTGATTTAAAAAACGATGTCGAGGGCGTTGCGGCATTGATCTCAAATTTGGATTTGGTGGTGTGCTGTCTTTCTATGCCTGGGGAATTGGCGGGCGCCATGGGCGTGGCGACGAACTGTTTCGTGGCCGAACAGTCTCATTTTGTTATGTTGGGCCAAAAGGAAGGGGCTTGGTATTCAGACATTCAGTATACGACCAAGGCCTTGAACGACCCTTGGGGTGAACTATTTAAAGACATGGTGCCCTTAATTCAGCAAAGGCTCGACCTATAGACTATGCTTAAACTACAATAACTGTATTGCAACATTATGGATGACAAAGCTTTTTAACGTGGTCAAAAAACCAAAACAGACGTCTCCACCACCCGCGCCGACTGCTATGGAAAGTGCGGCGTATTTGGATGTGACGTACAGCGTTGAACGGGCTCCGTTTGGGCCGTACCCAAAACAATTAGCGACGAAAATAGCCAAACAACACTTGCCGCCAAAGGGCCGGGTGTTGGATATGGGCTGTGGGCGTGGTGAATATTTAAGCGCTTTTGCGGATTTGGGCTATGACGTGGCGGGCGTTGATATTTCTCCATCTGCACCAAGCTTGGCTGAAAATTTTGATGTGCGCGTGGCTAATTTAGATCAAGAAGACATGCCGTTTGATGCCGAAAGCTTTGATGTTGTGTTTTCAAAGTCGGTGATTGAACACACCCGCACGCCACAAGTGTTGATACAAAAAGCTTTTGATGCGTTGGCGCCGGGGGGCACGGCTGTGATCATGACGCCAAGTTGGATGCACACCCATTGGGGGCCGTTTTATTGCGACCATACGCATGTGACGCCGTTCACCAAAACCGCGCTTGAAGACATCATGTTCTTGACGGGGTTTGAAAAAATACAGGTGGATTATTTGACGCAATTGCCGTGGTTGTGGCAAAACCCTTGGGCTGGGCCGCTTGTATCGCTGGTGCGAAAATTGCCCATTGCGTATCGACCGATGCATGATGCCCCATGGTCAAATGACATAAATAAATTTATTCGCTTCGCCAACGAATTAATGTTGGTTGCCGTTGCCAAAAAGCCAAATCTTGTCAAAAACGAGGTAAAACCATGAGCAAAGTTTGTGCGCTTGTGCCAGCACGGTCCGGATCAAAAGGAGTTGTGGGCAAAAACATTCTGCCTTTGCATGGGCATCCCATGTTTGCATATTCCATCATGGCCGCCAAATTAAGCGCCAAAATTGATCGGGTCATCGTCACCACCGATTGCCCCAAAATTGCGAAGCTCGCGGTGCATTATGGGGCTGAAGTTCCGTTTATGCGGCCCGTTGAATTGGCTGCAGATATGTCACCCGCGATTGATTTTGTCACCCATGCGGTCAATCAATTGGAACAAATTGACCAAGACAAGCCTGATTTGTTGGTGTTGTTATTGCCGACCACGCCGCTTCGCGATCCCAACGTCATTGATGAAGCCATTGTACAGCTTGTAAACACAGCAAATGCCACGGGATTGCGTTCGGCCCATGAAATGGCAGACCCTCCGCAAAAAATGATGGGTATCGAGGACGGATTTTTATGCGGTTTATATCCAAGCGATCCTCGACCCGAATATTTTAACCTGCCGCGCCAAGCCTTTCCGCCGGCGTATCATCCCAATGGGTATGTTGAAATTGTACGGCGTACGACTTTGCAACAACATGGCCAGCTTTATGGTAATAAAATCCAAGGTTTTATCACGCCATACACCATTGAAATTGATGCCCTCCAAGACTTTGAATATTTGGAATACATAATAGGCCGCCAAGGCCATCCGTTGACCGATGAATTGGACCGCCAGCACGGAAAAACACATGTCGACGTTTGAATTTTCCAACATTCCGGCCCAAGTGGACCCGGTAAAAACAAAATTTAGATGTATTCAAACGCAAATTCCTGTGCCTGAATCGTTGCCTATATTGGACAGCCTGTATCGCAATGAACCCCGGTCCATGCATGGTCAAATGCCCATCGTTTGGGACCGCGCCAAAGATTTCCAGGTATTCGATGCGTGGGGCAATTGCTGGATTGATTTCACATCAACTATATTTGTCGCCAATGCGGGGCATGCCAATGACGCTATTATAAAAGCCATCCAAAACACGTTAGGCCAAGGTCTGTTGCAGACCTATACCTATGCGTCCAAAGTTCGAGCGGATTTTGTTGAATATTTGATTGCCCACACGCCAGATGAGTTTGAAAAAGCGTATTTGGTTTCGGCGGGAACCGAGGCTGCGGAAACGGTCATCAAATTGATGCGGTTGTATGGGCAACATAAAGCAAAGCGCCGTTCAGGCATCATCGTTTTTGATGGTAGCTTTCATGGACGCACCATGGGTGCGGCACAAATTAGCGGAGCCCAAGCGACGCGACAATGGATGGGCTTTGAAGACCCTAATATTTTTCGGTTGCCGTTTCCATATCCCTGGGATGACGATGAAAACATAGTTACACAAAATGGACATGAACGATTTGAATCCGACCTGAAACGCTTGCAGGCCCAAGGCGTGGATTTGGCCCAAGACGTTAGCGGCATTGTGTTTGAATCTTATATTGGTTGGGCGGCGGCATTTTTCCCCAAAGATTACGTTCAGGCGTGGTCAAAATATGCAGCCGAGCATGATTTCTTGGTTGCCTTTGATGAAATTCAATCTGGATTTGGGCGCACCGGGCGATTGTTTGCCTATCAACATTATGAACTTACACCGGACTTGATTTGTTGCGGCAAGGGCATCAGCTCTTCTTTGCCTTTGGCTGCGGTGTTGGGGCGCTGTGGTGTTATGGATTTGCCCGATGTTGGGTCCATGAGCAGCACCCATTCGGCCAATCCCACGAGTTGTGCAGCGGGTCTTGCAAATTTCCAAGAAATTCAACGTCTGGATCTGGTTGAACAAGCGCGCCAAAAAGGTGAACAATTGCACCAATTTTTAAACGCGTTGAAAAATGAATTTCCAGATCATATTTCCCACGTATTGGGCAAGGGGTTGTTGGCGGCAATCTTGTTCAAAGGTGAGAATGGCTCAATGCTGGCCAGTCATATTTGTGAAAATGCCTTGCACAAGGGGCTGTTGTTGGTCCACACGGGCCGGGAATCTATTAAAATTGGCCCCCCTTTGACGATTCCAATCCAAGCGATGCTCGAAGGTTTGGCTGTTTTAAAACAAGTCATTGCCCAAACCATCAAAGGAACATCACCATGATTTCGGTGCGTCATGTGGGCATTGTCGTAACCGACCTTAAAGCCGCCTTGTATTTTTATTGTGATCTTTTGGGACTTAAAGAGGCCCCGGTGAAAGTTGAAGCCGGGCCATTTTTGGAAGGGTTGTTGGCGTTTGACAAAGCCCACGTGCACACCGTCAAGCTGACCGCATTTGAAGGTCCAACCCTGGTGGAATTATTGGCCTTTGATGAACCCAGGCCCTTGCCCAAAACGCCTTTGAACGCCGTTGGTCCCACACACATTGCGTTGACGGTTGACGATTTGCAAAATATGTATGAACGTTTGTTAAAAGCCGGTGTGCCATTTAATGCACCACCCCGACAAACTCCGGATGGTCTTGCTGTGGTGGCTTATTGCCAAGATCCGGACGGCACTTTTATCGAATTGGTAGAACCTAAAAAGCGGTGAGTTTTTTGGGGCAATCGGTTACACTCAAACAAGAACTTCAACGCGGGGCAAGATGCAAGACGAACAAGACCAATGGTCAGCATGGATGGCTCAGGCCCAGGCGGGTGATGGGGGGGCATATCAGCGTCTTTTAGGGGCCATTTTGCCGCGTATTCGGGCCATTGTTGGGCGCCGGGTGTCTGACCCGCAACGGGGCGAAGACGTGGTCCAAGAAGTTTTGTTGTCCATTCATAAAAACCGCCACACTTTTGACCCCAAACTCAAATTTAGCCCATGGCTGCAAATCATAGCGGAACGCAGGACCATGGATTATTTGCGTAAAATTTATCGCACAGGGGCGGTGGAAGTCCTTGTTGATGAATATCCTGAAACTTTTATGAACGATGGCGCGAATACAGTTGAAGAGGACGCGTTGGCCTTTGCCGATTCGGATCAATTAAAAGCGGCCCTTGATGAATTACCTGTTGGGCAAAGGCGTGCGGTGGAATTGTTGAAATTGAAAGAAATGAGCTTGAAAGAAGCGGCTCAGGAAAGTGGCATGACAGTGGCGTCTTTGAAAGTTTCCATGCACAGGGCGATGAAAGCCTTGAGGCTTAAAATGAACACAAAAGGTGAATGATGCGTGATACGGCCGAAAACTTAATACACCAGCTGGCGGGCGATTTACAGCCTGTAAAACGGTTGCCTCATCCGGCCAAGCGACTATTGTTTTGGTTGTTGTTGGCCTTGCCCGTATCGTTGGCTTTAGGAGCCTTGATTGAACATCAAAATATGGCATTGGCTTTGGATCGGATCAAAAACCCGCGTGTTTTGCTTGAACTTTTAGCTATTTTATTAACCGCCGCCACGGCGGGGTATGCTGCGTTGTCCAGCGCTCAACCGGGCCGAAATGAAAACGTATGGGTGTTGCCTGTTGTACCTTTTTTGTTGTGGCTGTCATTCGTCAGCGAAACATGTTGGCAACTGTTTAATCAAGTTGGCCCCGATCAATTTTCTTTTGCCCCCCATTGGGTGTGTTACCCAGCGGTGGTCGCCACGGGCTTTGCTCCGGCATTGGTGTTGGCGATTTTTTTGCGCCAAGGCTTATTAAGGTCGCCCTCGAAAAGTGTTGCTTTGGCGGTGTTAGCGGCTTCGGCTTTGGGGGCTATTGGGTTGCGTCTGTTCCATCCCCCAGACGCCACGGTGTTATTATTAATGTGGCAATTGATCGCAACGGTAACATTTATGCTTATGGGCAGTTTGGGCGCTAAATATTGGCAAAATCGCGCTTAAGACTCATCTTCTTCCATCCACCACGCACCGCTGTCGCCGCCTTTTGATGTTTTGTCATTTTTGTCGGGCAACCGCGATTGGGCATGTTGAATATTTTTTTCGGTCAATTTAACCATGCGGGTAAGGCCCAAGGTTTCGTAAACTTCGCGCGCGCCCATGAACGCTTCTAAGGCTTGTTCAAAATGTTTTTCAGTGCCGGTCATGCGGCCTTGCAAGAACAAGGCGCTGCCCATGTTATTTTGGGTTGCCGCCCAAAGCGTTGGGTATTTGTCGATGGTCCGGACTTTTAAGGCTTGTTGGCAAGCCGTCACAGAACGTTCAATGACTTCCAAATTATCAATTTCCCGGCCCAAAACTTGTGCCGCTTGCCCCAAATTGTTCAAGGTATCGGACCACAACAACGGCGTTGATTTCAACGTTAAGATTTTCAACGCCCCTTGAAAACAAGTCAGCCCTTCTTTGATGCCGTCGGTATCGCCGCTTTTAATGTCTAAGCGGTACAACATTTCGCCCAAACGGTTTTGGGTGGTGGCCCACGGAAACGGGGTGGCTTCGCGGGTGAATACGTCCAAAGATTCCCGATAAGCCGCGACCGCCAATTCCATGGTGTCGATATCATCATTGCGTTCGCTCAAAGCTTGTAGAACGGCCCCTAAATTACGTTGCAAGTATGCCCAATTGGTGGGGGCTTCGCTGCGCAATGTCCCTCGAATGGCTTCGACATATGCCTTGGAGGCGCGTTGAAAGACTTCGCCGCCCGGAAATAAATGACCAAAGGCCGCCAAAGCGTTGGCAAAAGCCGCCTGAACCGAAGCTTTTTCCCGCATTGTAAAGTCGCTGGGAATATTTTCGATTTCTGAAATGGCGTGTTCAAGAGCGCTGGCGATTAATTTTTGACAGGTCTTTATTTTGCCATCGATAGTTAAATTCATCGCCGCCAGCGACGTCGCGACCAACAGGCTTCCTAATTCTTTGGGATCAAAGCCTAGGGGTAAATTCAAGGATTGGTACGGTGATGTGATGCCCGCAGGATCTTTGTCTTGGGGAGGGGCGGCGGCAAAATGGATAAAGAATGTGGTTCCCGGTGGTGGAATGTCGCCCCACAAGACCAGATCTGCGCTCATGGAGCCGACCCAATTCATGGCTTGGACGCACGCCGCAGGCAACAATTCAACACGGTCACTTTCCGGGCCAAGCACAGGGGTTTCCTTAAAGGCTTTGGCTTGAATGCCGTCGATATCTTGAAAGACAGCGGCCAATTCGCGCGCGTGATCTTGCCCGGCAGCATCAACAAAGGGGGCAATGGCGATATTCAGCTCGTTACCGGTCAATTTTTTGCCAAATAAACGGGTCAAAAGGTTGGACTTGGGCATCGCCATGGGGACGACTTGTACGGGGACCTCAGTCGGTGCGGCTGATTTGTTTTTTGAGTCGTCACTCATAATTTAGGCATTACCTTTTAAAACGTCTATTAAACCGTGGCGGATTGCATTTACGGCATCAATCCAAGGTTGGTTTGGGCCTTTGCGAAACAGATGCATACTGGCATACCACGGACTGTTGTTTTGTTCCAATAGCCAACTCCAGTCGGAATTGCTTGGTGTCAGCATCCATACGGGCTTGCCCATAGCCCCCGCAACATGGGCGGCAACGCCATCCACACAGATTACTAAATCCAATTGATGAATAATACCAGCCATATCCGCAACATCCATAATCGTTGAGCTTGTTTGTTCTATGATGGGCTGTAGCCCTAATCTTACAATATCACGGGCGCCATGGCCCAATTCCAAAGAAAACAGTTGCAAATCGGGCAGACCAAACAACGCTGAAAAATCATCAAGCTGGACTTTGTTAACGCCGTCCCGAATCGTTTCGGATCGCCCGCCCCATTCCCCGGACCAAGCCAAGCCCACAGCTAAACGCGTTTGGGGGTAAACATCTAAAACATGACCGCCATATTTGGGCATGGGTAAATACCCAGCCGTTCCGCCTAAATTTTTGACTTGGGTGTTCAAATGCAAGGGCAGGCTGAGCAATGGAATCTGAAAATCAATACCAGTGACGGGAGTGCCGGGGTTGGGCGTTCCATCCACATAGGGCGATGCCTCGACCAATTGATTTAAATGGGGCGGACATTCGACAAAGATGGTGGCGCCTCTGCGCTTTAATTGTGGTAAAAACCGTAAGAATTGGATCAGACGACCTTCTGAATCTTCAAAATTAATAAAAACTGACTTTCCTTGCAAAGACGAGCCGTCCCACATGGGTATATTAGGGCGTCTAGGGTCAAGGTTGGGTATGTTAAATCGAATATTCAAGCCTTTGAAACCACGGCCCCAATCACCCAAACGTAACAAGGTTTTTGCGTATTCTAATTTGGCGAGGGTAAAGTTTGGTTCGATTTTGACGGCACGGGCGAAATGAGCCAATGCGGTTTTGCTTTCCCCGGCATCATTTAAAGCTCGGCCAGCGTTGAATACAGCCTTGGCGGATTGGGGGGCACATTTAACGGCCCGTCGGTGAGCTTCGGCGGCGTGGGAAAATTCGCCGCAATCTTGCAATGCATTTCCCAAATTGGTGTAAACGCTAGCCGAATTTGGTTTAATGGATAACGATCTGCGGTAACACGCAATGGCGGCCTTGACCCTTTTGTTGGCGCGCAAGGCCACGCCTAAGTTGTTATAGATGTCTGCAGACAAAGGCGATAATTCAATCGCTTGAGTGTAATTTTCGATCGCGGCGTCCAATCGGTTAGCGCGATGGTGGGTTAACGCCCGTTCGTAAAGAAACCGCGCTTTTTGATCGGGTGTGTTGGCAACATTACCGTCGGTTTGGGGCATTGAATAAATCCCAGAGCATAATCAAATGTTGTTCAGAGTATCGGTTTTAAGGGCCTGAACTTCAAGAGTTATGGTATCTGACGTTCCATTATTAATATTTTCCGGGAAACAAAAGGGTGAAGGCGCCTTTTGAAGTATGAGTACTGCGCTAAGCCGGGACAATGAAAACGCGAAGAACCAGGCCCCAAGCGTTTTTTAAATGGCTAGATTGCGTGCGCTTTGGGGTTGTGGTTGTTGGCGGTGTGTTGGCAACCATTTGCGTGACCGACATGGTTTGGTGGACCAAGGCCCACGGGCCGTGCATTTTAAAATCGGCAAAGCGCGAAAAATTCAAAGTCATGAATTGCAATCATTGCGACGGTTTTTGGCAAACTGTCGCCCATCGGCGGTGTGTTAAATTAAAACCGTTTACGGACAACGACTAAAGAATATTCAGCACATTTTCCGGCGGACGCCCCACGGCGGCTTTGTCGTCATTAACAACAATGGGCCGTTCAATGGCGCGGGGGTGGGTGGCCAAAGCTTGGATTAAGGCATCGTTATCCAACGAGCCCATGTCGATGCCTTCTTCTGCGGCTTCTTTCTTGCGAGTTATTTCGGCAGCGCTTAAGCCTAGTTTTTGCAAAATAGCGTTTAATTCAGGCGCCGTTGGCGGCGTTTCTAAATATTCGATGATTATTGGCGTGATGCCTTGGTCTTGCAAAAGCTCTAACGTTTGCCGAGATTTAGAACAACGGGGATTGTGATAAATGGTAACGGTCATAATGCGGGCTCCTGTTAATGGTGGGCTTTGTTCTTCGGCGGGACAAAGACTTCGGGCGCTTCGCCGGGCAAGGCTTCGACGTAAAGCGATTGTGAAGGAAAGGCAAAGGATGATCCCGAAGCTTCTACAATTTCTTTAATTTTATACGCCAAGCGTTCTTTGATTTCCAGCCATTCGCCCCAAATTGTTGTGTGGGTAAAACAATACAGCATGATGTCGATTGAACTGTTGGAAAAACGATCTATACGCACAAAAGTCGCAACGTCATCAGGGCTGGCAAAATCTGAATTGGTAAGAATGTAATCTTCGATATGGTCACGAATTTCTCGTAATTGTTCAATGGTTGATGAATATTCAACACCAATGTGCCAATAAATGCGGCGATGGGTCATGGCGGTGAAATTGGTCACGGCATTGTCTGAAAGATGAGTGTTGGGAACATACACAGGGGCTTTGTCAAAACGCCGGATCATGGTGGATCGAAAGCCAATATGTTCTACGGTGCCTTCGACGATGCCTTCGACGCGGATCCAATCATTGGTGTTAAAGCGGCGTTCGGCGATGATTAAAATACCCGCAATCAAATTTTTGAATAAATCTTGGGCACCCAACGCCACGGCCACACCAAATAATCCAAGTCCCGCTAAAATAGGCCCCACTTGGATACCCCAAATTTCTAAAATTGCGGCGATACCAATAAAGGCGATCAAGACTTTGATGGCTTTGACCAACCAGGTTAGCATCACGGTGGTGAACAGGTTTTCAAGTTTGTTGAGCAACCGGCTGAGCGGAGCAATGGCCCGATACAGCCCCCAAAAAATAGCCCCGGTGATAAGGGACCGAATTAAATTGTCAGCCATGCTTTGATACGTATTTTCCAACGGCAAATGATTAAGGGCCAAAAACGCGCCCAAAATGATAGGCATCATTCGGATAGGTTTTTCAAGGGCTGTTAAAAGTTCATCATCCAATAAAGTTTTGGTGCGTTTGACCTTAATTTTTAAAGCCCCGATGACGAGTTTTGTCATCAAGCCGCGCAGGGCTAAAAACAGGACAAATATGGTAATTGCGGTTAAAATGGTGGCGATATCTATGCCAAATATTCCCGCGTCCCACGCTTGAATAACCAAGTTCCAAAAGTCATTTAAGGTCTGCATATCCACTCCGAATTTTATTGGTGGATGATAACGCACAGATGGCAACTGTAAAGGCGGTAGTTCTTTTGACATATAATACATATATCTTTAGGTTGTAATATTATAAATATTTACAGTTTTTCGTGCGAACTTGGGAGGGGAAAAACGATGAGTGTAAAAAAAATTACTTATTTCGATGTGGAAATTTTTTTAAAGGAACATGGAGGAGGATACGAAGAAATTCTTAAATCCGTAGACCATGACATCATTAAAGGGCGTGACAGGTCTAAAAACAAGGTCCCCCTGTATTCAACAAAATATAGACTTAAAGATAAAAATTCTCTTTATTTGAAAATGAAGAGAAAACCAAAATATACAAAAATCACAGATGCCACCGATATTGGCGGCATGAGAATTCTCTGCTTGTTTGAACAAGACTTGCCAGAAACATTTATGTTTTTGTTAAAGGAAGTTTTGAGTGTTAAACACCGCAAAATTCTTGAATGCAGTTTATTTAATTTCGATGCTACCGATATTGATTTTTATAGCGACAAACAGATTTGGGAAAAGTTTCAGCCGGATTTTTTTAAAAATTTTAATAAGAATTTTAAGATAGAAAAGAAAACATCGGGGTATAGATCAATCCATTTCCTTCTGGAATCCAGTTTTGAAGGGGAAAAAACCATTGAAATTCAGCTACGATCACTACTTCAAGATGTCTGGGGCGAGATAGAACATAACATGCTCTATAAACAGGCGAGCAATCATAGCATGAGCAATATGTTCAAATGGTTGCAAAATGATTTGGCTAATGTCGACAGTATGTTGTCGCAATTCAAGGAACATGAGAAGAAGTCACTTGAGGGGGAAATTCTTTTTAATGAAAATTTTGGACCATTTTCCTTTATGGGCTATGAAAAAATAATTTTTCCCAAAGGATTGCAAAACTCAGCAAGCAAGCTGAGCCGTGCCTCTGATTCTTATGTAAAAACGTGTAAATCTAGAAAAGGCCCAGTGGTTAAGAATGAAAAAAAGAACGAGATATTAACAGCTTTTAAGACGGTAAAAGAATGCCTTCCTAAATATGACTTGAGAAAAGATACAGCGCTGAAGTATTGGGTTTTGATGGAAGAGGCATACGTTAGTTTTTGCTTGGGCAATCGGAAAGAAGCTTTGTCAATATATAATGAAATTTGTCACAATGAGTTATATTCTGATCGGTACGTGCCCAGATTTAGAGCGGGCGAAATCTATTACTTAGAGGAGAAGCATACCGAAGCTTTTAAAAAATTCGATGAAGCCGAGTTGATTTTAGAGGGCCAAAACAGTCATAGGGAAAACAATGACCCGGTTTCTATAAACCGCACTTTTAATCACTATCTTATCCAAACGAAGCTGGCCTTGAATTTTTGGCGCATGGGCGGGGAATATTTACCCCTTTCTTTATCGCATATAACACAAGCCGCCAATTTAGCGAGAGCCTTGCAAAACAATCCTAGTGCATTGGATGACGATAAAAAGTCAATGATTGAAGGTGTGTTGGATAATAATGTGTGTTGGTTCAATCTGGAGACGTTTCATAGGGAATGGTCGGGAGATTCTATTTCAGTAGATTTGAAATCATCGGATGAGAAAACCTCTAAACGGGCTAAATTGGTTCAAAGTCGAATGAGGGTGGTTAAAAAAAATTTCAAGTTATTGCCAGACCAATTGAACGAGGAATGTCCACAATCAAACTTTCTCGACACGGCTTCTTGGTTTTTTTATACGCAATATCTTATTGAGATGGCCGAACACAAAGCCAATTTAAAAGCGGCCTCCAAGAGACAAAAATCGACACGGCAGGTCGATCACGAAAAGAGGGGGCTTAAATATTTGACGATGGCTTTAGCGTATGTTCGAAAGTTGATCAGTTCAGACCGTGGTGCAATTCGATTGAACTCGGTCAGATTACAGAACGAACATCTTAAACAAATTACCCTTGTTGCTAAGCAACATGGGCTTTTGCCAAAATCCTCAAATCTAGACGTGTTCTAGGTTTAATGGATAATATACAGGGGCGGACCTAATCTGACGGTAAGGACCATCTTAGATCTCATGGGCAGACTAAATTTCGAACGGGTCGTTTGTCATATGCGTAAGTCCATGTTTCCGTTTGAATTTCGATGCTTACTTACATCACACTCAATTATAGGCATACAATAGAGCTTATGTATAAAAAAATCCTCAATTTTTTATGATTTTTTGAGTCTCTTCTAATGCCCCCGCGCTTTCGGCATCCATAATGCGTTGCGCCATGTCATAAGAAAAACCTGCCCGCGCCATGGCGCTTAAATGTTTATCGTGATTATCCACACGCTTAGCAGGATCGCAAAATGGGCCTAGTCGACGTTTGCGGGCGAATTTTATGGCGGCAAACAGTTCCGGGTCCGGGGCATCAAGCTCTAAGGTTTTCAAGGCCTTATCTATCGTTTCACCAGAAATACCTTTTTCCATTAATTTCAGACGAATAAGGCGGGTCGATGAACCGCGCGATAACAATGATCGGGCACGGGTTTCCGCATAGGCTAGATCGTTTAATAGACCGGAATCAATATACCGCTTAAGGATATCGTCGATCCAAATTTTGGCTTCGTTGGGGTCTAAGTCCTCATGAAAGAGCGAAGCTTTAAAAACACGGCGTTCCAACACCCTGCGCAAATTTTCAACAGACGAGGCATACCGATCCAAATGATGAAGCGCAATGTTTGCCAACCGAGCGGATGTGATTTTGCGGGGCGGTTTAAATTCTTTTTTTGATTTAGGTTTGCGCTCGTCCATGGGGAATGACTATATAGGGGTTACGCCTTCCCCGTAAACCACTAGGTTTAAAATGCTATGCAACACGTGCAAACTTCAAATTTCATCGGCCTTTACACCCTATACCTGCGCGAAGTGAAACGTTTTACAAAGGTTTATACCCAAACAATTATTGGTCCCATCGTTACCTCGATGTTGTTTTTGGCAGTGTTTGTGTTGGCTTTGGGGCGGAACGTCAACGTTGTTGGCAACGTACCGTTTATGGAATTTTTGGCACCGGGCTTAATTATGATGGCCATCACGCAAAATGCATTTGCCAACACGTCTAGTTCGATGATGATATCCAAAGTTCAAGGCAATATCGTAGATACCTTGATGCCGCCGCTAAGTTCCCATGAACTGACGTTGGGTATCGCCTTGGGTGGGGCCACGCGCGGCCTTGTGGTTGGGGTTGCAGTAGGCGTTGTGGTGGCCTTTGTCGTTGATATGCATATTCACAGCCTAGGCTTGATTTTGTTTCATGCTATTGGGGCTTCGATGATGATGTCATTGTTGGGCGTTATTGGCGGCATTTGGTCGGAAAAATTTGACCATATTGCCGGGCTGACGAATTTTGTGGTGACGCCCTTGTCGTTTTTGTCGGGCACTTTTTATTCCATCCACAGGTTGCCCGAAATGGCTCAGAAAATAGCTCTTAGCAACCCCTTTTTCTATATGATTGATGGGTTTCGCTATGGTTTTATTGGCCATTCGGACGCTCCCGTTGTGAACGGTATGTTGGCGGTGGGTGGTATGGATGCGGTTTTATGGCTGATTTGTTGGCGTATGTTTGATACGGGTTACAAGCTAAAGCCTTAGGTTTTGCCTTCTTTTCATTGACAGCTCAGCGCTAGATTCCCATAATCCCAAGCTTACCGGGTGGCCGTTGCCGCCCGGTTGTTGTTTTTAGAGAAGGAAATGCCAGTTATGTCCGCACTGATGCCGACCTATGCGCCGTCCGACCTTGCTTTTGAAAAAGGCGAAGGAGTCTATTTGTATACGGCCGATGGACGACGTTTCTTGGACTTTTGTTCCGGCATCGCGGTGAATTGTTTGGGCCACAGTCATCCGCATTTAATCAAAGCTTTGAAAGATCAGGCCGACAAGGTTTGGCACGTCTCCAATTTATACCGTTCGCCTGGCCAAGAACGTTTGGCGGAACGATTTGCTGCTGCATCCTTTGCGGACCGTGTGTTTTTCTGTAATTCTGGTGCCGAGGCGTTGGAAGCCGCGATAAAAATAGCTCGGAAATATCAACGCGACAACGGCCATCCCGAACGTTATCGCATTATCGGCTGTGAAAATGCTTTTCATGGGCGGACTTTGGCGACGATTGCTGCGGCAGGACAGGCTAAATTGTTGGAAGGCTTTGCCCCCAAAATTGATGCTTTTGATCATGTGGCGTATGGCAATTTAAATGAAATGCGCGCCGCTATTGGTGAAGATACCGCAGCGATTTTGGTGGAACCGATCCAAGGCGAAGGCGGCTTGCGTCCGGGCGGTGTAGATTATTTGCAAGGCCTGCGGGCGATCGCCGATGAGTTTGATTTGTTGTTGATGTTTGATGAAGTTCAATGTGGAATGGGCCGCACGGGCAAGCTGTTTGCCCATGAATGGGCGAATATTACGCCCGATGTGGTGTCCACCGCCAAAGGTATTGGTGGTGGCTATCCGTTGGGCGCATGCCTTTCGACCGAAGCCGCAGGCGTGTTGGGTGTCGGTAACCACGGCACCACATATGGCGGTAATCCGTTGGCGATGGCGGTTGGCAATGCGGTTTTGGATGTGATTTTGGGAGAAGGTTTTTTGCCCCACGTGATCGAAATGGGGATCCAACTGAATGCCGCCTTAGAAGGATTAGTCGCAAAATACCCAACCGTGTTTGTTGAAACCCGAGGCCAAGGCTTGATGCAGGGATTAAAATTGAAAGAATCCTTGGTGAACCGTGAATTTAAATCAGACCTTGAAGACGAAGGTTTGTTGGTGGCACCTGCGGGTGATAACGTTTTGCGGTTATTGCCACCCCTCATCATTGATGAAAGTCACATAGACCAGGCCACAGAAAAATTTGCAACCGTGGCCGCACGATACATTTCCTAGAGATAAAACAAAGGAGAGCCTGTGATGTCGGCTCCTAAGCATTTTTTAGACTTACATAAACTCGATTCCCAAACCTTGCGTGATATCTTGAATTTGGGATCAAGCATCAAGGCCGGCACCAACAATCGCCCTTTGGCGGGCAAAACGTTGGCGATGATTTTTGAAAAGCCTTCCACCCGCACGCGCGTGTCATTCGAAGTTGGCATGAAACAATTGGGCGGGGATGTGGTTATTATGGATGGTAATGCCAGCCAATTGGGGCGCGGGGAAAGCGTTGCGGATACGGCTCGCGTGTTATCTCGGTATGTGGATGCCATCATGATCCGTACGGACGATCCGGCAAAGCTTGGCGAATTGGCAAAATACGCCACGGTCCCGGTGATCAATGGTTTGACCGATGACAGCCATCCTTGCCAATTAATGGCAGACATAATGACGTTCGAAGAACATCGTGGCCCCATCAAAGGCAAAAAAATTGCTTGGTGCGGGGATGGAAATAACATGGCTGTCAGCTTCATTCATGCAGCCCTTCGCTTTGATTTTTCCCTTACTTTGGCCGTCCCCAAAGAATTACCCGTAAAGCAAAAAGTTTTGGATTGGGCCAAGGCAGAAGGAGCCGATATTACGGTTACTCAAAATGCGGATGAGGCTTGCCAAAATGCGGATTTGATCGTTACCGATACGTGGGTGTCCATGGGGGATGCTGATGCCGATCAACGGCAAAAATTATTGTGCCCTTATCAGGTTGATGCCCGCCGCATGAAATTGGCGCACAGTGATGCCTTGTTCATGCATTGCTTGCCCGCGCACCGCGACGAAGAAGTAACGACCGAGGTCATTGATGGCCCGGCTTCGGTGATTTGGGATGAGGCAGAAAACCGCCTGCATGCGCAAAAAGGCATTCTTGCATGGTGCATGGGCTGATTAATTTATGACAAATGTTCAAGGCTTCGATATTTCCCAAGGCTTTCAAATCGAGGGTCAAGATATCCGTGGGCGGTTGGTACGCATAGGCCCGGTGGTGGATGAGGCTCTTAAAGGTCATGATTATCCCCCAGAAGTCGCTGATATGTTGGCCGAAACGCTGACCTTGGGGGCAACGCTCGCCAGCACCCTTAAATATGATGGTTTGTTCACGTTACAAGTTCAATCCGATGGACCTATTTCGGTGTTGGTGGCCGACTTAACAACAAATGGGGGCGTGCGGGGCTACGCACGTTATGATGCGGCCCGCGTAGCTGATGCGGCTAAATTGCAAGGCGCCAAAGTGCCAAGGTTGTTGGGCAATGGCCATTTGGCCTTTACGGTTGATCAAGGCCCAGACATGGAACGTTATCAAGGCGTTGTTGCCTTGGAAGGCGGGACATTGGCGGCCTGTGCACAGACATATTTTCGGACATCAGAACAATTAGAAACGATAATTTTTTTAGGGTCAAATCACGATGACCAAGGCTACAAAGCCGGGGCTTTGCTGGTTCAACGTATGCCCAACAAACACATCACCGATAGTGAAGAAACAGAAGAAAACTGGCGTCGGATTGTGGTGTTGCTTGCCAGCCTTAAGCTTGAAGAATTATTAGATGAGGACTTATCGCCCGAACAAATTTTGTTCCGTTTATATCACGAAGACGGGGTGCGGGTGTTTGAAGCCAAGCCGCTTGTTCATAAATGCCGTTGCTCTTTGCAAAAGGTCGCAAATACGCTTAAATCGTTTCCGCGTGAAGAAATCACTGTCGAAGATGGGACGGCGCAGGTTGTTTGCGAATTTTGTATCGCAACGTATGACTTTACAATTGCAGATTTGGACCAGTTATATGACGAATAATGCCTTAAAATCATTACATATATTAAAGCGCAAAGCCCTTGTTGTCGTTTTTGTCGCGGGTGCGAGCGGGGCTCTTTTCGGGTGCGTGACGAACCAACCCCCAGCCCCTCCCATCGTTAAGGTCGGTTTTCAGCACTTGGCAAAGGTCAATTTAAAGGTTTCGCAAATTTTGCTGAAATCAGAATACCGTTCTCCCTTAAAAGCCCCCAATGTTGAACATAAATTTGCAACTTCTCCAGAATTCGCGCTCAACGATTGGGCCAAAACGCGCTTGGTTGCCGTTGCCAATGGCCACCCAGGGGTCACGGCTCAATTTGTGATTAAGGATGCCTCGGTGATTGAAAGCACGTTGCCCAAAAGCAAGGGTTTGGCTGGAATGATAACGTATGAACCGACCGCGCGATATGTGGCCCACGCCACCGCAACCCTAGACATCCAAGATTTAAATTCAGGAGCAAATGGTTCCATCGAAGTTGCTTCGCAAAGGTCTATCGAAGTCAGCGAAAATGCAACGTTGGGGCAACGGGAACAGGCGTGGATGGAATTGGTGGAAAAGCTGATGCGGGATTTCAATGCACAAATGGATGTTGAAATCCAAAAACATCTTTCGCCATGGGTCAAATAGGTTTTAAACATAACAAGGTACGAAAGTCAGCTTCAAAGCTGAATTAGATATGCGCCAGCGCAACTTGAAGCCCTAGCCCCAAGCTAATGCATCCAGCAAAGCCTTGGAGAGACCAATTGCCCCACGTTAAGAAACGTGCAGACAAAGCGATAGGCACCGCAATGGCGGCACTTAGAACCACCATTCCCGCAAGGGAACCGATGCCAAATAACAACACGTAAATAATCCCCGTAAACGGTGATGGTGCGGCGCTGGTCGTCAGAATCAACAAAGCGGCTGACCCTGCCATGCCATGCATCATGCCGACCAATAGGGTCCGCAAAGGTAATTTGGCGTGTTCATGGGTGTGGGCCAACGTTTCGTGAGGAATGGCCCCATCCACAGCATGGCTGTGTGCGTGAATATGATTTATTTGTTGATCATGTTTGTGGAAGTGAAAATGTACGCGATCCCGGATGAGCCTGTAAAGGATGTGCGCACCAAGACCAATTAACATAATTCCAACAAAAAATTCAAGCAATCCTGCCATTTTATCGTTAATAGCGAGGTTGAGGCCAAGCGCAATACCGGCAAATGAAATAAGCGTAATGCAATGACCCAACCCCCACACAGCGCCGGTGCGCACAACCGTGGTCCATTTTTTTTGACCAGTTGCAATGGCGGATACGGCCACGACATGGTCGGCTTCAAGGGCGTGGCTCATGCCGATGAAAAACGCAACGTATAAAAAAGACCACAAAATGGCTTAACCTTTCCAAAAGGACCGAGAAAAAAGCACTAAAATTGTAAAGACTTCAAGACGACCCACAAGCATACCTCCAGCCATAAGCCATTTGGCGGCATCGGGCAAGGATTGAAAGGTTCCAGAAGGCCCCACAATAGGGCCAAGGCCCGGGCCAACGTTTGAAATTGCGGTGGCGGCACTGCTGATGGCGGTTACGAAATCCAGCCCCAAGACGCCAAGTCCAAGTGCCAATAAAGCAAAGGACAGACCAAAAACAAAGAAAAAGCTCAATACGGAAACAATAACCTCATCGGGAATCGGGTGACGGTTATAATAAGGAATGAAAACCCCATGGGGCTGAAGCAAGTGACGCAACTGAACCTGTGCCGCTGCATATAGAATTTGAAAGCGGAAAATTTTAATGCCACACGAAGTCGAGCCTGCACACCCACCAATGAACATGACAAAAAAGAATATGGGCATGGCAAAACTACCCCATAGATCATAGTCATGATTCGAATATCCAGTCCCCGTCATGACGGAAATGACGTTAAAAGCCGAATAACGGAGAGCCTCAAGCGGGGGCATTTTTGTTTCATGCCACGCCAGAGCGGAAACGACAGCTATAACGCTTAAAGCAATATAGAAAAAGCCTCGAACTTGTTCATCGTTCCAGATTTGCATGGGTTTCCCGCGTAAAATTTGAACCAGCAAAATAAACGGTAAGCCGCCAACAAACATGCCCAACGTGATAATGACGTCTATGCGCCAACTTTCAAAATGACCGACCGAGCCGTCTGATGTGGAAAATCCTCCGGTTGAAATGGTGGTCATTGCATGGACGACGGATTGAAAGGGGGTCATGCCAACGCCCCACAACATCAAGCTCCAAAGGGCGGTTAAAATGAAATAAACCAATACCAAGGCCATGGAAATTTGCGTCGCGCGCGGCAACACTTTTTCCCCAGCGTCAAAGGCTTCGACTTTGAACATTTGCATGCCGCCAACGCCCATCATGGGCAGCACGGCTATCGCCATTACAACAATCCCTAGACCGCCCAACCATTGTAAAATGGCCCGCCACAGCAATATCCCGGGCGGAGCCTGGTCAAGGCCGGTGATGACGGTTGATCCTGTGGTGGTGATACCGCTCATGGATTCAAAAAAAGCGTCGGTATAGCTGAGCTGAAGTTCAGAAAAAGTGAACGGCAGGGCCGCAAAAATGGTCAATAAAAGCCAACTTAATGTGGTCATGACAAAGGCTTGGCGAACATTTAGGTGCATACGCACGCGGCCTGGCGAACAGGTAAGGGTAAGGCTGGTGCCGACAAACATTGTTAATCCGGCTGATACCGCAAAAACTTGCCAATCGGGATTGCCGGCTTTGGCATCTACGATCGCTGGAATGCACATGCCCAACGCTAACGTTGCCAGCAACATTCCCAAAATTAATAAAATAGGTCGAAAATCCATCATGGCATAAGGGTCCAACCTTGGTGGTTTGTCCATTGAAGACTGAAGTCAGCTTCAATCTTCACTGACTTGCTCGCAGGGTCAAGTGTAAATGGGGGTTAGACCAAATCGCCAAAGGTTGTGGATGGGTTGGAAACCATAGATAAAAATTCTCGACGCGTACGGTCATTATCGCGAAAAGCCCCCACCATTTTAGAGGTCATCATAGTGACGCCGGGCTTATGAACGCCCCGACATGTCATGCATTGGTGGGCGGCTTCGATAATTACGGCGACTCCTTGGGGTCGTAAAACATCATTAATTGCGTTGGCAATTTGCGCGGTCATTTTTTCTTGGATCTGTAGACGTTGAGCATACAATTCCACGACGCGGGCTAACTTAGAAATACCAACCACACGGTTTTTGGGTAAATACGCCACATGAGCCTTGCCAATAATAGCTGCCATATGGTGTTCGCAATGGGATTCAAATCGAATGTCTTTTAACAAAACCATTTCGTCATAACCTTCGACTTCTTCAAAGGTACGTTGCAAAATATCTTGGGGATCAGCATCATAGCCTTTGAAATATTCCTGATAAGCTTTGACCACGCGTTTTGGCGTATCTAACAAACCTTCGCGCGTTGGATCGTCACCCGCCCACTGGATCAAAGTGCGCACGGCTTGTTCCGCTTCTTCGCGGGATGGACGGTTTTGTTTGCCCGAAATAACGCTGAGGGGATTGCGGGTAGCCATGGTAAAATTCCTTTTTCTGGATTTTAACCCATTCAAGGGGCTAGGGGTTAATCAATTTAATTGTTTCATGACAGAGGGAGAATCAAGTGAAAATGGTGGAATGGCAACGCTGAAGGCTTCCCCTGTGTCGGTTTCCATAACGTAATGACCTTGCATAATACCCGAAGCCGTCGCCAAAGGCGTCCCACTGGAATATTCAAACAAGTCGCCCGGGGCCAAAATCGGTTGTTCCCCAACGACACCAGCCCCACGGACTTCAACCACTGTACCAAGTTCGTCCGTAATATGCCAATACCGACTAATCAGTTGGACCGTTTCAAGGCCTTGGTTTTCAAGAATGACGTGGTACGCCCACATAAATTTATGGTGATCGGGGTCGCTGTGATCTTCCATATATTCGGGCTCGACGGAAATTGAAATTGACCGTGTTGTCAATGCATAAATGTTGTCTGGGTGGTGTTCTAAGTTGTGCATTTGTAAACCATAAGATTGCCGTAAAGTTTATATCTGGGCGTTCACGGTCAAAAAGTCCAGAACGGACGTCATATTTTTTTACGCGGCGCAAGAACAACCGCCCAAAACGCAAAATTTTGCACAATGGGGGTGGTTGAGTTGGATGTCGCCAAGCGCATTTTTTAGGCTTTGCCCCATGTCAAAAGAAGGCGCGTTGGGCAATAACGTACACGGCGTTACGAAGGGAACAGGTTCGCCCTTGCGCCAAGCCACCATGCGCGAAGTTGCGCACATTTGTACATCGGGACGAACGCCCAAAATTTCCCAACAAGCGGTGGTGATTTCGGGAACATCAATATGTTCATCCATTTCGGCAAAAAGAACCAACTGAACAGAATCAAAAGCATTTATAGACAGGTTCAAGGTATCGAATAGCTTTTGATAGCCCCGTCGACTTTGCATTTCGTCTTCGCCCCATTGGGTGCGCCCGGCAACATTAAGCTGAAAACCATGCTGCGAAAGCCATTTGATGCCGATTTCCATAGGAGGCCAAGTGTCATCGCCACGTTCTTGTTCATGCAAGTCACGGGTAAAATGATCAATGGATACGCGAAAGGTTAATTGGTCGGAATTATAACGGGTTTTGAGGTCTAACAAAGCCTTTCGTTTGTGCCACAAAGGTTTCATGGCGTTGGTGAGCACGACGACGTTAAAGCCGCGCTTTAAGGCATTTTCTAACATGTCGACAAGGTCTGGGTTCATAAATGGTTCACCGCCCGTAAAACCGACTGTTTTTAACGGCAATTGTAAAGCTTTGGCTTCATCCAAAAATGAGTCAATGTGCGAGGATTGTAAATAGGCCAAAGCATCATTCTTGGGGCCTGAATCCATATAGCAATTTTCGCACTGAATATTGCAAAGGCTCCCGGTGTTAAACCACAAGGTTTCCAATTGAACCATGGGCACCGATGCCCGCACCTCGCCCTTGGCCGTAACATAGGGGTCTAAAAATTTAGCAGGGTCAAGATCAGCGAATTTTGGGGAACCTTCCGGCATTTAGGACTCCAGAGATTAAAATTGACATTACAATTCTATTCGTAAGCATATCCAATAAAGTTACTCAACCATTGAACAGTAATCCATAAAACAGATAAACATATACGCGCTTTGGAAGATGCCGAAGATGCATATATAATGTAACTATTACAATGTAACTATTACAATATAACGACATTGAATTTCTTTTTGGGGGGGGGAGGCTATAAATGGCTCAATTAGAATGGAATGATAGCTATAGTGCAGGTCTTGGTGAATTAGACGACGATGTTTTTTCACGTTTCGAGGCCATCGCCATGCCAATGGAATGTGCAGAGTATTCGAGGTTGGGTTTTGGTTTAAGGCGCAAGGTCCTGATGGATGGAGCGCAAATCGCGAGGCACACCCCCTCGTCTGAAGGTCGCGCAAAAGGTGGCTCTGGCTCGTGTCATAGAGGATGGCTCTACACCCGATTTGGATAATATTGTCCGCTGGCGATGATGCGATTTGATCCATTGGCTTTATACAGAATACCGGGTCACGGTCCGTGATTCCCCGTTCAGTTGTATTTTGCATGATATGGGCTATCGAAAACTTTCGGCACGACCCCGCCATCATGCCCAAAACCCTGAAGCCGGGGAGACTTTCAAAAATTTTTCCCAGCCCGAGGGCCAACAATCCAAGGCTTCCTCCCCACGGAAACACCGATAGAAACCTGGTTCCAAGGCGAGGCCCGGATCGGGCAAAAGACGAAGACACGAGGTTGGGTTAAACGCAGCACATGGCCAACAGCCTCAAAATGGCCAACAGCCTCAAAGGATCAACGCAGGCGTTCGGCTTGGATCTACGGTGTCATTTGTCCACACAGGGGGGTGGGGCCATCTTGGTTCTTCCCTGTGGCAAGACCTTTGGTATGACCCGACACCTCCAAGAAATATCCCAAACCAGCAAATCCGGCGCTCATGCCATCGTCATTGTTGATCAGGCGGGATGGCCCTTTTCAAAGGCATTGGACCTCCCCAAAAATATCACCTTGCGACCTCTTCCAACCCGCTCACCAGAACTCAACCCGGTCGAAATTATCTGGCAGTTCATGCGAGAAAATTGGCTCTCAAACAGGATATTCAAACCTTACAACGACATTGTTAATCATTTCTGTTTTGCCTAAAACCAACGCATCGATCAACCCTGGAAGATGATGTCCATTGGATTGCGAGATTGGGCGTACCGATCATTCTTGTTGAAAATTGGTATAAGCCCCCTTTTTTTTTACAATTACGTTTCAGACTGTTCGCGCGCTTCAACAACACCATGAACGTCAGCCTTTATGTGTTAATTTATGTGTATCCACCCATTACACGTAGATCTAAAGTGTATGTGTCATTCAAAGCATTTTAACCTTGTTGGCTAAACCTGAACCTTATACATGTGTATATACACATGTATAAGGTTGTATCGTGATGCCCTCCAGCCAAGAAATTGATGGGCCGAAAGGAAAAATGCGGGGCTTTCTGAAAGAACCGTCTTCAGTTCCGCAAATATATATCCAACCCATTTGAAGACCAACGGTTGCGGCTCTTAAAAATCGTTGTTGATGGGGCATATTCTGCCGGGCAATCGCATCGTCGGCGTCCAGATCGAAGGGCATGAAGGATAGCGCGAATCATGCGCCGATTATCTTCGTGCCGTCGCACCGCCGCCTGAAATGGTAAGTATGGTTAAAGGCGTGAACATTGCTCGTCAGCAAGAGAAAACCAACGCTTTCTAACAGGTAATTTCCACATCTGATATTTAAGCCATTGGATCATATAGAGGACAAAGAATCCTGATGGGGGTTGGTAATTACAACCTGCCAGCAATTGCAACCGCCGTATCAGGCCGCAACACGATGCCTTTTTTCGTAAAGGTGGATAAAGAATGGGGCCGCTACATCTAAGAACAGGATTTTCAGTGGGCTTGTGGTTCCGTCTGAGCCGTAGAACGGCTTTCTTCGTAGAGCGCGCAGCAGCCCCCCGCGCGTGACCCTTTCCTCGTTGCGCCATATTGCGAATGTGGATCGCGCCTATGCATGGCCTTCATAAGCCTCTTTTAAAACGTCCCTAAATTTGGAAAGGCATGACTTAAAAAATTGGCCCTGTGATGTTCGTCACTTTCATTCGTGTATTAATCCTTCATAACTGGTTCCAAGAAATAAACGACTGTTCACTTTTATGAATGGAACCTGAATACAAAATTCAGAATTGGTTCAACCCCGG
>Ga0316204_10001947_pt1 | contig 50972 bp, 39 predicted proteins | sample 6monrhotite_MG_2_FD_205661 | JGI IMG/M metagenome (GOLD analysis project Ga0316204, IMG submission 205661) | Microbial mat bacterial communities from mineral coupon in-situ incubated in ocean water Damariscotta River, Maine, United States -... | ecosystem: Environmental > Aquatic > Marine >... | reverse complement strand
AGACTCTCGAATTTTGACCTTTTAAGTGATGAACTGATCAGGCGTTTTACGGCAGGTATGTACAATTTCACCAACCTGAACCTGGTCACAGAACTGGCCCATGCAAAGCATTATAGCCTGATGCTCGCACAAGACTGCGATGCTGAGGTGGTTTTTGCTACCGATAAATTTCAACAGGACATGAAGGGTTTTTTGAAAAGGGGTATACCAAAGGTGGAAAGAGCTTGTGGTATGGCATTTACCTACTTTAGGCAAACGCATACAGCTATTGCCTTTAAGGCAAAAAAGCTACGCTTGTCAGCCAACTTAAAAGACCAGGTATTCCAGCGCATCCAAAATTCTGCAGATGAGGACATCCATACATACATTGACAATTTGTTAAAAAGCGAATTGGTGCTCTTGCCCAATTTTGAGATCAGCCTGCCCAAAGTGGTAAACTATTTTGAATGGGCTGAATTTGGCCTCTCTGATAGCTTGAAATTATCCAGAACGATAAGTGAATAAGCGTTTTAAGTAAGCATCAAAAACCTGCCCGATGACGGGCATTAAAACATGTGCAGAAGAATATCTGCACTGGGCGCATCCCGAAAAGCCTGTTTCAAAGAGAGTAGGGACCAAATAAATACAATCATATGAGCTCAAATGCTAACCCTTTCAAAGGAGAGTGGGACGATGAAGATGGCAATGATATTAACATTGCCGGTTCCGCTGGAAACCTTACAGTAATTTATGGAACAGGCAGAGGTCCCTTTCAGGGCTTTACGCTAGACCTCGCAGCCTCGATAATCAATGTTAATTTCTCTGATGACGCACCTTTTTCAGGTGTGCTTGTAGCACCTGGTAGCTGTATTCAATGGAGCAATGGCACGAAGTGGGTACGCAAAGGAACGCAATGCGATTAAGCATCCTTAGTTAACTATGAATGTACAGGCATTGGCTTTCGGCCTATGCTTGTCATTGCATCTTTTTGGTATTAATCAAAAAGACCTGCCTGATAATCATATCTGCATTATTCCTAAGTCAATTGGCTACGAATTCTGCAATACAGATAAAAATCTGCATGACCCAGCAGCCCAGCTGAAACGGAAAAGCCCATACTGCAAAGCCAGGTTAATGGCAATGACTTACAGCGTCAGGTAGTGTCCGATCAACTGAAAGTAAAACGACATTGAAAGTAATGAGCAGGTGAGTGCCTGCCAGAGGCGTTTCCCGAAAAGCCTATTTCGAACAGAGTAGGGACTAAATAAATAAATATATGAGCTTAGTTAATTCTAAAAATCCTTTTGCCGGTGAATGGGCGGATGAAGAGGGACAGGACATCAATGTAGGCGGTAAGGATGGAAATCTGACTGTCATTTATGGTACAGGAAGAGGTCCATTCAATGGCTATTATGTCCATATGGCAGCCTGGGTGGTCACCATCAATTTTACTGACGATCACCCAAGCACTGGTGTACTTGTTGAAGGTACGACCATTCAATGGAGTAACGGTACCTCTTGGTTCAAGAAGTGAAAAATGCGCTGAATAAGTGCAAGACCTTCGGGTATGAAGTATGTACTGCTACCAACCTCTGGTTGGTAGCAGTCATTTCCACTAATTATCAGACTCGCTTATAGAGGAAGTGATCTGGAGTATTATAAGCTTTTCCAACCCCATATTCGTCATGAAAACCAACCTACACGAACCTACACCAGCGCTGCAAGTGGGACAGCTAAAAATGCAAAAAGCCGGCTTCCAGCGTAGGAAAGAAGGCAGCCAGACGACATCATTGACCAGGGCAATTGAGGGTAGCCAGCGGGTATCACAGCTGGCAGCTTTGCAAGCCAAGGCCAATGACTATGCCATCCAGCCTAAGCCCAACCGCACAGGCATGCCCGATCAATTAAAGACCGGCATTGAAAACCTATCCGGCTTCTCGATGGACGATGTGCGGGTACATTATAATTCAGCCAAACCCGCTCAGCTTCAGGCCCATGCCTATGCCCAGGGCACAGACATTCATCTGGGACCAGGTCAGGAGAAGCATTTGCCGCACGAAGCCTGGCATGTAATTCAGCAAAAACAGGGCAGGGTACAGCCTACCATGCAGCTAAAGGGTGTGGCCATCAATGACAATGAGGCATTGGAGAGAGAGGCGGATGTGATGGGGGGGAGAGGTCTTACAGTACAAAGAAAAGAGGGCATTGAAAGTGCTGGATTAATAAGTTCAGGGTTCCTTACTGGAAAGGCTATCCAAAAAACTGGTGATGGTTCTCCTCAAACAACCCTTTCTTTAGAAAAAGATGCTAGATCTGAGACACCCGAAAATGAGGTCGAGCGGGTTGCAGAGAATATCTCTGGGTTACTGAATAGACTCGAACAGGAAAGAATGGAGATTTCTAGTCAAGAAAACGATGAGCGGCTGGGATTATTAAAGAGCTACTTTATGGCTAGGCAAACCAGAGTTTTAAAGGTCGGTGAAGATACCCTAAATCTTGCAAGATCAATTAATGAAAAAATGAATCGGAATGCCAAAAATGATAAGTTATCAGGTAATCAAACCAATCGTAAGAGTTTAGTTACAGGCATATTTTCAATTGTTTCGGGGATAGTCAGCATCATCTCGGCTGAAAAAATGCTGAAACAAGAGGAAGGGGCAAATGTGAAATCGTCACAAGATGAATATTTGAGTTATTCAAATTCAACTAGTGAGACAAATAAAGATCATAATAAAGGGGGAAATGAATCTATAATGCCGGTAAGTCTAATCGTTGTAGGCATTGGGCAGTTATTATTTGGAATATATTTAATAAGTGAATTTATATATTTATATATTAAAAATATTAATAATAACAAAGAAAACAATAACATAATTTAAACTAGAATCTACCAAACCATTGATAGACTTAGTCTAAGTGACCGAATAATCACACTTACCCACCAGCCGCTTACATTTTGTGAGTGCCTTTAGGTGTTACCCGATGATTAAGATTTACCTCCCTCAAAATGCTCTTGCTGCGCCTTCTTCAGCCGTTGTTTCAGAGATTGGTAGTTGCCACCCGGGCTTAGTGCCTCAATCAGCTCAATTTCCTGGTCCAGTATTTCCCTGAAATTCTGATCACGATCGATCATCTCGAAAAACTGGCTTCTTTGAGGCTCCAGTAGCTGTGCATTCAAAAATTTCTCTATTAATATCCTTTGCTCTTGTTCACTCATAAGAGGTTAGTTGCTTGTAAGCCGGGTCAGACACAATCAGCTTAATCAATTTAGCCTTGCAGAGGCACTTGCGCTTTTTGGTGTATGAAATACTACCAAAGCCCATGATCTCTTTTACCTCTGCCGTACTTTTGCCCTGGAAAAACAGCTTTAGAAGCTTCTGACTGCTTTTACTTAACAGAGCAAATTTCTCCTCATACAGCTTGTATCGCTGAATACGCCTTATCAGAGCGTCCATGCCTTCATCCTCAATATCGTCAATCTGGTGGGTTGTTTGCAAAGCAATGGGCCTTTCATCGCGTAGCATTTTTAACCACATGCGACTGGCCACCGCAAACACGAAAGACCCCAACCTGCATGTAAGCGTAAAGTCAGGGCTTGTCACTTTTTGAAAAGTGACCAAAAGGGCATCCTGGAAAATATCCTTTGCGTCTTCCGAATTACCATTATGCTTACAGACAAAACGTTCTACAGAAGGGTAATGCTTTCGATACATAGTTTTCAGTGCCTCACTTTGTCCTTCACGAAAGCCCTTGATCAAGGCCTCTTCGCTTAATGGCCTGGCCGTCTGGGGGGGCTTGTTTTTTCGGTGCCCCTGTTTTACTACCTGACTAATGACTTTTGAATAGGTGCCGGCTTGAAGATCTGTTTGCTCCTGCCCCTGTTTGATGGTTAGCTTGCTCATAATGGTTCTGCGTTTTGGAGGGGAGGTCACCTTTGGGGGCTTCAGGCGACATGGGAGGGAGAAGTAATAACAACGGGCTGAGAAGCTGAAATAAAATGTATGAATGAATCTATGTTTTGAGCGTTTAAAACAATAATTATACTTTATGAATTAATATGTTAAAAAAGGGTAACCTTTAAGTGTATATAGGATGTCACCATGTGAATAGCCGCATAATTGCTGGAATGCCATACACTCTAGCTAATGTGTATTGCTCGAACCGATAATGGCAAACGCGAATTATCACGAAGCCATGAGGGTGAAAATGATATTCTGTAAACGTATATCAATAACCAATACAGTTATATTATAGTGAATGGTTATATTATCTATGTGATGTGATAACACATGAATTGTATAGTGACTAATCTATGCCTACCGCATTATTTTTGATAAGTTTCTTGCCTTCAAAACCATGCCGGTGCTTTTGTATGGTGGCACTTTTGAACATACTTTTTTCTGACCTGATTGCCCAGGAAGTTTCGCATACAAGAACTTTTTCGGTAGCTGACGGCCTTTCCAATGCATTTGTAAATGCCCTTGCTCAGGATCATGAGGGTTATGTATGGATAGGTACATCTGATGGCCTTAATCGTTATGATGGCCACGAATTTAAAAAATTATTAGTAGGTGAGCAGGTAGAAACCCTAAAGCTATTTGTAGATGACAGAGGCAAAATCTGGAGTTTGATCAGGCGGGTAAGAACCGGCTCAGAGATAATCATGGTTGATCCTCAAACCTGGGAAATCACACGGTTTAACTGGCCACAAATTGACCTCTCTCATAGAGACCTTGCCGCCAGAAACGGCCAAATTTACTTAATCACCGAAAAGTCTGTATATCAACTATTTTCAGATAATCGCAACCCAGAAAAATTATTCACATTTCCTGGTGACATGGTAAAAGCAAGTACTGCACCTTTAAAACTTGAAAATGGTAACTGGGCCATTGGCACTCATTACAATGGTGTCGTTTTGCTTAAACCTGATGGCTCTTTGGTCAATGAGCATTTCTTAGGTGGGCCACTCACAGATCTCTGGATTGAGAATGGTAATCTTTGGATAACAAACAACAATACGTACAAAGTACTGTATAAGGGAAGTACCCATTTGGTAAATCCGGTTTTCAAAAATATTCGGCACTTGAATGGTGAAACTGAAGATGCCACTAAAACCTTGTTGCATAACCATTATTCCAAGGCACTCAGGGATGTAAAGAATAACCTTTGGATTGGGACTGATAATGGTGGACTGAAGGTGTATTTCAAAGCTGAAGGAAAATTTCTGGTTCTGGATTTATTTGAAAATTTTTCAGACATTTCTTCCATTATTCTACTCAAAGATGGCTCTTATTTTATAGGTACTTCTCATGGTCTCATACATGTAAACCTGGAAGAAACCGGAGTGACAACATTATTTGATATACCCTCTAATACATTGAGTGTGAGGGGTGTTGCGGAAGATAAAGAAGGTAATGTCTTCATAGGAACCTATGGCTCATTTTATCGAAAACCATGGGGTTCGCCTAATACGGAGAAGGTAAAGACTGTAAGCATAACCAGGGCGAATGGAAGAGTGGAATATTTTCAGGACAGCCTTAGTGAAAACATGGTAGAGTTTGCCATGCTGGCTGATGACTCACTTTTGTGGATAGCCGATGAAGGCAGAGGTCTGATCAAGTATAATCAATCAGACCTCACCATGCAGGTCTATGGTACTGCAGAGAACTATTTTTATCACGCTACCAGTGTCTTAAAAGATACGGATGGTACTATTTGGGTGGGGGGAGATTCCGGTGTGCAAAGACTTATCAAGGGCACTAAGGTTTTAGAAGATATCGGTCGAAAAACCTCTAATTTTGGTGGAGTCATAGCCTTATATGAAAATAAGAAGGGCGATATATGGGCTGCTAGTGTAGATGGACTTTTTGTAAAAGCCTATTCAGAAGAGATATTCAGACATTACCAAACAACAGGTGGACAAATGCCTTTAAAAGGGACAGGCATTCTATCTATGTTTGAAAATGCCGAGGGTAAATTGTGGTTGGGTACGCACTCAGGTCTGATCCTTTTGGACCTTGCGACAGGTACAATCAATCGATTTACGGTAGAGAGCCATGGACTGAGTAGTAACTCTATCTGTTCAGTACTAGAAGATAATGATGGTTATTTATGGCTTAGCAGTTTCAATGGCCTGATGCGCTTTGACCCAAACACTTATCATGTAAACGCCTATTTTGAAAGCTCGGGACTTACTAACTCTGAATTTAACAGAGGTTCATATTTCAAAGGAAGTGATGGAAAGCTCTATTTCGGAGGCGTTCAGGGGCTCAATATTATTGAACCAAGGGTTTTTGCCGGTGTTTCTAAAGATCTGCCGATTATGCTCGATAGAGTTCAAAAATTTGATGGTAAAGACAAAGCTTTTATTGCCGTAGACTGGATTCCAGAAATGAGGACGCCCCTGGAGTTGGGATACAGAGATCATTCTTTGACATTGCGCTTTGCCCTAGCCGATTTCCATAACCCTAAGGAAAATCAATACGCCTATCGGATCATTGGTCTGGATACTGCGTGGCGATTTCTGGGAAACAACCGTGAATTGATTATAAGCAGTTTGCCATCAGGACTTTCAGAGATACAAATTAAGGCAAGAGGCAAAGGTGGAAGCTGGAATAAAGAGTGGTTAAAGGTGCCTGTATATATGCAAAGGGCATTTTATGAAAAACCGGAGTACATCATCACCGGTTTTATCATTTTGCTGCTGGCACTTTACGGACTTTATCGTTGGCGTACCATCAGACTGCTTCAACAACAAAAAATTCTCGAACACACGGTAATAGAGCGCACACAGGAGATCAATGATCAAAAAACACAAATAGAACATCAAGCCGAAGAACTCAAAGCCCTTGATAAGCTCAAATCACGGTTTTTTACTAATATATCACATGAACTCAGAACACCACTCACCCTTATTTCAGCCCCATTAAAGCGATGGTCAACAAAGCATGGTAATGCCTTTCCGGAAAGCGATGAACTTAAGGTGGTGCAGCGCAATGCCAATAACCTTTTGTCGCTTGTAGATGAGATACTGGATCTGTCAAAACTCGAAGCGAGTAAATTGGAACTTAATGTAAATGAAGTGCGCTTTGATGAGCTGATCAACCGTGTGGTTTTTGCTTTTGAGTCAATGGCCATCACGCGAGACATTCGGCTACTGTTGCAGTATGAATTGCCTAAAAACTGCCAGGTATTTCTGGATGCACGGAAATATGAAAAGATTGTAAACAACCTGCTCTCAAATGCATTCAAGCATTCATATGATGGCTCGCAAATTCTAGTTCATGTAACCAAAGATGAAGGGCAAACAAACCTTTCTGTCATAGACCAGGGCCAGGGTATTCACCCCAATGATCTGCCCTTTATATTTGACCGCTTTTATCAGTCCAAACATACCACAGGATCTGCAATCGGTGGAACAGGAGTGGGGCTTGCCCTAAGTAAGGCACTGGCCAATTTGATGCAGGGTAGCCTGACCGCTACCAGTGAACCTGATAAAGGAAGCCGATTTACACTTACTGTACCCATGCAGTATGCAGAAGGTAAAGTAAAAGGGGTTACCGAATTGCAGAGGGTAGAAATCGCCCAGTCGGTGATTGGTGAAGAACCAGTAAAACCCTCTGCTGACAAACATCGGGTTTTGGTGGTAGAAGATCATCGAGACATGCGAGCCTTTGTCAAAGACATTCTGGAAGAGCATTATAATGTGGACACAGCCGTGAATGGTAGAAAAGCCATTGACCTGCTTAAGTCCAATGAGATACGACCCGAACTCATCGTCACAGATGTAATGATGCCCGAAATGGACGGGTTGCAACTGTTGTCGGCACTCAGAAAGGATGAGCGCTGGCGCAGCATACCCGTAGTGATGCTTACGGCAAAGGCCGCACAGGAAGACCGTATACAAGCACTGGTGACCGGTGTAGACGATTACCTGGCCAAACCATTTGACCCCGATGAATTGTTGGCCCGCTGTTTCAGTTTACTAAGTAACTACCAGCTCAGAAATCAATGGAAGGACCAGTTCAAGCCTGAAGAAGAGGCAGAGGAAAGTATCGATTCATGGGACACTAATTGGCTATCGGAAGTCGAATTGATTATTCAACGAGAGGTTGCAAACAGCAGATTTAAAGTAAGCGACCTGGCTTATGAACTGGCGGTAAGTAAGAGCCAGCTTTTACGAAAAATTAAAAGTATAACCGGCCTTACCCCAGAGCAATTTGTGCGAGAAGTAAAGCTTCAAAAAGCCCGGAGCCTGCTGGAAAATCGTGCCTATGCTACTATTAGCGAAGTAGCCTATGCTGTGGGCTTCGAAACTTCCGAATATTTTTCTAAACGTTTTGCTATCAGATTTGGTAAACGCCCGGCTGATTACTTTGCAAAGATCAGCTCGTAATCAAAATTTTGCACAAATAACAAACTATAAATATCAGAGAGTCAATCATTTACGAAATCGTTGGGTTATTTGACGTGTTTGTCAGGTAGGCCATCTATCAACTTGCTTTCACGATTTGCCATCACCCTTCACGGGTTTCATTCAGGCGAATCGAACATGTAAAACCAAAACCAACAAACACATGAAAAAGCAAGTGAATTACCTGATCAGAGGCCTGATGGCTATGATAATTTTAGTAGGAGTAAGTGCATGCCAGGAGACAAATGAAAATGACCTGGAATTTCAAGCAGAGACGAGCAAAGTACTGATCGATATAGACGTATCCCGACTTTTGGCCGAGGGCGTAAAGACCCAGGAAGTACCTGAGTTTGTTATGATGTATAATGGTGAAGCGAATCACAGCCAAGGCACAAATGGAGAAGCCGATTTAATAACAGAGGTATCACCAGGTGATGAACTAATCTGGGAGCTAGGCAGCGCAGAAGGGGTAACCATAATTGGTTTTGAGTTCTTCTCCATTTCAGGTGATGATGCCTTTGTATTGCCTGGAGGTTTCTACCCAGAGCTGCAACCTGATGGTAGTTGGAAGGCCCGGGTATCTCCGAATGTTCAGGGCGCAGCAGAGCTCAAATACAATGTGCATTTTGAGTTGAATGGTGAAGCGTATTGGTGGGATCCTATTGTGAAGATTTCTTCTGGTGGGCAGTAAGGGTTCATAATTACACCATGATTGATTACCTGTATTTATAGTAAATAAATTTCAGGCTGATTCTATTACGACTACTCATTTGGGCTAGCTTTTCAATTGATAATTATGGTGAATGGCTTGAATTCTATAGTGAATGAAGCTGATTACTGATTATAGCGACCGGACCTGTATTTACTCAGTAATAAAATGTCACTTGCAATCAGAGTATTCAATAAAACAATAAACTTATGATTGTCATTAACAATAGTGCTACATCAAATTACAATGAGTATAAAGGACAGCCCACCATAATCCGTGTGAATGAAAATGCTCTTCACGAAATTCTAAACAATACTTCTGGATATTTGAGTGGACAAGGTACAGTGCTTAATCCGTACATATTAGATCCATTCATGATGGTTTATAGACAGGACGTGGAGAATTTAACGTTCGGTGATTATGTTTTTGTAAGTGTCAATAATAGTACCTCTAGCTTCAACCTTCAAATAACCAAAGCAACGCTGGAAATAATTAACACTGATCAGACTCTGGTTTGGGATGGATTGATTCTAGATCAATCCGGTCTTGATATTGATAGTTCCGAACCCAGAAAACTGAACTACACAGATCTTTCAACTTTAAACTCAACCAGGTCAGGGGCAGCGGGTGAGCCAGATATTAATTCACATAGAATGTTTCAGTTTATTCCACCAACAAATCCTAATACAACAATAGATGTTATTGGTTTATTATTTAAATTTTCAATATCTGTTACTTTTGATTTTATCTCCGCCAGTGGTCAAAGGATTGTTTTTTATGGTGTAATAGACCCGGTGGTCAAGGTGAGTTCTGGAGGTCAGCAACCTTAATTGAACCTAATATTTCCATCGTTATGCCAATCAGAATCCTGGTCTTAATATTCTTTCTGTTTTTTCAACTTCAAACTGCTTTAACACAGAATAGACCTAATGTTAGAGAATTGATGTTGAAATACGAGAATACTTCTCTGTCAGATATTGAAAGATTCAATTTAGTGAGAGCATTGGCTCACAATCATCCTGATGTTCAGGAAGCAATGTCATATGCTCGGGAGGCGTTGAATCTGGCACAGAAACTAGAAAATCCTGACTTTATCGCCAAAGCCTATGAAGAACTTGGTTTGAATGAACGACTACTGGGTAACAGTAAAGAGTCCGTAGAGTGGTCATTGAAGGCGCTGCGAATATTTGAAGATGTTGGTGATTCAGTTTCAAGAGCGGCAACACTTGTTCAGATTGGTTCTAATTTATTAGCAGATGGCGAGGCCTTAACAGCGATTGATTACTTCAGAAAAGCGGAAGATGTTTATTCAAAAAATGACCAGAACCTCAACCGTGGACTGACATTGATTAACCTAGGTGAAGCCTATCGAGTTGCTGAATATCTTGATAGCGCAATATTCAATTTTGATCTCGCTCTCTCACTCAATAATGCAATCAGAAACGAGATAATAGAAGGCTATGCCCGGGGCAACCTGGGCATGGCCCTTCGCTCTAAAGGCGAACTGGAACAAGCCAAATCAGAATTGATTAGAGCCAATGAAATTCTCACAGAGTTGGGTGACCCATATTCCGTATCGGTATACACCGCTGACCTTGCGCAGATTAGCCTTGCAGAAGGCAAACAAGAACAGGCAGAGCAGCAGCTTTTAGAGGCCTATACCATGGCCAAAAGGGAAGGGCTCAAAGAGCAGATCCGTGACTTTAGCGAAATGCTGGTGAGCTTCTATGAAGCTCGAAATGAATTCTCTAAAGCCCTTGATTATCAAAAGGTTTACCAGGTCTATCAAGACTCTTTGGTGAATAAGGAGAATGTGCAGGAAATAGAACGTTTGAAAGCCAACTATCAAATAGAAAAACGGGAGGATCAGATTGGGTTGCTCCAACAGCTTACTGATAGCCAGCAAACCTTTAACCTGGCCTTAGGTGGAGGCATCCTCATCTTCGGAATTCTGGCCGCTATGCTTTATCAAAGCAACAAGCAAAAGCGTGAAGCCAATGCCATGTTGGGCAAACAGCAGGTAATAGTAGTCAAACGGGAAGAGGAGAAGGCCGTTCTTCTCAAAGAGCTTAACCATCGGGTAAAGAACAACCTGCAAATGGTGAGCAGCCTGCTGAGCCTGCAAGGCAATCAGTTGGGTGACCATCCGGCAGCAGAGGCCATCAATGCTGGCAAAATGCGGGTAGAGGCCTTGTCAATGATTCACCAAAAGTTGTATCAAGATGATGTGCATACAAGCATCCTGATCAAGGAACATTTGCAACTACTGGTTTCTAACCTTTTGTATAGCTATGGAGACCCTTTTAAACCCTCTATAGTAGTGGAACCGTCAGCCATGGAAATGGACATTGACACGGCCATTCCTCTTTCGCTTATCGTGAATGAGTTGGTGACCAATGCCATGAAATATGCCTTTGAAGGCATTCAACACCCGGAGTTGAAGATTTCCCTGGTTCAGCCTAATGGTTATTACCACCTGGAAATTTCAGACAATGGGGTAGGAATAGATCAAGAAAAAGACACTTCCAATTCTTTCGGACTTCGACTGGTGCGCTCGCTGGTAGATCAACTGCATGGAAACCTGGAGATAGATAATAATCCGGCTGGAGGCACCAGCTTTATCATAAAACTGCGAGCGCATCAAAACACTGAATCATGAACGAGTATAACAGAGTCAAAATACTGGTAGTAGAAGACGAATTGCTACTGGCAGAAGATATTAAAATGAGGCTGGAACGCCTTGGTTATGAGGTGCCGGCTTATGTGCCCTCGGTCAATGCCGCACTGGAAAAACTCAAGGAAGTAGAAGACATTGACCTTGCCCTGATAGACATCTCGCTAAAAGGCAAAATGGATGGTATTGACCTGGCCAAAGTGATCAATACCCTCTATCGCATTCCATTTATATTTCTCACCTCACATGCAGACCGCGCCTTGGTAGAACGGGCCAAAATGGTAAACCCGGCAGGTTACATGCTCAAACCCTTCAACGACAGAGAACTGGCCATCAACATAGAAATGGCCCTGGCCAATTACTCAAATCAAATAGCCCACCCTGGGCCTGGAAATAGCCCGGAAGTAGAACGGGAAACCCACCCTGTATATCACCTCAATGAGAGCCTTTTTCTTAGAAAAGACCATCATTTTCAGCGGGTGGCCTTAGCTGATATCACCATTCTGGAAGCTGATAATAACTACACCACAGTCTACACTAAAAACGACAAGTTCATCTATTCAACAGTCTTGAAAAAGATGGAAGAGAAACTACCCGGTAAATACTTTATGAGGGTGCATCGCAGCTATGTGGTCAACATCAACGCAGTGACGGGTTTTGAAGGAAATATGCTTCATATAAGCGATAGGCGCATACCTGTGAGCAAGCAATACAAGAATGAAGTATTTAAGATTTTCAGTAGCTTTTAAAAACCAGCCGGGGTCAAATTTCTGACCCCGGTTATATTTTCCTGATTTAGATAATGCTCTTTCTGATTCGGAGGTGATTGAACTTGTCTTTGGAGAAGTTCTCCTTGATAGACATCAGTCGCTCATAATTCTGAGCGAAGTAAGTCTTGTTAGGAATGGAGCTGTCTTTGAAACTGATAAATGCCCCAGAAGTATTGGGTATGTCAAAGTCCCTGGCCACTTCCATCCAGTCAAGGGCGCGATTGTAGCGAGTGTTCACCTTGTTGTTTTGCTCCTTAATTTTTTGGTACCATTTGGTATTCCACCAGCTTTGATACTGTATGGTGTACAGCTTGTCTTTGTAAGGAAAAGCACTGTCTGTACCTGTCGGGTTTTTTCGATAATAATCACCAACAATGGCGCCCAGTGTTACATATTGAAACAAACCAAGTCTTCGGTTACCCGGCAAAATCAACGGGCTGGTGAGGCTTTGCAGCAGCGCCAGGTAGCCTTCATCTCCAAGTCCTGATGCGTTCACCAGCCTGGAAGTGATTTTATGTGGTGCCGGATCGTCTTCATCGGGCGGAAGCGGTTTGCCTTCAGCAAGCAGTCCATCTCCCACAGACCCCATAATTTCAGAGGCCTCTTCTTTGGGCATGGCATTGAGCAACTCGTTATGCGACTCTCTGGCCCAGTTACTCATCAATGTCTTGTGATAAGGCGTATCTGTGTGTGTGCCTCCCTCAACAGGGTCTATAAATAGGTTGTAATCGGGTACAGACTTGAAGTGCTTCTTAATGAACTTCTCAAGGTCTTTTTTCTCACCTTCCCAATAGCCGTACATTTTACAATTATGATAATAACTATCAAGCTCAGTGCCCTGAAAGTTAGTGTGAGGGTGCCCGTTAATCTGTAAGTTGGTACCTATGAGACGAGATGTCCTTTTCGACATGATTACGGCTTCCCAGGCTTTCAATATCTGTATAGTTGGAAATACATAATTGGGTGTATCCGACCAACTGGGTTGGAATGGATTCCATTCTATGTCAAAACGGATCAACCGATAGGGGAGCTCGAAGGTTTGAATTCTAAACTCAGTCACCAGGCCGTAGCTCATGCCGCCTCCACCTCGTAAGGCCCAAAGCAGGTCAGGTACATTGTCTTCTGTGGCGTCTACCGATATGCGCTCGCCATTTCCCAGCACCATATCGGCTCCAACCAAACGTTCGCAGCACATGCCATACTTTCGTGTCCAGGGCCCCCAGCCGCCTCCCATCACAAAGCCAGAGATGCCCACTGTGGCACAGGTGCCATGGGGAATCATTACTTCGTCATAAGCCAGGTCGGAAGTCAGTTTCTCAAAGGTATTACCCGGGCCAATGCGCACTATTTTGGTAGCCTCATCTACCGATACATCCTTCATGTTGTATACATCAATGAGAATGGTGTTGGTGCCTGTACACTCGCCTTCATGATCATGCCCACCGGCCCTTATTCGCACAGGCAGTTGATTGGCAATGGCAGTATTATAGGCATTTTCTATATCGGCTGAAGTGGCACAATAGACAATGGCCCATGGTTTTGCTTGAATTCTGCGGTTAAATACCTGGCAGTTTTTGGTATATGCTGCCTGATGAGCGAGGTCGCCATCAATGGTTTCCATATAGGCATTTTCAGAAAGTATAGGCTCCATTTCTGCCATGAAATTCTTCAAGTGAAAATAGAGATTCAATAGACTCAGTTCGCTATCCATATTCGTAGTTTTTAGTGTTTTGGGAAAAAGTGAAATTTGATAATTGCTCTTTACAATTTAATTATATGGTTTAAAAAATGAGTCGCAACCCAAAGAAAAGTCTGAGAATTATTTATGCAAACACCAATTGTTTCTCCAGCTAAGAAGCTTCAACCTCCAGGGCTAGATTTAAACACTGATTCCCTTATCTTGGCACATGCGCAAAGACGAACTCATGCTTCTCAGAGATTATGTGCTGGGCTGGATACTGGCCCTGGGCATGTGGATGATCGTCCGCAATGTAGGAGTTACAGTAGACGCTCCGGCCGACCCGGAACCTCATGAAAACCTGCGCATGCTCTTTGTTTTTGGTCCAGTAGCGGGCTTGCTCTTTGGCATTGTTCAAATCAAGTTTGAACGTTACCTGTTCAGGCGCATTCCCATGTGGAAGCTCATCATTTATGGCCTGCTCACCAATACGGCCATCATGAGCATACTCTTTGTCATGGCCTTTTTCTTCTTCAAAAATGTAGTAGGCTTTAACGAACCCACCCCCTTTGGCAAGTTCATTACCAACCCCAATGCCGTGCTTACCTTTCTGTATTCACTGCTCGTCAACTTTGTAATGGCCAGCATCAGAGAAATAAACACCCTATTGGGGCCCGGAAACCTCTGGCGACTGGTGAAGGGAGACTTCTATTCGCCCAGGGTAGAAAAGCGTGTATTCATGTTCATAGATTTAAAAGGATCTACTACCATAGCCGAAAAGCTTGGACATATTAAGTACAGCCGTTTTATCCAGGACTGTTTCTACGACCTGAATGTGGTGCGTAAAAGTGGTGCAGAGGTATACCAATATGTGGGTGATGAAGTGATTTTGAGTTGGAAAGTGCATGAGCGATTAGAATATTTTCGCTGCCTTTATGCCTTTTGGGATTACCAGGATGAACTGGAAAAGCGAAAGCCCTATTACCTTGAGAAATATGGCATAGCACCCCAATTTAAAGCAGGCATCAACCTGGGAGAAGTCACCACAGCAGAGGTAGGAGAGATCAAGCGCGAAATTGCCTACCATGGCGATACCATGAACATTGCTGCTCGCATACAGGACCGCTGTAACGACTACGGGCAAACGCTACTGGCCTCACAATTCTTTAGCGAGAAACTCAGAGAAAGCAAAGAATTCAATCTTGAACTGATGGGAGAGGAACTACTCAGGGGTAAGAATGAAGTCCTCAAAATCTACGCGGTAAAAAGGTCGGCTGGTTAATTAGCATTTTCTACCAATTGGTATTCAGCCAGCATTCACTTTTTCCTTCACCACTTGCGCAAAGGTCTTTCCTTGAATTTTGGCATCTAAATAGCTGATGATATCAAAATACAATAGTGAGCGGGCTTCGATAGGATTCTCTTTCAAAACCTCTAATTGCTCTTTCAGGGTACTATAGGCCTTTTTTAGGTCCTGTGGGTAAATGGTGCCAAGTTTATTAATGAAATCGAGTATGGCCACCTGCATGGCCCCCATATTTTGTTGCTTCTCCAGGTAATTAGAAGCGGTTATGGCCTTTCGCTCCATGCGGTCTTCATCTGCTTCTTCATAGTAGATAATTAGCCTGAGTATGCGTGCAAAACCTTTGAGGTCTACCCTAAGGTTGCCTGGTCTGTCTACCACTTTATTCGCCATTTCAATCGCACGCTCCAGGTCATTGATAGCAAAAAAGTAGATGGCCGCTTTGTAGTAAATGATGAGCAGGGTGTGGTCATCCATAAACTCCATGTTTGCCTCTACTTCGGCCAGAGCCATGTCTACCGACTCCCGGCTATCGTCAAAGGCTGCATGCAGGAAGATGAAGTTGAAAAGCTGTATAGCCCTGTATTTGGTCAGCAATAGCTGCGTATTACTTTCCAGTGCTCGCCCTTCTTGCTGATCGAAGGTCATGAACCGATCGTAATACCGATCGAAATAGCTCCGGTCATTAGACCTGAATGCCGATTGCAGCAATCTGTTGAGTCCTTTAAGGAAAGCCGCCCTGCGCTTGTTGTCCATCTCAGTCTCCTCAAACAGGTTTACCCACTTTTCGGCATATACTATACAGGACTTAAAGTCATAAGTGAGGTATGAATACCAATAACAAGCCCTATAGAGGTAAAATTGCTCATTAAAGGCCAGGCCTTCTTCTGAAACTTCGATGAGTGCTGAGTGGTATTGTGCTCTGATTTCATCCATTTCAACCTGACTGCGTGCCAAGCCCCGTTCCACAAAACGAGCTTTCAATTTGATGGCCTGTGAAAAGAAACGCTGCACATTGCCAAAGCGTTGCATCGACTCACTAGTCTCCCTGTCCATTTCTGAAACCTGCTCTTCCTGCAAGTCGAAAACCTGCTGCGACCTGATTTGCTTTTCATAATCCAGCAATGAAAGCTGGAACAGGTCCTTACGGTATTGACCCGTCACATTTTTAGCCTTGTTAAGCAGCCTCAAACTCTGGTCGTAAAGCCCTTTTTTGTACAATAGCCGTATATAATCGAGCTGCTCTCTGAGCTGAATATCAATGTCATGGTTGAGGTAGCTTTGCCTCAAACTGGCCAGCAACTGAGCGTATAAGTGCACTTTCTGGTTGGCAAACTGCGTCTTGGAAACGCCTCCCATTTTCTTCCTGATAGCGTCCTCATTATAGTCCGCCATCCGCTCCATAATGTCGAAGAGCAACACAAATTTTGCACTCTGTCGGTCACCACTGCGTTTGGCATACAATTTAAAGCTCCGCTTCTCCGCTTTGGTAAGTGAGTGGATGAGATCAAAAAGTAATCTGTCGCTGGAAGATTTTTTGGACATAAATGAATAAGCGCCTTTAACCTGTTGTAAATCAGTTTATTATATCAATACTCACGGCAGTCGAGAGGTTTGAACTTCATATCTGCCGGCAATGTTCGCCCCATTCCAAAATCGAAAGTAGATAATTTCCATATATCAAAACAGGTGTGCTTGCCCTTTTCTGTCAAGAGAGGAAGCAAAAGGAGGTCACCTGACGAGCTAAGAGATCATATATGAGTCAAGGATTATATTCACCTAAATTTGAAAAAGACGCCTGCGGAATTGGTTTTATCGCACAGATAGACAACCAACCTGCACACCGGATTGTAGCCGATGCGTTGACCATGCTGAAGAACATGGAACACCGCGGAGGAGTAGCAGCCGATGGAGAAACCGGAGACGGTGCGGGCATTCTTACTCAAATTCCCTATAAATACTTTAAGAAAGAAGCACTCAAAGAAGGCGTCATATTGCCCGAGCATGGCGGTTATGGGGTAGGCATGGTTTTCATGCCTACCGACACGCTTAAGGTTGAGCAGAGCATCGAAATCATTGATGAAGCCATACAAGAGATGGGCCTCCGAAATGTGTGGATGCGCAAAGTACCGGTAGCCAGCCATAAAATTGGACAAGTAGCCAGAGATACTGAACCCAAGGTATTCCAGTTCTTTGTTAGGGCAGACGAACTTTCAGTTCAGGAAATGGATCGTAAGTTGTTTATTCTTAGGAAATTATGTGAGAGAAGAGTGTCTGATACTTTGGAAGATTCGAACTTTTATATCTCTTCTTTTTCTGCCAAAACACTGGTGTACAAAGGTGAGCTGCGCACCTGGCAGCTCAATGATTACTATCTGGACCTAAACGATCCTGAGTATACTTCAGCCATTGCCATCGTGCATTCGCGCTTTTCTACCAATACCTTCCCCGAGTGGAAATTAGCCCAGCCTTTTCGCTTTATCGCCCACAATGGCGAGATCAATACCATCAAAGGCAACATTAACAAGATGCTTTCACGCCAGGTACTGCTTGAGTCTACCTACTACACCCCAGAGGAACTAGACTTGCTGCTGCCGGTTTGTAATGCAGATTTCTCCGATTCAGCCAATCTCGACCTTGCTGCAGAGCTTTTGGTAAGAGGTGGTAGAAGCCTCGAGCATGTAATGACCATGCTGGTGCCTCCGGCCTGGACCAAAGACAAAATGCATCGTGACATGCGGTCGTTCTATGAGTATCATACCATGCTCATGGAGCCCTGGGATGGTCCGGCAGCCCTCTGCTATACCGATGGTTATAAAATTGGTGCCAGTATAGATCGTAACGGCCTCAGACCCACCCGCTACTGCATTACCAAAGACAATAGAGTGATTTTTGCCTCTGAGACCGGTGTGCTACAGGAAGACCCGGAAGAAGTGGTTTATCGTGGAAAACTAGAGCCCGGTAAAATGCTGCTGATCGATCTGGAAACGCATAGAATTTTAAGAGATTCGGAGATCAAACCCCAATTGGCAGCAGAAAAGCCATACAATGAGTGGTTGCAACGCCACCTCATCCGTCAGGAAGACTTCTTCAATGGCATACAAGACAAATGGAAGGTACTGGATCAGGAAAGTCTGCTGAAGGCCCAACTGAGCTTCGGCTACTCAAGAGAAGACCTCAAATTTATACTCGATCCAATGGTAGCCAAAGGCAACGAACCCATTGGTTCTATGGGCAATGACACCCCTTTGGCAGTATTTGCCAAGCGCAATGCCCATATTTCGAACTACTTCAAACAGCTGTTTGCCCAGGTGAGTAACCCGGCCATCGACCCCATAAGGGAACGTTCGGTTATGTCATTGAGAACTTATCTGGGTAGCTCGCACAACCTTTTCAATCAGCGAGAAAAGCATGCTCGTAAATTGAGAATTGGTCAACCCGTATTGACCCCTGCTCAATTAGCCAAAATTCGGTCTATCAGCGATTATGGCTTCAAGTCCTACACACTCAAGGCACTCTATATAGCTGACTTTGAAAAACTAGATGAGGCCATTAAGCGCATTGCCCATGAGGCTGAAGATCTGGTGCGGACAGGTGTGAACCTCTTGGTGATTTCCAACAGGCTCACCTATGATGATTTCGTGCCTATTCCTTCTCTTTTAGTAACAGGAGCAGTACATCACCATTTATTGGCGAAAGGATTACGTGCCAAAGTTAGCCTGATTGTAGAGGCAGGAGATGCCCTTGAAACGCATCATTTTGCGACACTCATTGGCAATGGCGCCAGCGCTGTATGCCCTTATTTGGCCTTTGACAGCATTATTGCCGGTAATTTAGATGCCAGAACACAGGAAGAGAAACAAGCCCTGATCGATAGTTACGTTTCGGGCATTGGCTATGGTTTGAGAAAGATCCTCTCTAAGATGGGCATCTCTACCATTGTGTCTTACGAAGGGGCACAGATCTTTGAAGTACTGGGGCTCAATGAAGAAGTAATCGACTTGTGCTTCGGCACCATCACCAACAGACTGTCGGGCAAAGGCTTTGAACAATTGGAAGCGGAACTGCTCAACAACCACAGCCTGGCTCTGAAGCAAGACCCCTATAAGAAACTACCCGATGGCGGCTTGTATCAGTGGAGGGTTGAAGGTGAAAAGCACCTTTTCAATCCTAAAACCATACATCTGCTTCAGAAATCCACTCGAAGTAATGACTACGAACTCTTCAAAGAGTATACCGCAGCCATCAATGATCAGGCACAAGAAAACGTGACCCTGCGAAGCCTTTTCGAATTCAACACAGCGGATTCCATTTCACTGGATGAAGTGGAGCCAATTGATGGCATTTTGAAGCGATTCAGTACCGGTGCCATGTCTTTTGGCTCCATTTCAGAAGAAGCGCACACCACCATAGCCAAGGCCATGAACCTGATTGGTGGCAAGTCTAACAGTGGTGAAGGAGGAGAAGACCCTGTTCGATTTACTAAGGGTGAAGATGGGCTATTGGCCCGCTCGGCCATCAAGCAGGTGGCTTCAGGCAGGTTTGGTGTCACAGCCAATTACCTGGTCAATGCAGACGAAATTCAAATCAAGGTAGCACAAGGTGCCAAACCCGGGGAGGGAGGTCAGTTGCCTGGTCTTAAGGTGGACAAAAACATTGCTAAGATCAGGTACTCTACCCCGGGGGTCACCTTGATTTCGCCACCACCTCACCACGACATTTACTCGATTGAAGATCTGGCGCAGCTCATTTACGACCTGAAGAATACCAATTCCAGGGCTGATATCAATGTAAAACTGGTATCAGAAGCAGGTGTGGGCACAATAGCAGCTGGCGTGGCCAAAGCCAATGCCGATGCCATTTTGATCTCCGGTCATGATGGTGGTACGGGTGCCAGTCCTTTGAGCTCTATTCATCATGCCGGCATTCCATGGGAAATTGGCCTGGCAGAAGCGCATCAGACGCTGATGAAAAACAACCTGAGAAACAGGGTAAGGCTGCAAACAGACGGACAGATTAAAACGGCCCGTGACCTGGCGATCGCAGCTATTTTAGGAGCTGAAGAGTGGGGCGTAGCCACGGCTGTTTTGGTAGTAGAAGGCTGCATTATGATGAGAAAATGCCACCTGAATACCTGTCCCGTAGGCATAGCCACGCAGAATCCTGACTTGAGAAACCTCTTTACCGGCAAAGTGGAAGATGTGGCTAATTTCTTCCGTTTTATGGCCATGCAATTGAGAGAAATTATGGCCTCTATTGGTGTAAGGACAGTAAATGAGCTGATTGGTCGTACCGACCTGCTTCGTTACGAAAGGAGCAAGGCCAATGAACGTGCCGGTACCTTAGACCTGACTCCGATATTGGAAAACCCATATGCCACCACAGGTCAGGCGCAGTTTAAGCTTGAAGATCAGGATCATAAATTGGGTGAAGTCTTAGACCGCAGATTGATTGAGCTGACTAAAAATGCCCTTGAAAAAAGGGAATTGACCCGTTTTACCCTGGACATTCACAATCAGAATCGGTCGGTGGGTGCCATGCTTTCTGGCGAGGTAGCCAGGCGCTATGGCGACAAGGGACTGGATGATGATACCATTGGGGTAGACTTCAAAGGAGCTGCCGGACAAAGCTTTGGCGCCTTCCTGTCCAAAGGCATCACATTCGATCTGGAAGGGGAAGCCAATGACTATGTAGGCAAAGGACTATCTGGCGGTAAGCTGGTGGTTTATCCATACATCACCAGCGAGTTTAAAGCCTCAGAAAATGTAGTTATCGGAAATGTAGCGCTCTATGGTGCCACTTCGGGAGAGCTCTTTGTAAACGGAAAGGCCGGTGAACGTTTTGCTGTGAGAAACTCTGGCGCTACCGCAGTGGTGGAAGGCATAGGTGACCATGGCTGTGAGTACATGACGGGTGGTAAAGTGGTGATTCTGGGCGAAACTGGTAAGAACTTTGCCGCAGGCATGAGTGGTGGCATTGCCTATGTATATGCCCGCGATTTCGACCTGGAAAGCCGCTGCAACAAGGAGTTGGTACTGTTTGAAAGGCCATCTCGCGAAGAGTTTGAAGAAATACATGGCTTGCTCGACAAGCACTTTACCTATGCGTACAGCATCAGGTCATTTGAAATAATGAACGAGTGGCAAGAGCATAAACGCTTTTTTGTCAAGGTCATTCCGGCCGAATACAAGAAGGTATTAGAAGCACAATTGGAAGAAAATAAAGTAAAGGTCTGATGGGAGAGGTAACTGGATTTTTGAAATACGGCAGAGAGAAGAAAACGTATCAGGCTGTAGAAGATAGAAAAGAGCATTTCAAAGAATTTGTAAGCTCTTGGGAAGAGAAGGAGTACAAGGACCAGGCGGCACGCTGCATGGACTGTGGCATCCCTTTTTGTCATCAGGGCTGTCCATTGGGCAATAAGATTCCTGATTTTAACGATGCGGTGTATAATGGTGAATGGAAAGAGGCCTTTCAGGTGCTCAAGTCCACCAACAACTTCCCTGAATTTACAGGTCGAATTTGTCCTGCACCCTGCGAGGCATCCTGCGTATTAGGTCTGAACAATGAGGCGGTTAACATTGAGCACATAGAGCGGGAAATCATCGAAGTGGCCTTTAAGGAAGGCTGGGAACGGCCAAGTATTGCCCAGAAAAAAACATCTAAAAAAGTGGCAGTAGTGGGCTCAGGACCAGCGGGTTTGGCGGCAGCCGATGAGCTTTTCAAAATGGGACACGATGTGGTGGTCTATGAGCGCGATCAGCATGCTGGTGGACTGCTTCGCTATGGAATTCCTGATTTTAAACTGAGCAAAAAGGTAGTAGAGCGTAGAATTGCGTTGATGGAAAAATCTGGAGTGGTCTTTGAAACTGGCGTGGAAATAGGAAAAGATATTCTTGCCACAGAGCTGGAAGAGCAATTTGATGCGGTGGTGCTTTGTACTGGCTCTACGGTTCCCCGAGATCTGCCCATAGCCGGCCGCAATCTCAAAGGAGTGCATTATGCCATGGAATTTCTAACCCATCAAAATAAGGTGGTGAGTGGAGAGTTAAAGTCGCTTGAACCCAACCTGAACGTGCTGGGCAAAAATGTAGTGGTAATAGGTGGAGGTGACACTGGTGCCGACTGCGTGGGGACCTCTAACAGGCAGGGCGCCAATAGCATCACTCAAATTGAGCTGATGGACAAACCTCCAACTGCTCGCTTGTCAGACAATCCCTGGCCTGAGTGGCCCATGATTCTCAACACCTCTTCCTCGCACGAAGAAGGGGCCGATCGTCAATGGTCACTGCTTACCAAGCAGTTTATAGGCAATGCCGAGGGTCAATTGACAGGTCTGGAAACTGTGAAAGTTCGCTGGACTGACAAAGCTGCTTTTAAATTTGAAGAAGTTCCTGGCAGCAGTGAGGTCATTCCCTGCGATAAGGCTTTTCTCGCCATTGGCTTTGTACACACCCAGAAAAAGGGCCTTGTAGAGCAGTTTGACCTCGATTTGGACGCACGCGGAAACATCCAATGTAAGCAGTTTCAAACCTCAAAGCCGAACGTTTTTGCAGCAGGCGACAATCGTAGAGGTCAGTCGCTGGTGGTTTGGGCCATAGCGGAAGGTAGAAAGGCTGCCGTGGTGGTGGATAAGTACATGGTGGCTGTGGAGGTGTAAGTATTTTATGCTAAACCATCATGTTAACCACCCATCGGCCAAGTCAAACGAACATCTATTTTTGTGACTCATTGAAATGATATAGATTTGTGCTCGTAATTTTGTGATGGAATCTTTCGTTGCAATATCAACTGTATCATAGTGAGGCACCAATCCCTATTTGTTATTGTACTGTTATCGGCCCTGTTCATCGCTTCATGTGGAGCTGATGATGGCGATGACGCGCCAGCTGATGTGTCGATAACGGTGCTTGATTTTATCAGCACTGTACCCAATCTGGCGCCTACAGGCTATTTAGTAGGGCAGGTTGAAGCTTCTGCTACCAATGGAGCTACTTTTACTTACGAACTGGTAAGTGAGTCTGTACCCGGGGCTCTATCTGTAAATAGTTCCAGCGGACTCATCCTGGTAGCAGATGGTAGTCTTTTTAATCATGATCAAAATCCCAATATCTCGGCCACCGTAGAGGTAACCCGGGGGGATGCAGTAAGTGCAGCGGCCATCAGCATTGACATTGATAAGCTCAATAACTTTCAACTCGAAACGATAGATTACTTCAAACAAATTGCCCTTGGTTTTGAGTTTGGTAACGCCAGTGCCATTACACGAAAATGGCGTGAACCTTTGCGCGTATTTGTTGCCGGTTCAGCAAATACTGAATTGAGAGAAGAGTTGGATGTGATTGTCGATGAGCTAAGAGAATTGATTACTGATGATTTTGAAATCTCTTTTGTAGAAACCAGGGAAGAGTCCAATTATGTTGTCTTTTTTGGATCTGGAGACCAATACGGACAAATGTTTCCGAATGCGGCAGGTGCAGTCGCCAGTAATTGGGGCCTGTTTTTTGTGAACTGGGACAGTGAACAATACCTGAACTCTGGTCACATGTATGTGGACATTTTCAGGGCCAATGAACTGGAAAGGAAGCATTTGCTTCGGGAAGAATTCACACAATCATTGGGCCTTGCCAGAGATTCTGAACGACATACCAATAGTATCTTTCAGTCAGTCTGGACCCGCACCGTTGAGTATTCCGACCTGGATAGAGAACTGATACGCTTGCTTTATCACCCTGAAGTAAGGGCCGGCCTTGACGAGGTTCAGACAGAACTTGCCTTGAGAAGAATTTTAGAGGCCGAATAACCCAGAATCATAATTTGCTCAGTCGATTCGCTCAACGAATCATCCCCATCATACTTGTTTTGCGTACATTCAGGTATGAAAAAGACTTTCCTGCTACTTATAGTCATTTGTTGCTCATTAGCCTGTCAGGCCCAGGAGAACTCGCGCCATGCCAATGTATTGCCCGATGCCAATCAGGTGAGCTATGAATTGGTGACTGCAGACTTGAAAAACCCCTGGGGTATGGCCTTTTTGCCCAATGGCGAAATACTAGTGACCGAAAAAGAAGGTAAAGTAGTCAGGATCAAGGGTGGGGAAATTATAGACAAGAAAGTAGCAGGTGGCCCCGAAGCTGTGAGGCAGGGGCAGGGTGGACTTATGGACATAATGCTGCACCCCGATTTTGAAAACAATCGCTGGGTATATTTCACTTTTTCATCCGATGAAGGAGCAGGTTCCGGAGCCATGACAGCCGTTTCTCGTGCCCAATGGAATGGTTCTGAATTTGAAAATCACACCGTATTATACAAGGGCAGCCCCAATACACGGGCGGGCCAGCACTTTGGCAGCAGGCTGTCATTCGACTCCGATGGTTACCTCTATTTTTCTATTGGTGACAGAGGAAACAGGGATCAAAACCCGCAGGACATCACCCGGGATGGTGGTAAAATCTACCGTTTGCATGACGATGGCCGTATTCCGGAAGACAACCCCTATAAGGGCATCAGGGGTGCCAAAGAGGCCATTTTCTCTTACGGGCACCGCAACCCTCAAGGCATGGCTACTCACCCTGAAACAGGAGATATCTGGACCCATGAGCATGGCCCCAGAGGTGGTGATGAAATCAACCTTATCAAGAAAGGAAAAAATTACGGCTGGCCGGTGATCAGCTATGGCATCAACTATAGTGGCAGCAGCTTTACAGAGCTTACTGAAAAAGAGGGCATGGAGCAGCCTGTAAACTATTGGAAGCCTTCTATTGCTCCCTGTGGGCTCGATTTCTTGACAAGCTCTCGTTATCCGGGTTGGGAAGGTAACCTCATTGTAGGGTCGCTTAAATTCAATTACCTGGTGCGCTGTGAGCTACAGGGCAATGAAATAGTGAAGCAAGAGCGCATTGCCGAGGGCATTGGCAGGGTACGCAGCGTCAAACAAGGCCCCGATGGTTACTTGTATGTGGGGGTAGAAGGCAAGGGGCTTTATAAGCTGATGCCTAATAACTAGGCAAAGATTCCATGACTATTACTCGCAACAGGTAGAAACAACCCATTGCTTATTTCTTTGCTCTTAATGCTGCGTCATATGCATTCTGAGCCCAAATGACTACCTGCTCTTTATCTTCCAATACATCGACCGGTACTTCCCAGTAGGGCATTCCTTTCTTCTTTCCGGCAATGCCATAAGGTTTCATGCCTGCGGTTTCATAGTCCGGCTGGTTCTGAGCATCTACACGCAAACGGAAGGTGTCCTTGGCAATCATTCCAAACATGGTTCCTTCTTTGAAAAAGCCAATGCCACCAAACATCTTTTTGGTTTCAAAGGGCCCAAATGAGGTCAGTTGGTCCTGAATATATTGGAGTTGATCTTCGTTGTATGCCATAGTTTTATTTTAAACGACCAAACTGGGATAACAGATGAATCCAGAGATGAGGTTGTCGTCCTGATCAACGAAAGATTTTGATGTTAACCGACTTGCCGATTTTGTCTTCATCTACTTCGCTAATCTTGCCCAGGGCTTCCAACTGTTCCATGGCTTCAGCCATGCTTTGATCAAATAACTCAAGCGTTTTTGTATTAAAACCCGGTGTTTCCTCTGCCTCCATGCGCATCAAAAGCATTTGATTCAGGCAGTTTTTGAGAATGTGGTCCGATGCCTGCACCATGGCCTTATAAACCTGCTCTTTTTCAAGTTCTGCCTGCTTAATTTTCTTATACCGAACAAAATCCAATAGTGAAAAGCCAATAAGCAGGAAAGAAGGGAGAACAAACTCGTCTATCTCAAACCCTTCGAGCCCGGATAAAAACGAGGCAAATGACTCAAAGAGATCCAATTCCATGATGAGGTCTACTGCCAGCAATGAAATTGCCAGTATAAGGCCTGTCAGGGTCCAGGTATAATTTTTCATCCAGTAGGTGTTGAGGTTTGGCTGTCCTTCGACAACAGTTGAAATATACGAAATGAGTAATGATTTGATGCGTAGCTACATGTGATTTGATTTTCTTTTTACATCATGAATTTATGCCACCTGGTAGTATTTATATCATTCGTTAAATAGTATGAATGTTGAAATTGGGCACGGATTAACAAGGACAACAACCAAATAGTGGAGGTGAGGTGCTCGTGTACACGGGAGGCCGTTCCTGTAGTATGATCAATATCTCTTGATCATAATTAGGGTATTTATGAGATTATCAAGTGGAGTGATTCACAAGCTTTTTTGAAACACTAATAGATAAATAACTCAATCATTATGACCTACATTTTAGGAGAAGTCCGCCTGTTTGCATTCAATTACAAACCTAGAAATTTTGAATTTTGTAATGGCCAAACCATGCCCATTTACAATAATCAGGAACTGTATTCCATATTAGGAACTCAATTTGGTGGTGATGGAAGATCAACCTTTAACTTACCCAACTTACAGGGACGCAGCCCTATTCACCAGGGAGAGTATGGAAATGAAAGGAGAGGCGGATACTTCAAAGTGGGTATGGAAGGTGGAACCCCTGAAAACCAAATTAGAGAGGCAAATCTCCCAAAGAATCTGGCCACAATAGCACCCAGAAAAGACGCAAATATAGATTTTGAAGCGCGTATTGAGAACATGCACCACGCAGAAAATGATACATGGTCAAGAGAACCGGTTCCTTTGGATAACCGGCCTCCTTATCTCACCATGAACTATTGCATTTGTGTGAAGGGAGAATACCCCGAGAGAGGCTAATAATTTCAGACCACTTTTTTCTTTTTATACAGCGCCAGCACATTGCCGGCAAGCAATAAAAGCATGCCTATTGCAGTATAAATGGTGAAATTGAAATCTTCCAGAAAAGTGGAAATGATAACAGCTACCACCGGTACTACTACTATGGCATAGGCAGCCTTATCGGGACCAATGCGGCTAATTAGCGTAAGGTAAGCCACAAAGGCAATGATAGAGCCGAACAGGGTCAGATAGGCCAGCGAAATAAGGTACTCCGGATTGGTATCTATGGTAAAGGTTTTGCCTAAAAACAGCGAAAGCGTAAACATGATCACAAATCCGTAGGTCATGCCCAATGCTGTGGCCTGAACCACTGGGATTTTTAGGCTCGAATTCTTGGCAGAAGCAATGTTGCCCATGCTGGCAACCATAATACTGAGAACGAGCAGTAACAGGCCCTTGAGGCCATCGCCACCGGCTTCAAAGGCCAATAACTCTTCTTTGAAAATAATGGCGGTACCTGTTAGGCCCGATATGGCACTGAAAATCACCTTTTTGTCAATCTTATTGCCCAAAAACAACCCGCCAAAAAAGATGTTGAAGAAGATAAGCGTGGAGAAGCCCACAGCCACAAGTCCGCTACTCAGAAACTCTTCTGACTGGTACACCAGCCAATAGTTGAAGCCGAACAATAGGACGCCTTGAAGGGCTATTCTAAGGTGCTCTTGCAGTGTAAACTTCAACGACCTTTTGGTGATGAGGCAGTAGCCAATAAGTAGGATGGCCGCCAGGGCAAAGCGGTAAATCACCGAAGCCAACGGATCTACTGTACCCAACTGAAACTTAATGGCATACCAGGTAGATCCCCAGATTAGGGCCGGGATGATAAATAGTAAGGAGTTACTGCGCTGGTTCATATTCAGGATCGAATTTAGTGCAATCGATGAGTGAAACCGACCCGGAACATGCGGTTTGAGAGAAGTGGCTCATTCCTTTTAATTAGAACAAAAGCATGGCGCTTGCAGAAATGCTACCCAACTCATTTGCACTTTGAAAACTCTGTGATAAACCCCCTAACGAAAAGCTCTGGAAGATTGCCGCACTTCTCCTGCCAAAGGCAGACAAGCTCGCAATTCGATTAGCAACCGAACATCCAATCTACCCTCAGTGTTCTCAGTGGTACTTAGTGTGGCTCTGCGGTACAACTCACTCTCTTTTCAAAATATAGAGCAGTATGGCGGTGATGCCTCCAAGGCATATTCCAAATCCCAATACCCAAATTCCTAGCTCCATGCTATTTAAAAATCTCCAATTTCACCATCACCTTATTAACGATTTTATCGAGCAACCCGTTCACTATTTTAAGTATTCAACCAGTAAGTAATCTTAAATACGATCTGCCGATTTTTGATGTTTAGCCCGTCAGTTGTGTAGTTATCGGTGTACACCAAAAAGAAGTCGGACATGGGCCTGTAGCGCCACTGAAAACGAGAGAAGATGTTATAATTTTCGGCCTGTGAATTGTACTGTACGGCCGTGGTCCAAAACATGGTGTTGCTAAAGCTAATCTCTGCATTGGCCCTGAGCAGATGCAGGGTAGTCTCTCCAAAGCCTTCAGCCAGTTCTACCCGATTCAGGTTATAGTTTACACCAAAAGTACCCCAGGGCTGGGTGCGAATGTTGATGCCCGTCTGCATTTCGAATCGGGTGCCATTATAGAAACTGCCATAGCCTATTCGCCCATCATAACTAACTATTTTCCTCTGATCGGTATTGAAGCGAACGTCATAGTTGGTAAACATATAATTCTGTACAGGCAAAGGGTTGTCTGACCCAATCAGGTTGGTGGCTACCGGCAGTTCTACCTCTCTGAATATTCTGTTCAATCTGATTTCGGCCCGGTTTTTAAAGAAGAAGTCGTAACCAATGCCATGCATTCTTTCATTGGCGCTACCATCTGGGTTGAGCCAGCCCTGGTGCCAGGTTCTGGGGCCATGTTGGTTGAGCTTACTATCCGGGTTTTTAGGAATGAACCGGTACATAAACCAAGGGTTGATTCGCGTATAGCCTCGTCTGAAAGACTGCTCTGTGATGGCATCAAAATTTTCAATTCTGGGGTTGAACCCCAGCTCAGTAATGAAGTTTTCCCCAACCACATCAAAAGTCCAGCCCATGCGCACATGCCTGCTTTGGTAGTTGCCTCCCAGGCCGTAATACAAGTTTTCTTCAAACTTCTCCTCAGTAAATGAGCCATGTAATCGGAAGGTATTGTTCCACTTGCCACCTGGGTGTATGTACTGAAATTCAAGACCTGCATTTCTGGCAAAATCATCGGGGCCATCAGTACCGGTGGCTTGGCGGTTGAGCACAATGCCTTTGAGTATATGCCTTTTGAAGAGTCGTTGATGGGCAGCAGCTACGGTATAATTATTAGCAGCCTGGTCGCCTTGTTCACGGGTCTGTACATTCATCAGGCCCAGTCTCAGGTTGGTATTCAGGTTGCCGGTAAGGCGGGCACCGTAGAGAATGGGTACCTGCTGGCCATTATCAAGTCCTATTCGCCTGCTGAAGAAGGGCTGTATCTGCCAGCCTCCGAAATTGGAGAAGATATCGCCATTTTCCAGGAAGAAATTACGCCTTTCAGGAAAGAAGATACTGAAGCGCGATAGGTTAGTAACCTGCTGATCGACATCCACATTGGAGAAGTCAGGGTTCAGGGTCAGGTCCAGATTCATTGAGCTGGTAAGGGCAATCTTCGCATCCAGGCCAAAGTCCATGTCTTGCTCATAATTGGTAGAGCCTTCCGAACTCTCAAAGTCACGAACGGTACCGCCAGCCAGATAGGGGATCAGTACCACTTTGCCTTCAGCCTGCTTGGGTTTCTGGTCCCAATCAAGCGTACCCATATAGTTGAGATTTATTCCCTCATAGTTGAGTGGAAATTGCGTCCAGGTAGAGTAATTATTTCGCGCCATGTCGCCCCTGATAAAGTTGACACCCCACTGGTCTATATTGCTACTATATCGAAGAGTTTTGAATGGAATGGCCATTTCTACTACCCAATGGTCAGCGTATTCCTTCACACTACTGTACCACTTATTGTCCCAGTTTGAGTCAGACTCCGTTTGTACGCCATCAATGCTTATTTGTGCTTCTACCTGGGCACCCCCGGCATTTACACCAAACAGGAAACCATTCTGCTTGCCATTCATGGGGTCTAATACAAAAGTGAAATTGTCGCTGCTCCAGTGGGCGTCCATGTTATCGCGTCTCAGGGTTTGTATCACCCTATCACCATCGTCATAACAAATGGCCATTACATAGACGAAGTCATCGTCATAGGTTACTTTCACTTCAGTCAGTGCATCAGCAAAGCCAGTGTCCAGAGGCCAGTGATTCATCAGCTGGGGTATCTTATTGACTTGTGACCAGGCTTCCTCTCGCTGGTCTCCATCTATAAGAATGGGTACTTCCGACTTATTGACTTGGTAGTGGAAGCTTTCACGTGTATCGGCCAGATTTTGTGCACCGGCATTGGTGGTAAAAAATAGAAGGAGCGCTGCCAGCGCCAGCTTCATACTAGTTGATTTGAGTTTGTTCACCTTCTTTAAGGGTTTGTGCACTTATACCTTTACCGAAAAGTATAGTTACATAACGAAACTCTTTTTAGACCAGCGAGGCCCTTTACATGACGTAAGCGACAATTAACGATGTAAAGTGACTGGTCGGGCCAAACTTGTAGTTGAGAGGGTGTAGAATGGAGTTAGTCCAACATTGGCATTATTTGCAACTTATGGATTACTTTTACGGTCTTAGATCTGGATTATGCAATAGAAATCGTGATGAAGCTGAAAATCACAAAGAATCAGGAAGTTTGTCTTCTCAGCATAGCAGTGCTATGTTGAGAAGACAAACGAAGAGTAACGACTGATTCAAAGTGAGTTGCAGCTGTAATAGAAAGTCTATTGCATATTCCAGGTTAAAAAGCGCAAGAACTGCCCATTATGCCCAAATTAAGCGTTGAAGGTTTAATATTCAGTACCCCAAGGATTATACTCCACCTGGTCTTCTGGCTGGTATTCATTTCCTTCTTTTCCATAGTCTATGGGAGCTTTAATGAGAACTATGGTGAGCAATTTTTGATTCAACTCACCGATGCCATTGTTCAGATACCGGCTGTATTAGTCAGTTTGTATGTGCTCATGCCCAGGCTATTGTTCAGAAAGCGATACGGACAGTTTTTCTTAAGTCTGATAGGCGTGGTCCTGGTGTTTTGCTTCCTTTCCTGGATCGTTTATATCTACATACAACACCCTGTTTTTTGGGCTGAAGACAATGGTCAACCCGACATTTGGAACTGGAAAAAGATTTTGAAATCTACTGGTAAAATCTACCCGGTGGTGATACTAGCGATTGTATTTAAATGGTTCAAATATTGGTATCGTGATCAGCAGCGTACTCAGGAGCTTGAGCAAGAGAAACTTCAGGCAGAATTGAAGTTTTTAAAAGCTCAGGTACATCCACATTTCCTCTTCAATACCCTCAATAATCTGTATGCACTTACGCTTAAACAGAGTAAGGATGCCCCTGAAGTGGTGCTTAAACTGTCTGATCTGCTTGACTACATGCTGTATGAGTGCAATGCCGATAAGGTGCCCTTAAAAAAAGAGATCAAGCTGGTAGAAGACTACATTTCCCTTGAGAAAATACGCTATGGCAAGAGACTGGAAATATCGTTCGACATCAGGGGTGAGATAGAAAGCCAGATAATAGCCCCCATGATGATACTGCCTTTTGTAGAAAATAGCTTCAAACATGGTGTGAGTGAAGAGCTGCACCAATCTTGGGTAAGTATGGACCTGACCGTTAAAAAAGAAAGCCTAACTTTAAAGGTCGAAAATAGTAAGAGTAAGAACGGAGAGCACGAAGACCGATTCGATTACAAACAAGGAATTGGTCTGAAAAACGTTCAAAGGAGGTTAGACTTGTTGTATGAAGACAATTACGACCTGAACGTGCTCGATACCGAGGAGTCTTACTTAGTGGTCTTAAAACTCAATCTCAAAGGTCAATCATGAGCTTGAAATGTATTATTGTAGATGATGAACCCCTGGCGCTGGAGGTTCTGGAAGCCTATATAGAAAGAATTGAAGGGTTGGAATTGGTGGCAAAATGTGAGAATGCTGTCAAAGCATTTGATGCGCTCAAAAAACTACAGGTAGACCTTATCTTCCTGGATATTCAAATGCCCAAACTCACGGGTATCGATTTTCTCAAAGTGCTCAATCCTGCACCTAAGGTGATCTTTACCACGGCTTATCGCGAATATGCCATTGAGAGCTACGAACTCAATGTGATCGACTACCTGCTAAAACCCATCGCTTTCAACCGCTTTATGATGGCGGTGAACAAGGCCATGGATGGCAGCGTGGAGTACGATGAGGGCAGTAGCGATGAGTCTGCAGTAGCTCCTGACGATCCTTACATTTTCCTGAAGGCCGACCGCAAAATGGTCAAGGTGTACCTTAAAGACATCTTGTACATAGAAAGCCTGAAAGACTATGTGCGTATCAAAACGCCCGAGAAAGAGATAGTCTCATTGCAAAAGATCAGTTACCTGGAGCAAAAGCTACCCGAAGAGTTCTTTATGCGAATTCACCGCTCTTTCATTGTGCCCATCAAAAAGATCGAAGCCTTTTCGAACCACTCTGTAGAAGTGGGCGGTAAAGAGTTGCCCATTGGTCGCAACTACAAAAACCAGGTGCTGGACGTGCTCAATAACGATAGTTCAATTTTAGACTAATCTCAAACTTGTTTTGAATTACTCATGGTAAGCTGGCATGGGTTTATACATGTCTTGTATCGGCAACTAAGTTATAAGCTAAACCTGTCAAATCACGCTGTTTTTCTCCATGGTCATTTTGCTGGTCTTAGCTAAATTGAGTTGATCCCAAAATGCATCGACATGAGACAGAAATACGGCTTTAAACTCTTCAATCCCGGTGAATTTGAAGAATGGCTTGATCAACAAAAAATAGGAAGAGACATAAGTTATGTGCAGGAACATCACACTTTTCTGCCAGCCTATAAGCAGTTTAAAAACAACAATCATTTTGAGCTTCAAAAGAACATGAAACGCCACCATGTGGTGAATAATGGTTGGAGTGATTTAGGTCAGCATCTCACAATTTTTCCTGATGGTACGGTCATGACAGGTCGTAGTTTTGAGCGTAGTCCTGCTTGCATCAAAGGCCGCAATGCCCATTCGGTATGCATAGAAGCTGTGGGCGATTTTGACATTGGTAAAGACGAAATGACCAATGCTCAGAAGCAAGCCATAGTAAAGGTGACAGCCACCCTTTGTAAGCGCTTCAATGTGCCCATCAACGCTGAAAAGATCGTTTATCACCATTGGTATAACCTTTCTACTGGCGAACGTAACAATGGCGCAGGAGGCAACAAAAGCTGCCCGGGTACGGCCTTTTTTGGAGGTAATAAGGTAGTAGATGCAGAAGCCAATTTCTTGCCCTTGGTCAGTGAGGCCATGGGGGATACATCACAACCTACCGCTCCAGTGGTTCAGGGTTTTGGTTCGGTCACGGCCACCCGGCTCAATATCAGAGCGGGTGCAGGTACTCAACATGCACGAGTCACCGACCGTGAAGCACTTTTGGAAGGGTCCATCGTTCGCATTTTCGATGAACAGGGCGCCTGGTTAAAGATTGCAGGCAAGCAATCTCATTGGGTATCGGGCAAATATGTGAAACGTGTAAAGCAAGCCACCATAAAGGCTAATACTTTAAATGTGCGCACTGGCCCTGGTACCATCCACGAAATTGCCGATAAGCTGGTGAAAGGAGAAGTGGTTTACCTGGAAAAAGAACAAGGCAAGTGGGCCAGAATAGTCAACGAAGATAAATTTCTCCACACCGATTATGTAGATATGACCTGAACCTAATTTCTATTTTTTCAAACCACATGTGCCAGCCAGGAACAGCTGAGATGCTAATTCAAAAAGCTTCTTCAAAGCATAGAAAACCCGTTCGAATACCGTATTTGAACACCTAAGGCCCCAAAATGCTTGGCTAATCTTTGGGGCTTTTTTTCATTGCCGACATGAAATATGAACACAGGCAAATGAAAACAATAATCACGGGCATGGCCATGCTCTTATGCAGCTGGGCACAGGCCCAGTTAAATACACCAACCATGAGCCCAATGGCCAGTAATACCCAGTCAGTAGGCATTACAGAGGTTAGCATCCGGTATGGAAGACCCAGCGTTCGGGGTCGGGCTATTTTTGGAGAAAGTGGGTTACTGCCTTATGGGGAGGTATGGAGAACTGGAGCCAATGCGGCCAACAAATTCACTTTTTCAGAAGCGGTCTCAATTGATGGACATAAACTCACAAAGGGTAGTTACTCCATTCTTTGCACCCCGGGAAAGGAACACTGGCTCGTAAAATGGTATCCTTTCACCAGTGGAAATTGGACTACTTATGTAGACGAACAGCCGTTGTTTTCCCTGAAAGTACCCGTCCAAAAACCTGGGCACTTGGTTGAGACCCTGGAAATTCATTTGCAGGAGCTAAGGCTTAATGGAGCCATGATTGAGCTGGCCTGGGAAAACACACTGTTACAAATTCCCCTGGAGGTAAATGATCAGGAAAAAATCATGAAGTCAATAGCCAATACCCTTGCCGGTCCCAGCGACTTTGATTATTTCAATGCAGGCCTGTATTTACATGAATCGGGTGGTGACCTCGAACAGGCACTTTCCTATGTGCAAAGACTCGCAAGTAAGGAGGGTGCCTTGTTTTTTCAGGTCAGCCGTGAGGCCATGATCCTACAGGAACTGGGGCGAAACAAGGAAGCCCAGGAAAGTGCACGAAGAGCACTAAAACTCTCGAAAGAAGCTGGAAACAATGATTTTGTAAGGCTCAATACAAAAATCATAAAAGAAACTAAAAACTAGTAATTCATGGTTGACGAGAGGCCATAACACATTCAAGGCCTGCTGATTTAATCCTCACAGTCCAGGGTGTTGTTATGGTACTTTCAGATTACTTTTCGTCTGGCGGGGTAATCATGATATGTGCCCTGTTCAGGCCTGGGAACATTAGCCAGGGGTGGCCAGGTCCATTAGGCCTAAGTGGCAGACCGGTAGTTTCCTGAGTAGCCTTTGGCATATACACCACATAGCGAAACTTTCCACCTTCCAACTCTCTGGTTTCGGCATTGTACCTGGCCTCTTTGCCATAGTAAATGCTCAGAGTTGAACCATTATCCGGAATTTGTAGCGTACCTGCATTCATTTCCTTTTCGCGAATGTCAAAGATTTCGCCTCGGTTTCTGCCTTCAGCACGCAATTCACGGCCTCTGGCCATAAAGGGCTCTACATCGGTTTTATAACACACTACCTCAAAACTGCTGCGGCTAGGGTCATGTGCCCTTACTACCCAGTCGTTGGTGCCCTTGCGGAGAGTTACCATTTTACCATCTTCATCAAATCCATATACATGGGCACCGTCACGGGCCGATTCAGGAGCGGCCAAAACCGCCATGTTGATCTGGTCTTCTTTGCTGTGCTGAGCAAATACTGAACTGGTACAAAGGGTGAATAGTAGTAGGGTAGCGAGAGTTTTCATAGGTCTGAATATAGCAAAGCTTTTGGCTAATTTAAATCACAACCTTGCTAACGCACCAGACAGGCACTGGTTGGTGATTTGGGGACATTTTGTCGTTAACGATAACCCAAGGGTCGTAAAAATCAACCCCATCATACTTTCATCGTTAAATGACTAAGCCATTTCTGTCCATGTCTACCTTACACCCTTATTTTGAAGAAGCAGTCCACGCGATAGACCGCGGAGACTTGAAGCGACTGAAGGAAATTTTAGCCGAAAATCCAGAGCTGGTCCATGAAAAGCACCCCACTGAAGAAGAACCTTACTCAGGCTATTTTCATGGAGCTACACTGTTGCACCACATTGCTTTTAATCCGCACAGAGCACTGGATATGGCCGACAACATTGTCGAGATCACCCGTTGCCTTTTAGAGGCAGGATCAGACCCCAATGCTATTTGTGGCGGTGGCCCTACACAACCCGGCACTCGCCATGGCACCGTCATTGGTTTGGTGGTGAGTGGCAACCAGGGTGTAAACAAGGAGTTTGCAGAACCTCTGGTAAAGTTGCTGGTGGCATTTGGCGCTCAATTGGAGTATGGTGAGACTGGAATCAACCTCTTTGGGGCACTTTATCATACCGTAGAAAACCGCAAGCAAAGGGAGGCGGCTCGTATTCTTTATGACATGGGACATGACATTGATATGGTCTTTGCCGCTGGGTTAGGCTTGCTCAATGGTGTAAAGGGTTATTCATCTCCAGAGGGCAAATTAGAAGAAGGAGCCGACCGGTTTTTTAAGCACCACAGGCGAGATGACCTTAAAGAGGCTACTGATAAGGAAATTCTGCAAGACTGCCTCTTGGCAGCCAGTATCAACAATGAATTAGAGGTGATGAGCTTTCTGCTCGATCATTTTGAGCTGGACCTGAACGCCTGGCGTGGTTGGGGCCCCTGGCAGGTAACGCCATTGCATGGAGCCTGTTGGGCTGGCTGGTTAGAAGCAGCACAGTTTTTAGTAGAGAGAGGTGCCGATACCATGTTGCACGACCCTGAGCACAACTCTACGGCCATAGGCTGGGCCCACCACTGCGGCAGAAAAGAAGTCTTCGATTGGTTTTTAGGCAAGGAAGAGCTATTCGGCCTTTTCGATGCCATAGAATTTGACAAGTTAGAGCGCTTCAAAGCAATATTAGGCGACCAAGACCCTGACATGGCTATAGGGGAGGGCGAACCGGGCGTTTTGTTGCGCATTGCTGCCCATGATGGCAAACTGGAAATGGCACGCTATCTATTAGAAAAGGGAGCTGACCCTTCAATTACAAACTCAGAAGGCAAGTCGGCATTGCATTGGGCCAGAGCCAATGGACACAAGGCAGTAGAGGCTTTGCTAATGAAGCACCTGGGTTAATTGGGCCATATCCTTTACCTGCCAAACCCGTAAAACGGATTGATCATGAGAGTGTTTTTCATTGGAATCTTTTTGCTCAACACCGCTTTTACATTTGCGCAAACCAAGCTAAAGTTTGAAAAAGTGGCCACCATGCCACGCGAAGCCATAAGGGGCGGCTATTCCCAAAGCGAAGATGAAATTTATGTAGTAGGGGGCTCAGGCGCTCACCACAGGGTGCTGTCACATCTGCAGATATACAATGCCAATAATGAGAAATGGCTCGACCTTCCAATTAAGCCGCTTTCACGGGTTTATGATCAATCGGCCGTTTACCTGGACGACTACAAGGGTATTTTCCTGGCAGGTGGTGTCAAGCCACATAAAGGTGATTTGCTACTGGTAGACGATATCAGAATGGTTTATAAAGATGACCTCAAGATTAATTCTTTGGGTCAATTACCTTTTCCTGCCAGAAACCTGGGCATAGCTGCCCACGACAAACGCGTTTTTCTTTTTGGAGGAACTGTTTCACATAAACCAACGAAAAAGGGAAGGCAGTGGAAACGGGAGTTTAGCAATAAGCTATCGGTATATAATCTGGAAAACGGGCACCTGCATGTTTTTCCTGATATGCCCATGGCGATGGAAACACAGGGGGCAATTCTGGGGCGACACCTATACATGATGGGCGGCTACAATGGCAAATCGTTGAATACAGTTTGGCGGTTCGATCTTTTAGAAGAAACCTGGGAATCATTATCACCATTGAAAAGACCACTTTCCGGCTATGCGCTCACTCAGTTTGAGCAGTACCTTATCATGGTAGGGGGCTTTGGCCATGAAAACAAGATCATGGTATACGATACGGAAACTCAGCAGAGCTATCAGTTCAAAACCAACCTTGGAGGTAGGTTTCAGGGAGCATCTATTCTGAATAATGAGCTTCATGTTTATGGTGGGACCAAAAAAGGCTACGATGGATACCCGGGGCATCATAAGCTTACTCTCAGTACATTATTAATGTCTATCAAAAAACGAGCTATTCAATAATTGGCCCTAATTCATTCTGAGAATATTCTCCCAGGATGGGATAAAATCACCATTTTTCATCATTTCATTCATCGAAGATTCCTTACCAGTTATCGAAAACGGGTTTTCTAAAAACCATGTATCTACTTGTTAAACAGGGTTTTAAGCTCGTTTGTGTGAGTGCCTGTTTAATTCATTGGCATACTGGCTTGCCGATTGATTAGTATAAACAAACTAATCGTTATGTGTGCAAGGAAAGTTTTAACAATGATGAGCCTGGTGCTAATCGCTACCTGGACGCTAAGTAGCTGTTCAGGAGGCTTTGTAAGCCAAAACGGGATCTTCGAAAATGGACATAAGGAATTAAAGGAATCCCTGGTTGGAAGCTGGCGAATCGTTAAAACAGACGGTGGGTTGATTGGTGAAGAAATGTATGAGTTTTATCAGGGCGCTAAAGAAGTAGCCTTGAAGGTGAATGGCGTAGAGCGCGAGATTAAGCGTTTTGATTCATCAGATGGTCAGTCTTTTACTTTTGAGTATTTAGACAGCAACAAAGAGAAGGTATTTGTGGTAGGTCAGTTTAGGTCTAGTGCCAAAAAGGTACTGATGCTGCTGGAAGAGCCTACCAACAGCAAGAGGCTTGGATTGCATACCTCATTGACATTGGAGAGAAGGACGATACAGACTGAGACCATAGTTGCCAAGTCTGGCAACTAATGTGTGTGTGTAAATGGGATTAGTTTGGGCCTTGGTCCCGAGTACTCGGGATCAGGGTTTTTTTTATTCTTTCAGTTTCCGGAATCTTCTGCCAAATCCTCGATTTTTCTCCTTCCTTTCAGAATTTACTCCTAGAAACTTAATCCCTCTTGCATTATGTCTGACAGTAAAATAGCCTTCAGTCTGCTGCCCACCCCGGTATTCGTTGAGTAAATATGTATTGCGGTTAACCCAAATCACTCTGCCATGACTTTGAGTTCTTCTGCGGGACTCATATCGCTTTCTGGCAACGCGATTCAATTTGCTATAGTAACTGATTGTGTAAGTCAAGTCAGGATGAATCTCTAAGGTATGACCTTGCAGAAAGAAGTTCTCAGAATTTCTATCAAAGCCTATCCATTGATATTTTCCCCAGATTTTACGGTATGAATAAAGGGAGGGAGCCCGGTCTCCCCCCAGAGTGTAAGGCTCACCTCCCTCATTCACAATCTTTATTTTATCTGCTTTTAATACTGTCTGACCGGTACCGTCACTGACCAATGTCAGGGGCTTTAGTTGATTACCACTTAGTGCATAGTAATTTGATATTGAGGTGCCATCATTAATATATAGCTGTTGGCTGGTACTGCATGAGTAGCAAAACAGCATCAACAAAGAGAGTTTAATGAATCGCATAACAGAAAGGCATCAATGAACTTGCCATTGATGCCTTTCTCACTCTTAAACTTTGTTAAATCTACTTACTCAGGTTACAAAGACAGTCGTTATAGTCTTGCATCTTCTGGTTGCCAAAGGCACAGTAGTAGTACTTCCAGTCTACATCGCTGATGTTGGCACTGGCAGAGTCTTCTACCACATAATATTCCTCGTACCTTTTTCGGGCCACGGTATCTGTCTGAAAGCTGGTATAAATCGTTTTTAGCGTATTCATATTAATTTCATCCTGCTTGTAAACAGTTGAGAAAGTATATTCTTTCTTCCAATCAGGGGTAGTGGCTGTTTCTACATTGTTGAAGCCATGTACATTGTAGTCCTTAAGCTCACCGCTGCCACTGTCAAAAGTATACTCTATAAAGCCCGGGTTATTGAAGTTGATGGGAGTAATGGAAGGCTGGATATGTACAAAGGAGGTGGGTTTGGTGTCACCGTCAATCACCATAAAATTATCCATATGGGTATGTCCACCCAGTTGTGCTGCAATTGCCGGTTGATAGCGATTGGTGATGCTAATGAGTGTGTCATTGTACCGTGAATGGTAGAAAGGGACAGGGTTTGTGTCCTTACAGTCCACACCCTTATTATCCTTTATGGTATTGTAAACATCAAAACCTGGCGGAATATGGTACATAATCCAGACCTTTTCACCGTTGTGTTCTGCGTCCTTGAGTTCATTCTCTAGCCAGGTAAACTGAGCGGCCGCACTGGCGCTATTAGCAGCTGAGTCTGGCGGGGTACCGCAGTAGTCTTGCTCGTCCATGTACTTTTTAGAAAGCATGACGGTGTTGAGAGAAATGATCTTGTGCTTAGGGTTTTTTGGATTTTTAGCCACGAAATACCCACCTTTTTGATAAGTATCATTGAATGCTTTTGAGTCAACAATGCCATTCAGGCCGGCTTCAAAAATAGGGGCCGTTCTTGTAAGGAATGAACCCGGTGTTCTTACCTCATAATCTCCACAAAACGCATCATTATTGCCCAATGTGGGTAAAATCGGCACTCCGGGGAACTGTTCTTCTATTGAACTCACGATAAACTCCATGGTTTTGACAGTGAAATCCTGCAGATCCTTTAGCACTGTAGTCTTGGCAATGGTCTGAAAATTACCTTCAAACTCGTGGGCGAGAAAATCACCATTAATGGTAATGAAATCAGGGCTAGGGTTAGCTTTTTTGATCTCACTCATGGCGCTTTTAAACAACGGATAGCCCGTGTCTAGAAACTTGCCGCTCCAGCCGTAGTAGCCAAAGTCATCTGTGATCTTCGATGTTTCAAAAACCGCTTTCCACTCAGTGGATGGTTTTTTCATCAGGCTGTCAATCAATGAAGGATCATACAGCGGATTGAAGTGAATATCTGATAAAGCCAGGAAATTGGCTGGTGCAGGAACTACTACATCGTCTGTTTTTGTGCCACCATCGCCTCCGCAGGCAATCATTGCGAATAACATGACGATCGCCATCGCCATGAAGCTGTTTTTGGTTCTCATAAAAAATTAGTGTTTTAGTATTATGTCAAATTAGTGAAAAAACATCACTTTGACCCTGGAAGAAAACCAGGACCAGCGCTAGGGAGGGGCTCGCTTTTACTTTTTTGGCTTGATTTTATCTTTGTAGAAGCTTAAGAAGTCGCTAAAACCTTCTTTGGTAAAAACAGACTTAATCACAGACCAGCGGGTGGTAGGGGGAGCAATCTCTGAAATTGCCTTTTGTGACTTGGGTTTTGAAATTTGGGGTTTATCCCCGGCTTGCTCATCCGGATCATACCCAACCAACTCATTCGACTGGTCAAAACTCTTTTTTGAACGCTCTTTGTAGCCCAGTTTTTCCTCTACCAAACCTCTGTTGTTCAGGGCTATGGCATCCTCAGGGTCTAGTTCAATGCATTTGTCATAATCGGCAATGGCCCCTTCATGATCACCAATGCGATCTTTGAAAAATGCTCTGCTGCTGTATCGGTAGGGGTTTTGAGGTTCCAGAGCCTGGGCTTTGTCAAACTCAATGGCAGCTTCCTCATTGCGGTCATTGAGATGCAGGGCCACCGCATAGTCACCCAAAAACTGAGCATTTGTAGGTTGAAGACTCACCAGTTTTTCAAAGTCTTTCAGTGAGTCGGCCAGCCGGTCGATGCGCGACAAGGCACGGGCACGATTGGCCAAAGCAAGCAGGTCGGTAGGAGAGGCGTTCAGTGCCTTATCAAAGTATTCAACTCCCTTTTCAAACTTACCATCCTGACAACTTTCTATCCCTTTTGCAACAAAATCAGACATTCTCTAAAGACTTGTTTTAAGCACACAAATATAGCTGGTCAATCGAGAAAAGCCCTTTTGATAACTCTTAATAATATCTTTTAGCTATTTATTGAAAACCTATGATTTAAATCGTCAACAACACTGATATTTGATATGAAAACAGCGTAAAATCTATCAGATATTTGTATCGGTATGCAGATCAGATATACTGGAAGGCCAATGCCAAGAACACTTAATAATAGGAATATGAAATTGCAGGAACTGTACGACATGCGAGATCAAATGCACGTTAAAATTGACAGCGCATTTGAACAATTGGAAAAAGAATTTCCAAAAGAAAAGGGAGTGGATGTTGACATTGATGGGACAGACATTGCCAACGATGCCTGGGGCTTGTTTAAAGAAGGCGTAGGTGAAATCGCTTCTATAGCCGGTGACTTCTACGGTACTTATATTGATTAATCACCGCAAGCATTGCAACAATGGTAAATCTGTTTGTTTTCATGGCCTCCGACAACAATCTGGACATTGATTCGGTGGCTGAACTCGAAGAATTATTCACAGAACCACTGCACGATTCTTATAGGTTATTGATTGAGTTAGATCGCTACAAAACCTATCAGACCAGTCTGAAAGAAGCACATCAGACTAAAAGGTATGTACTTGAAAGAGGGCAGCTGGACACTATGAATATTGAAGAAGCCAATACTGGCAATCCGGATTCACTAAGGGAGTTTCTTCTTTGGGGCCGTGAAAACTATCCCGCAGACAAAGCTATTGTGATTTTATGGGGTCATGGGCACGGCTGGCAAGGCTGTGCCAATGACTATTCAAGCAAAGACATTTTGCAATTGTATGAATTGAGTGAAGCCTTACAGCCGTTCACAAAAAATCGACCACTTACCTTGATGGGCTTTGACATGTGTCAGATGGCAACCATTGAGGTTTTATACGAAATGAGCAAGCACACCCGCTACCTGTTGGCTTCACAAAATGTAGAGCCACCAGATGGATGGCACTATGCGCAGCTCTTCAAGAAACGCTTCGATTCTTCCAAAATGGTTGGAAAACGAGCCCTCAACGAATTTCGAAAGTATTACTTGAAGAAAGGCGTTGAGAATTTTACCCTTGGGCTTTTTGATTTGAGCCATTTACCCAGGCTCATTGAGCAACTCAACGCGCTGGTAGCGTTAACCAATACTGACAAAGCCCTTTTGAATGATATACAGGAAAGCCGCCTTAAAAGCCTGGATTTCAAATATGATCAATATGTAGACATAGGTGCATTTGTAGAAATGCTCATGGCACATAGTGAAAACCCGATGGTGTTTGACCTTGGTGAAGAACTATTAGAAACCTTGGAAATGCTGGTTTTACACAAAGTGTCGGGCTATAAATACGCTGCCTCCAAAGGCCTGTCAATCTATTTCCCAGAGGCCTTAAAACAGACCGATTTAAGCGTTTATTCAGAAATTAAATTCTGTAAGACTCATCCAAACTGGCTCAGCTTGTTGCGCTCTTTAAAAAGTCAGGGTGATCAATCAATTACCGTACATCTATAAATATCAAATTTCAGTTTCTCATAGACTGGGGAGTGACTATATTCGTCTCCAAAGTCTTTCGAATGGCCCTAAAGCCTGAACAGGTATTAGCAGATCTCAAAGCCGGGCAATACGCACCGGTGTATTTTCTTCAGGGTGACGAGCCCTATTACATCGATCTCATCTCCGATTACATAGAACAAAACTGCCTTGCTGAAGCAGAAAAAGGCTTCAACCAAACTATACTTTATGGCAAGGATGTGTCTATGGCACAGGTGCTTACCAATGCCAGGCGCTTTCCTATGATGGCCGAAAGGCAGGTGGTGATTGTCAAAGAAGCCAAAGATATTCAAGACATTAATAAAGAAGACGGGCAAAAGCTACTCATGTCTTATCTGGACAATCCTGTGCCCTCTACAGTATTGCTCTTTGCTCACAAGCACAAAAACCTGGATGGCCGAAAGCCTTTGACCAAAGCAGCCAAGGCCAAAGCTGTTTTTGTGGCTACCGCTCAACTTAGAGATTATGAACTACCTGGCTGGATAGAAACTTACATCCGCCAGAAAGGCTATCAGATCAATGATCGTTCTGTCATGATGCTCAGCGAATATGTGGGTACCAACCTGGAGCGACTGACCAACGAGATAGGCAAAATCATGCTCAACATTGAAGATGGGGGCATGATCAACGAGGACCTGGTGCAGAAGTACGTGGGCATTAGTAAAGAATACAATGTTTTTGAACTTCAGCGGGCCATTTCATTCCGCGATCCCGTTAAAGCCAATAAGATAGTGCGCTATTTTGCGGCAAACGCTAAGGCCAACCCCATCATACCCATGATTGCCTTGCTGTATTCATTTTATAGCAAACTGCTGATTTTTCATGGTACCAAAGACAAATCAGACAATGGATTGATGGGCGCTATGGGAGTAAGAAATTTTGCATTGAAAGAATACAAGGCTGCGGCCAGAAACTACCCATTGGGCAAGGTGATGCAGAGCATTGGATTGCTCAGAAAGGCCGATTTACAGTCGAAAGGAGTGAACAGCGGTGCCATGAAGGATGGAGAGATATTGAAAGAGTTGGTGTTTAAACTAATGCACTGACCACTTTTATGCAGGGTGTAGGGTTAATCGCGTTTTAGCGTATTTAACCACAGCATTCAGCAGCGCTTTGCCGACAATTAAATTGACTGGCACGCGACAATAATAGAATAACGAACGAGTTAAGTAATCAAGTGAACGAACATAAGTCGATGTACAGGAAATACTTTTTGATTGCCATCCTGTTTGTTTCCTTAGGGTCATTAAAAGCTCAGAATACCTTAATCCAGCAAGACGCCAATCAGTATTACAATACTGGGCTCGAACTGCTGGATAATGATAAATTTGGAGCCGCCCGGGAACAGTTTGAAAAATACCTGAAGGAAGGCAAGGACGGAATTAAGAGGGTAGATGCCGAATACTATGTAGCATTCTGCGCCTTGAACTTAGATAATGCCGATGGTGCACAGCTCATTGCAGATTTTGTGAAGAAAAGGCCCGATCACCCCAAAGCCGCCAAGGCTTATTACAACCTGGGAGTGGTCAGCTTTAAGAATAACGATTACGGAAATACGGTCAAGTACCTAAAGCTGGTAAATCCAAACCTGCTGACTGCTGCTGAAAAGACAGAAGTCAACTTTAAGGTGGGCTATGCCTCTTATAACCTAAGGCGCTTTGATGAAGCCGCCAAGTATTTCGACCAGGCCAAAAGAAGCCAAAGCCCATACTATGCCGATGCTAATTTCTACTCTGGTTACCTGGCTTATGCTAATGAGGCATATGACAAGGCACTGGTAGACTTCAAAAGGGCAGAGGACACCCCCAAATACAAGTACAAAGTACCAGTGATGATCACCAGCTGCTACTACAAGCAAAAGCGCTTTGGTGAGCTTACTCAATATGCCAGTGCATTTAACAACATTCAGGTAGAAAGGCGCAGAGTCGATTATCTGTACCAAATCTATCAACTGGTGGCAGAATCTTACTACCAGGAACAGCAATGGGCCGAAGCAGTTACTTACTTCAACCTATACAATGAACTCGCAGCACAGTCGGCCACCCAGGAAATGCTCTACCGCATGGGCTATGCCAACTTCCAGGCAGGCAACAAGGCCGAAGCGATTGATAACTTTAAGAAAGTGGCACTCAACAGCGATACGCTATCACAGTATGCCTCTTACTATCTCGGCCAACTTTATGTAGGAGATGAGAACTTCATCTTTGCCACTTCGGCATTTAAGAAAGCATCTACACTCAATTTCAACAAAGAAATACAGGAAGAAGCCGCCTTCAACCTCGCCAAGGTGAATTTTGAGTCGGGTAAATACTCTCAGGCCATCATTTCGCTAGACCGCTTTATGAAGCAATATCCTACCAGCGATTATGTGCCAGAAGCCAATAACCTGATCTCTGAAGCATTCTTAAATACGAATGATTATTCCAGGGCCATTACCTTTATTGAAAAGATCCCAAACAAGTCGGAACGTATCAAAGAAGCTTATCAAAAAGTGACCTTCTACAAGGGTACTGAGTTTTACAATGCCGCCAAGTATTTTGAAGCCGTAAAGCTTTTTGATAAGTCACTGCAGTTTCCACAAGACAAGGACTTACAAACCGCAGCCAACTTTTGGAAAGGGGAGTCTTATGCCACCTCACGCAGTTACGGGGCCGCGGTAAGGGCTTATAAAGAGGTGTTCAACACAAGAAACAGGGCTTCTGAGTATTACCTCAAAAGCAACTACGGCATTGGCTATGCCTACTATAACAGCAAAGACTATCGCAATGCCAGAATCTACTTTAAAAGCTATGTAGATGCCTTGCAACGGGCTACCGACAAGCAAAACTACAATGATGCGATCTTGAGACTGGCCGACTGTTATTATGTGGAAAAAGAGTATGCCACGGCCATTTCGTACTATCAAAGGGCCATTGACAATAGCAACCCACAGACGGATTACGCCTACTTCCAAAAAGGAGTAGTACGCGACTTTCAAGACCGCAGCGATCAGGCCATTCAGGAATTGGATGTAGTGATCAATCGCTATTCGAATTCTCGCTATTACGATGACGCCATTTATAAAAAGGCTCAGATACAACTGGAAAATCAGAAGTATCGTGAATCCATCCAGGGTTTCAATCGCATTATTGAGCGTTTGGAGCAAAGCCCATTCATACCTTATGCTTATGAAGGCAGGGCACAGGCTTTTTTCAACATGGAAGACTACGATCGCTCCATTGCCGATTACAAGTTCATTCTGGATGAGTACATCGCCAACGAACAGGTGGCCAATTCTGCCTTGTTAGGATTGCAGGACGTATTGAAACTGCAAGACCGCGTGATTGAATTCGGCCCTTATTTAGCCAAAGTCCAAACTGCGCATCCTGAGAACGACCAGCTTGAAAGCATTGAGTTTGAAGCTGCACAGAGCTACTACATCAATGGTAAGTACAATGCCGCTCTGGGTGCTTTTGAAGATTATGAGAAGAAATATCCGGAAAGTGGCAAAACCCCTGAAGCCAAATTTTTCAGGGCAGAAAGCTACTTCCGCTTAAATGACATAACCAAAGCGTTGGAACTCTTCTATGAGGTATTCAGAGAGCGAAGAATCAATCGCATGGATCAGGTGTATGAGCGCATAGGCGAGTTACAACTGTCTGCCGGTGATTTTCAGGAGGCTGCTAACTTTTATGTGAAGTTGGAAGAGTCTAACAAGAATGCCAGACAGGAAAATGCGGCATGGTTAGGTTTGTTAGAAAGCTACTTCAGACTAGCGCAGTATTCACGCATGCGCGGCTATGCCAATAAGATCATAGAGCGGGGCAATGTATCGCCCACCGCTTCGGCCAAGGCGCAATTGTACCTGGGACTTGCCGCTTATTCAGAAGGCGATTTTGATTCGGCCATTGACGAGTTTCTAACTACGGTAAATACTTCGAAAGATGAATATGGAGCACAGGCACTGTATACGCTGGGGCTCATCTTCTATCAACGAGAGCAATACCAACAGTCAAACAATACGCTGTTCGACATCACCAATTATTCAGCCTATGATGAATGGATAGGAAAGGGCTTTCTGCTGATCGCAGACAATTACGTAGCCCTGGATGAGCTTTTTCAGGCCAAAGCTACAGTGAATTCCATCATTGAAAACTCACCGGTACCCACAGTGGTAGCCGAGGCACGCGAGAAATTGAAAGAAATTGAAAAGAAAGAAGCAGAGCTGGTTCCTGCTGATTCAACTGGAAATGGAGGCAACTAAGATGAAAAGACTGAACTTAATACTCATCCTTCTGTCTTGCATTGCCATCAACCAGGCATTTGCTCAAAGTACTATAGAAGGCGACCCGGAAATTGTAATCCGTAAAGACCGCAAGATTACCTTGCCACCTGCAACCAGGAATTTCGAGAAAATTCCACAGGTGCCGGTAAAACCTGCCACTAAAAAGCAGCAGTATACCTTCAAGACCTACAATTTTTCCCTTAGCCCTATACAACCCGCTTTCAGGGCACGTAAAATTGACCTTAGGGAAACACAGGAGGCTATTAGTGGTAATTACATCAAGGCTGGCTATGGCAATTATGGCACCCCTTATGGGGAAGCCTACCTTGGGTCATTGCGCAACGAAAACTATGTGTTCAGTCTGTATGGCAGACATTTATCTTCTAAAAATGGACCTGTCTTTGATGAGAATTCAGGCAGCGCAGATACAGATATAGCACTGGGAGGAAAATTCTTCAATGGTACCAATACCGTTTCCGGTTCATTAGAGTACCTGAGCAGGAAAAGGTTCTTCTATGGTTATAACCCCACTTTGGACCTGAGCAGTGATGCCATCGAGCAAAAATTCACAGGCTTTTCAGCCAAGCTGGGCGTAGAAAAAACCAATAAAGACGAAATACAAGACTACCATTTTCTCACTGACTGGAGCTTTTTCAAAGATGCCTTCATGGCCAGAGAAAGCCAGTTCAATTTCGATGTAGGTTTTGGCTATAAACCCAATGATCAGTTGGAGGTGAAGTTGCAAGGTCTGGCCACCTTTTCTACCCGGGAAGATGCGGTAAAGACCAACAGAAGCCTGATCAATCTAAGACCGCGTCTGTTTTATTATGGCACATCGTTCCAGTTGGCTGTAGGGGGTAATTTCGCCACTGATAATGACGATTTAAGCACTTTTGCAGGCGCAGATGATGGTTTTAAAATCTATCCGCACATTCGTGCAGATGTAACTGCCAGTAAAGGAGTAAGCTTCTACGCAGGTTATGAAGGGGATTTGGAAATGAACACATTCCGTTCACTGGCCGATGAAAATCCATTCTTGCAAACAGACTTTGCACTGTTTAATACAGACAAGGAAAGCGACATCTTTGGTGGAGTTAACCTTGACCTTTCTGAAGGTGTGAGGCTGAATGCCGGGCTGTCTTTGGCTTCTCTGCAAAGGCTACCTTTCCTAACCAATTCCATTACTGACTCTGCTAGGTTTGATGTGCTGTACGACACCGATGCCATAGATCGTACCAACATCTACAGTGAACTGTCTTATGAGTCGCCTGGTAAGTTCAGAAGCGGCCTGCGATTCGATTATTTCGACTACAAGCTGGTGACTTTGGCCGACCCTTATCACCGGCCTAATTACCAGGCAGTGCTCAATGCCACTACTTTTCCTATGGAAGGCCTGACCATATCTGGTGACCTTTACTATATGGGAGGGCTGGTAGGTCTCAATAGAGAAAGCAATGTTCGCACTGAACTGGATGATATCATCGATTTGAATTTGGAAGGTAAATACAGTCTCAATGAGCAATTGGGAGTGTTTTTGCAAATAAGAAACGTGTTTGGGAAGGAGTATCAGCGATATTTGAACTACCCAACCAGAAGCATTCAGTTCCTGGCAGGTGTGGCGCTTTCTTTTTAGTAAGAAGTTACCTGAGTCAACTTTTTAATATCGGAGCGATATTTTGTTAATTTGAGGAATAATCAACCAACGCAATATTCTATGGCGGCCAAAAAGAAGAGCGACTCTTCAGACGAAAACAAAAAGACTCCCAGAAATACACCTAAAAGCAGAAAGAAAGCACCTGCTAAGAAACCTGCTGTAAAGAAAGAAGAGTTACCTAAAGAGCCGATTGTCACTGATGATGATTTCGGCCTTGACGACATAGATCTTGATTTGGCCGATGAGCCTGTGTTGGAAGAAGCAAAGGACGAAACACCCGAAGCGGTTATAGTTCCTGACCCTACTCCAGAACCTGAGCCAGAACCCACTCCGGAACCAGAACCTGCACCCGTTCCTGTGGTAGAACCTAAGGTTGAAAAGAAGGACCCTGTCAAACAACAACAAGAGCAGGACAAGAAGAACCGGGGCATCATCTGGATCATCATAATCATATTATTACTGGCCGCAGCCGCTGTTTATTTTCTGGTGATAAAACCAGGGCAAAAAGCAGAAGATACTGAGCCAGTAAAGCAGGAACAACCTGTACAGCAACAGCCTGATCCTGAGCCAGAACCGGTGGCTCAGCCCGACCCAGAACCAGAACCTCCTAAGGAAGCCCAGGTAATAACAATTTCTGAGCAAGGTTCACGTTTCTATGTCGTAGTAGGCAGCTTTTTCGATGTAGACGGAGCGGAAGATAAAGCAAAAGGCATTGCAGCCTCTGGCACCGATGCCTACGTGATTGAACCTTTGGCAGGCACCCAATTTTATAGGGTGGGCATTAACCCAACTGGCAGCTTTTCAGAAGCCAATGGTTCGCTTGAAGGTTTGAAATCAACATACGGAGAAGAAATCTGGGTATTGAAACATTAAAATGGTCTTAATTCAAAATGTAAATCCATCGGACAGCACAGGCGTGGCCGGTACAGAAGATGGTGTATTGTTCTTTTTTGAGCTGCTGCTAAAAGGCGGATTCTGGCTCGTCCCGATCGCGATTCTATGGATAGCGGCTATTTATATCTTCTTTGAACGATACAAGAATATCAATCGAGCTTCAAAAACTCCCTTTGAGTTTATGGACAAAATCAAAAATCTGGTACTCGATGGAGACATCAACGGTGCCAAGTTGCTTTGTTCACAAACTGAATCGCCCATCGCCAAGATGATCGAGAAAGGAATCCATCGCATCGGTAGCCCCTTGAAAACCATTGAGGCGGCCATTGAAAACGTGGGTAAAATTGAAGTTTACCGATTAGAGAAGAACTTGTCATTTCTGGCCACCATAGCCGGTGCCGCTCCGATGATTGGGTTTTTGGGTACGGTTAGTGGTATGATCCAGGCCTTTATTGCCATTGCGCAAGAAGAAGGGGCAGTGAGTCCAAAACTGCTCTCTACAGGTATTTATGAAGCCATGATCACCACCGCTGCAGGTCTGGTAGTGGGTATTATCGCCTATCTGGGCTATAACTACCTGGTAACCAAACTGCAGA
>Ga0316204_10001946_pt1 | contig 51018 bp, 49 predicted proteins | sample 6monrhotite_MG_2_FD_205661 | JGI IMG/M metagenome (GOLD analysis project Ga0316204, IMG submission 205661) | Microbial mat bacterial communities from mineral coupon in-situ incubated in ocean water Damariscotta River, Maine, United States -... | ecosystem: Environmental > Aquatic > Marine >... | reverse complement strand
AAATTATTTGATTTCTTTAGATTTTTAAAGAGCAGACTGAGACGGTGTCTCAGTGAAGAAGGCGTATTATACAGAGCGCGCCAACTTCGTCAATCCTTTTTTTTCAGGTTTTCCGTGCACTTACTCCGAGGAGAAACTGCGAAACAAGCGACTCATTCGAGACCCTTGCCAAACCAGAGGAGCGCATTATACGCACCAAACTACAAACCACAACCCCTTTTGCAAACTAATTTGAAATGGCTTTCAAATCACTTCAAAACAGCATCACCGATTGTGTCGCGGTACTCGTTAAAGAGTTGAACCGTCCATGGTTCAACTCCACTCCGTTCATGCGACAGCCAATAAGCCTCGGACGTCCTCGTCACCTCGCTAGCGCGTCGGCTCTCAAGTGACTGACGGGGCTAGTATGCAATTGCTACACTTTCTTCGCTACGCTACGAAAGGTGTTGCAAGTTGTCCGGCCCCTACCGAGGGCTTGTGCTACCTCGCTCGCTATTCGCATAGCTCTCCATGTAGCACGGCGACGGCAACTAACCGACCAACTTCACCTTCGCTATACGGCGCTTCCCCACCTGATAGATATGCTCTGAACCCACTGGCATTTCGCGCTTGCCGTCTTCAACCTTATCTCCATCAAGCTTTACCGCACCCTGCTTAATCATTCGAATAGACTCAGAGGTGCTTTTGGTCAAACCAGCCTCCTTTAATAGATTGGCAATCGCCAAACCGTCACCCTCGACATTAATCGTCTGCTCTGGTATTTCATCTGGCAGCGCGCCCTTCTGAAAACGAGACACAAATGCCTCGCGTGCCTGAGTGGCTTCAGCCTCAGAGTGAAAACGCCCTACAATCTCCTCACCCAACAGGAATTTAATATCACGTGGATTAGCACCCTCTTTGATTTGCTGTTGAAACTGCTCGATCTCAGCAATCGGTCTAAAACTCAACAATTCAAAGTAGCGCCACATCAATTCATCAGAGATCGACATGATCTTGCCGAACATCTCATTTGGCGGCTCGTTTATACCAATATAGTTATTGAGCGACTTGGACATCTTCTGCACGCCATCCAGCCCCTCTAATATAGGCATGGTCAAAACCACCTGCGGTTTTTGCCCGTAGTGCTTCTGCAGTTCACGCCCAACAAGCAGATTAAACTTCTGATCAGTCCCACCCAGCTCAACGTCCGCCTTCATCTCAACCGAGTCGTACCCCTGCACCAGCGGATAAAGGAATTCGTGGATCGCGATCGGCTGCCCGCCGTTATAACGCTTATTGAAGTCATCTCGCTCCAGCATTCGCGCCACGGTGTGCTTGGCGGCCAGCTGGATTAGATCCGCGGCGCTCATTTCCCCCATCCATTCAGAGTTGAACATCACCCTCGTTTTCTCTGGATCGAGGATTTTAAACACCTGCGCCTTATAAGATTGCGCATTTTCAAGCACTTGCTCGCGAGTCAGCGGCTTGCGGGTCACGTTTTTACCAGTTGGATCACCTATCATGCCGGTGAAATCACCAATCAAAAACATTATTTCATGCCCCAGATCCTGGAACTGGCGCAGTTTATTGATTAAAACGGTGTGTCCAAGGTGCAAATCAGGCGCTGTTGGATCAAATCCAGCCTTAATCCTCAGCGGTCGCCCCTCTTTAAGACGCGCCTCAAGCTCACCACCAGCCAAAATTTCCTCAGCGCCACGCTGAATCAACTCAAGCGCTTCATTTGTCGAACTCATTTCCACACCTTATTAAGACTATAAATTTAAGAAATCCTACTACTTACACGATAAATTAGAGAGCAGCGCAAGAAAACCAGCCTGACGACAGACACCGCCAGCACCAAGAGGCGAGATAATATCATTTTTAGCGCTGAGTTTCGCCGCGCCATTTAATTGACCTGCGGTGGCTCTCAGGCTAAGGTACGCAAAACATGGATAAAGGAATTTTGTGAAGCACTCACCCATCATCGGACGTGACTATAAGGCTAGAACGGCTGAATCGTCGCCCAATAATAAGCACAAGCGTCACTATCTATATATGCTTGCAGGCGGACTCATCTCTCTGGGAGCTGCCGCACTGCTTATTATCTCTAACGATGCCGAAGCGATTCGCAGTGACATTCCCGTTGCTCCAGCAGAAATTAACAGCACCAACACAGCTGTAAACGCTCATATCTCAAAGCCGCTCACGCTACCACAAAGCAAGCAGACGACTACCAGTCCGCAGACGGCTATCATTGCGGCACCACCTGCCGCTGACAAGTGGAAAGCGATCACGGTTAAAAAAGGCGACAACCTGTCACTCATCTTTAGCCGCGCAGGACTCACACCACAACAACTGCACCAGGTCTTATCACTTGGCAAAGAGACCAAGGCGCTCACTCGCATCTACCCTGGCGACAAACTGCGTTTCAACATCAGCGACGACAAACAACTGAAAGCGCTGAGCTACGATATCGATCAAACCGAAACGCTGCACATTACACAGCGCAGCGATAACAGCGGCTACACCGCCACCACCGAAAAGCATCACATCGATGTGCGCACCGCCAATAGTAGTGGCGTTATCAATAGCTCTCTGTTCCTAGGCGCACAAAAGGCCGGGCTCTCTGATAACCTAACGATGGAACTGGCCGGCATCTTCGGCTGGGATATCGACTTCGCACTCGACATTCGCAAGGGTGACAGCTTTACCGTCGTCTACGAAGAACTCTACCTCGAAGGTAAAAAATTGCGTAACGGTAAAATTCTCGCCGCCGAATTTAACAATAACGGCAAAAGCTATCAGGCCGTTCGCTACACCGACAGCAAAGGCAGTAGCGAATATTACTCACCCGATGGCAAGAGCATGCGCAAGGCATTCCTGCGCACACCAGTTGAATTTTCACGCATCAGCTCACGCTTTAACCTGAAACGTAAGCACCCTGTATTAAACAAGATTCGTGCCCATAAAGGGGTCGACTACGCCGCCCCACGTGGCACCCCGATTCGCGCGACTGGTGATGGCAAAATTGTCCATCGCGGCACCAAAGGCGGCTATGGCAAAACCATTATCATCCAGCATGGCAGCCGCTACAGCACCCGTTACGCCCACATGAATAACTACGCTCGCGGCATGAAAAATGGCAAACGCGTTAAACAGGGACAAATCATCGGTTACGTTGGCAGCACCGGCCTCGCCACCGGTCCACATCTACACTATGAATTCAGGCTCAACGGCGCTGTGCGTAATCCGCTCACGGTTAAACTCCCTGATGCCGGACCACTACCTAAAAAATATCGTGCAGATTTTAACAACAAGAGCCGCCCTTTCCTTGCGCAGCTCAATGCACTGAAACGCAACACTATCGCATTAAACAACTAAACTCAGGCCGACATTTATGAGCTCGCTCTTCATCGGCCTGATGTCAGGCACCAGCATCGACGCAATTGATGCCGCGCTGATCGACTTCACCGATCAGCCGAAATTGATCGCCACCCACAGCCACCCGATTGAACCGAAACTTCGCCAGCAACTATTGATGCTAAGCGAAGGCTGCCATAACGAGCTCACCATGATGCTAATGCTTGATCATCAAATGGGCAACCTGTTTGCAGATGCAGCCCTTGAACTATTAAAGAAGGCAGAGGTGAACGCGAGTGATATCTGTGCGATCGGTAGCCACGGACAGACCATACGCCACTACCCCGAGACCGGTTGTTCACTTCAGATCGGTGATGGTAACCTCATCGCAGAACGCACTGGCATCACTACCGTTGCTGATTTTCGTCGTCGTGATCTGGCCGCCGGTGGCGAAGGGGCACCGCTGGTACCCGCCTTTCACAACGCTGTGTTCCGCGCCAGCAAACAAGATCGCGTGATTGTGAACATCGGCGGCATCGCCAACATCACCCATCTTCCCGCGAACTCGAATGCCACCGTCAGCGGCTTTGATACCGGCCCCGGCAATATGCTGATGGATGGCTGGGCGATGCGTCACCTCAAACAGCCATTCGACCAGAACGGTGATTGGGGTAAACAAGGCAAAGTCGACCAGGCACTATTACAACTGATGCTGGCAGATCCTTTTTTTCTGCTGCCGCCACCCAAAAGCACCGGGCGCGAACATTTCAATCTTGAATGGCTTAATCATCAATTAGACACCCTCGCAGAAGCGCCCACGCCGGAGTCGGTACAGGCGACCTTGTGCCAGCTCACCGCCAGTTCAATCGCGCAGGCGATCAAACAATATTGCCCACAAAGTGAAGCGGCGTTCATCTGCGGCGGCGGCGCACGCAATGAGATGCTGATGCAACGGATACAAAATGAACTCGCCTCATACCAGGTAACATCCACCGAGGAACTCGGCATTCATCCCGACTGGGTAGAGGCAATCGCCTTTGCGTGGCTGGCCAAACAAACGCTAACTGGGAAACCAGGCAATCTGCCTGCGGTGACTGGAGCATCGCATCCGGTTGTGCTGGGCGCAGTCTACTACTAAGCTGACCATACTGCGGCAGGCAATCATTTCTGCCCGCCCACCAACTGTTGTGCTTCACCCCATATCTCGCGCCATTGCGGCAAATAATCCATGCTGTATCGCATCTGATACGAGGTGCCTGCCGATATATCCCAATAATAGGTACAGGAAGGAAATGGCATGGTCTTTAACACTGATTCCGATGGACAACGGATGAAAACTTCTGGATCATCGTCTTCGATGTACAGATAGATATCGTCACTTCTATTATCACTACGGTAATATTCCAGTCCATAACGTAGTTCATCATAGTCTCCCAAACGGCCACTAAATGCGGAATGATTTTTCATCTGGTCTCTTCGAGAAACCATTTCTAGAACCGTAATACGATCCGCACGGCGATAGAGTTCTATCCGCGCATCGCGACCTCGTTTCTGTCTGGGCCCGATAAACTCGGCATGATTCTTTGCCTTGTCATAGCCTTCGAAATCAGGCAGCAACCCCCATAAACTCACTTGAATCAGTTGACCGCCTCCAGTTTCCCCTCCCCCCTTAAAATTACCCTCTGGGACGTTGAACTCTCGATCTCCCAGTGTGAAATGAATACGACCGTCTCGCTTGATAATGTTGTGCTTTTTATCCGGGTCGCTACCCGCGCTGCCCTGCCGGTTCTCGCTATCAGTGCAGCCGCTTAATAACAAAATAGCTGGAACGACAAGCAACAGCATCCAAACAGCCCACCGATCACACAGCCACTTATCCATCGCTTTGTCACCTCTAATATTCTCAGTCATATGCCACATACATGCGCAGTATAAAAACAGCACATCTCGCCAACCGTATATGGTTAGCGGTAGATTTACGCCATACGATAATTCAAGCGATAGAGGGGCAAACCATCAGGTAAAAAAAAGGAGCCATAGGCTCCTTTTTAAAATCTAATTAGTCGTTAAAAACTAAACTGAAAACGATGACCCACAGCCACAGGTAGTGGTGGCGTTCGGGTTACGGATCACAAACTGCGCACCCTCTAGACCTTCGGAGTAATCGATTTCGGCACCGGTCAAATATTGAAAGCTCATCGGGTCAACCAGCAGTGTCACCCCAGCATTCTCAATTTCCGTGTCACCGTCATTCGTCTCTTCATCAAAGGTGAAGCCGTACTGGAAACCAGAACAACCGCCACCTGAAATAAAAACGCGTAACTTCAGCGCATCATTACCCTCTTCCTCAATCAGACTTTTCACCTTTGCCGCAGCATTATCAGTGAAAACAAGGGAAGGTGGTGGAGGGGGCATCTCTGGTGATACTGCGCTCATTTCAATTTATTCCTTAACACACATTAATTCTGCTGGATTATGTCATCTCCGACTCTTTTAGTCAAGAATAGAGGTTTAGGACTCCGCTTCAGAGACAAACTCACGAATTTCTGGCTTAACCACCGCTGGTCCAGGCTCTTTTTCAGACGCTTTTGCTGGCTCTTCAAGATGCACCAGATTACCGTTCACTTCCGCCCCCATCGACATTTCGATACGGTTGTAATAAACATTTCCAGTCACACGCGCATGCGGCGCCAGTTCAGCCGTTTCCTGCACATGAATATCACCAATCACCACACCGTTAACCACAATATAAGGGACTCGGATCTCGCCCTCAATCATGCCGTGCTCACTCAGCACCAGCACCGCAGGGCCACCTTCTTCGGCGATCACGCTGCCTTTAATCTTGCCATCCACATGCAACCCACCGCTAAAAATCACGTCTCCTCGCAGTTCGGTCTGCTGCCCAATCAGGGTATCGACTTTCTCTGGCTTCTGTTTTCCACCGCCCCACATAACGCTCTCCTCCTTAAAATTCGCCTGCTACGCTACTTACTGGCCAGTTCCGACCAATTATAGATACGCTCAATCGACTTCGGCTTTTTGCCGCTCGATTTCGCCTTCACTTTTATCCTTAACGGCACAAACCCTTCTGGCAGTACAATATCACCATCAAGTTCCTGAAAATATTTGAAACGGAATAACTCGCCCTCCGCCTCTTGTTTTGTCGCTTTGGCATGAGAAAGATCAACCTGCTCATCACCCTGCAAGCCGATGATCGACAGCTTTACCCGCCCTTTGATCACCCGATTACTTTTTTCGAGCTGGTTCAAAATCAGTCGGTAACGGAAATTTTGCTCGCCACCATTATTTTCAAGCCGGAAACTGAGGATTTGCAAACCACGCACCTGATCCGAAGCGCCGACGATGCCGCGGTAAAAGATTACCTCCTCTTTCAACTCTAGCAGCTCAGCCTGCTGCTCCTTCAGTGTATTATCAACCTGATCATAGGCATGCCGATCAATCTCCTGAGCGCTCTCATGAATCGCTTTTTGCGCCCTCAAAGTCGTCACTTCAGCCTCAAGCTGCTGAATACGAACTCTCAGATCCTCACGCTCTTCACTCGCCTGGGAACTTTCAAAACCGGCACGACTCAAACCATAATCGAACAACAGCCAGCCAGCCACCAGCAATGCTAATACAATCGCAACATACCACAGTGATTTTTTAAGCGGGTGATGGTGTTTGACCACCACATGCCTTGAACCTTTTGTCGTCACCCGCTAGTTATCCTGGCTCTTCAATTCAAAATCCTATTCACCTAAACGTTAAGGCATTAATGCAACTGAATTTAGCCCGCTACGTTCATCAAGGCCAAACATGATATTCATATTGTGAAGCGCCTGCCCTGCCGCCCCTTTCACCAGATTATCGATCACCGACAGCACCACCACGACATCCTGGTTCTGCGGCCGCACGACTGCAATCCGACACATGTTGCTACCCTTCACCGAACGTGTTTCTGGGTGAACACCTGCTGGCAACACATCGACAAACGGCTCATCTTTGTAACGCGCCTCATACAATACCTGTAGATCGGCAGTGTGGTCACTGACGTTAGCATAAAGTGTTGCGTGAATGCCGCGGATCATCGGCGTCAGATGCGGCACAAACGTCAACCCAACCTCGCCCTTCGCAGCAAGCGCCAATCCTTGTTTTACCTCAGGCAAATGGCGATGGCCAGCAACGGCATAGGCCCGCATGCTTTCAGTCGCTTCGCACAACAGCGTTCCGACACTCGCCTGCCGTCCGGCACCACTCACGCCAGACTTCACATCGGCGATTAGATTATTTGTCGCCGCCAACCCATTCTCAATCAACGGTAAAAAACCGAGCTGACACGCGGTTGGATAACAGCCGGGATTCGCCACTAAACGCGCCGTGCGCGTCGCCTCACGATTGACTTCCGGCAGACCATACACCGCCTCATCGATTAACTCAGGGCAGGCGTGTTCCATGCCGTACCACTGCTGCCACAGAGCAACATCCTTGATGCGAAAATCGGCAGCAAGATCGATCACCCGCGTGCCCGCTTCAAGCAGCGCTGGCACCATCTTCATTGCCGTACCATTGGGGGTCGCAAAAAAGACCACATCGGCAGCGGCAAGCGTTTCAACCGCAGGCTCACTAAAGGCCAGATCGAGATGACCACGCAGATTTGGATACATGTCGGAAACAGCCTGCCCCGCTTCAGAGCGCGAAGTGACTGCAACGATTTCAACATTGGGATGATTCACCAACAGACGCAGACACTCAACACCGGTATAACCCGTGCCGCCGACGACTGCCACTTTGATCAGTTTGTTACTCATCACACACTTCCACTTTCTATTCTAAAAATCAAACCCACAATGATACGCCATGAAAGCGCTAGAAAACACCAACGCAATCCACAAACTGTGATCCGTTACCGAATATTACCATCCTTATTATCACTCTTTTTATCTCCTTGAGGCACAAACACCCGCATCACATAAGCGGCCACGGCGTCGATCTCTTCAACTGTTAACACACTACCCCATGCGGGCATGGTGGTTTCAACAAGCCCTTCGGCGATGACTTTAGTCAAACGCTGATGCGTCATCCCCGCCATCGCCTCAGCATCCGTCAGGTCACGCGGCGGCGGCTGTAAAAAACTGCCGACCCAGTTGCGCCCGGTTGCGGTTGCACCGTGACAAAAGGCACAGTTGGCCTGAAAGATTGTTTCACCAATCTGTTGCTGCGGCGTTAACCCATCCACTTTCGGCGCAATCTCATGCCGCGCAAAGGGCGTCGCCGATGAAACTGCATCGAGCCGATCAACTGGGTCATCATCACGCTCAAATACCAACGTATCCGACTCAGTTTGATTTACGATATTTTTATTAGAATAGCCACCACGCGGATACGACACCGCACGCGGGTTCCACAGATCACCCTCGTCATTTACTTTTGAACGATCGTGACAGGTGACGCAAGCGGTGATAAACAACTGCCGTCCTTCACGCTGTCCCGCAGTTAACTGCTCAAGCGGTCTGTCCAGCGCGATCTCGCCCAACGCAAAAGGAAATGCTGGCGCGTAACGAGCGTGATCATCCCAGCCATTTTCGAGAATATGGTAGCGCGTATTGATGCCATCGCCCGCAATAAAAACATCGCGCACATAGTCGACCACCGCTTCGATCTCGGCGCGATTTAACACCGACGCAAACGACATCATCGCGCTCCCCTCGCGGCCATCGGTCACCGACTTGATCATCGCTTCACGCGATAGATCCGCCAGCTGCATCGCAGTAAAGTTTCGCGGTGGCGGCATCAGGTAGGTGGAGGCCAGCGTCTTCGCATCGCCACTATAGCCGTGGCAAAAATAACAGTAGTTATTATAGACGTTACGCCCAAACGCCGCGCCCGCTATCGAAACCGATGTAGTGGTTACTCCGCCGTCAGCGGACTGGCTGGCGCCTGTGTTGTGTTGATAGCCGCCGACTTCTCCACTGCTGCCGCTTCCGACACTACTGCCGGCGACGCTAACAACTTTCCCGGCACAGCTTGAGGCTCCATCGTTGAGGCATTGGCGGGCGACGCTGCTTTGTCGCGCTGAATAAAGGTCTGAAATACAAACTCAGTGACATCTGCAATCTGCTGATTATCGAGCACCTTACTCCACGCAGGCATCACCGTACCGGGCAGACCCAGCGAGATCGCACGAAACAGCGCGGGGCGATTCAAGGTATTGCGCGCACGCTCACCAAGAAAATTACGCGGGCGCGGTGTGATAAATGATGAACGCGGGCCGTGACCATCGCCGCGCACCCCATGACAGGTAAAACAGTTCGCCATATAAAAAGTGCGCCCCGCCGCGACATCACCCACCAGGCCATGCGGCAGCTGCAACGACATATCCGATGTTGCAAGCTTAGGAGGCGGCGAAACGTGACTCGCAGGCGGCTGATGCTGCCCAGCAGTCAATGGCATGGCACCCGCAGTCGCATCACGCCCCGGGTGATTAGGCACTTGATTGCGCAGATGCGGCGCGGCGGAATGGGGGTTGGCACGGCCACTTGATGCGCCAGCAATGCCCGCTGAAACAGCCACGCCGGGCACACGCATAAAGTCGCCACGGATATAATCGACCACCGTCAAAATCTCCTCTGCCGAGAGACGAGAATTAAACGGCATCATCGCCGTTCCATCGCGACCATAGGTCACCGAGGCAATCATCCGCTCACGGTTTAACAGCTGGCGCGCCTCATCAGAAGTAAAATCACGCGGCGGCGGGTTTAAACCATTTTGCGTCCAGGTCGAACCGTTTCCTTTATCACCATGGCAAGCCGAACAGTTACGCTTATAGATATCACGTCCACTATTGCCTGCGCGCTTACTCGTATTCAATGCGGCAACTGGCGCCGCGCTTACGCTGGCATCCAGATTGGCACTGACACTCCCGACGACATTCGAACTTGCAACCGTTGTTGATGCGGAAACACTCATAAATGAGGCGCGCACATAATCCACCACACCAGCGATCTGCGCCTCATCCAAACGCCCTTCCCAACCGACCATTGCGGTATTGGGGCGACCATGTGTCACCGAGTTAATCATGCGGTCACGATCTAATTCTGCCCATGCACTAGCAGTGGTGAAATCACGCGGCGGTGGCTTTAAGCCACGTTGTGCACGACTATTACCATCACCTTTATCACCGTGACAGGCCGCGCAATGTTGTCTGTAGATAGGTTCGAACTCAGAAAACTCAGCTGTTACAGTAGCTGTTGCCAATGATGAAGCGGGCGCAACATCGGCCGCAGTCATATCCGGCATGGCCTGAACCGCCGCCGAAGATATCAATGTAAAGGCAAATACCCCCAACCATATAAATGGGGAAGCCACACGCTGTTTCTGGTCATTTATGATCGTATTCATAGCGATGTATTGTGACGCAAAACAAATAGTTGCGCCACGTCAATGATAGCTTTATTCTTGTTAATCAAAGAAGCGGCCAAGATAATAATTAGACGTAGTATAACCGGGGGGAATCCTGAGCGGCCTGGCGTTTTTAACGACAGTGACTTCGGGATATAAATTACGTGAAACAGCGACTTAGCAAATTTATACATTCGATCCTCATCCTTGCCATAGGATGCGCGGTATCGTTCACTGCTGTCGCCGCCGAAGAGACCAACACCATCCTCGGCACCAAACACGACTTCACCGGACTCAACAAACGCGCTGGCGTGGCCGCAATGACCGGCGTCGCCTTCTCCGATTACGGCTCGTCATGCGTCTACTGCCATATTCCACCCGAGCAGGAAGGGGCCGACTCCACTCCGTTTGGCGGCATCGAAGGATGGAACCGCTTTATGCCGGCCACCGAGCATAGCTACGACCTCTACAATAGTCGCACCCTCGAAAACAAAGTACACACCCCGAGCCCTATCAGCCTGTTATGCCTTTCATGCCACGACGGCACCATGGGGGTCGACATGACCGTATTCCGCCCCAACGGCTGGCGCAGCTCTGAAGATGCCGCAATGCACCTGCGCATCAATGGCGACAACAACACCATGAACTGCGCCAAATGCCATAACGGGCGTGTTGCGCATAATATCGCAATCAAACACATCGGCACCGACCTCACCAATGACCACCCGATCTCAATGCGCTACGCCGGGCTCAGCGACAAAGATCTCGACTTTAACCAGCCCGATGGCCCGTACGGTTTCAACAACGGCGTAAAGCTCTACGATGAACGCGTCGAATGCGCCTCCTGTCACAACGTACACAACCCAGACATTCAGGTGCTGCTGCGCGATCGTGCTGATCGATTGTGTGAAACATGTCACATCAAATAGACTGCGTTCGGCCCAGGCAGCTCATTTCAGGCGCTGCCGCAGCGCTCATACTGCTACTGCTCGTCGGCTGCGCCGCCACACCCGAACCAGCCGCACCATTTGTACCACCCGTCTATCCACCAGCACCGGCAGAACCGCGCTTTATTTTTGAGCGCACGCTGCTTTACAACGATGACATCGAAACCCTTAGCGGCAAAGAAAAATTCCGCCTGTTCGCCACCGGCGAAGCGCGGCAAAGCAGAGGAATGGTCAAGCCGTTTGATATCGCAGTACATAAAGGCAAAGTCTACGTCAGTGATTCCGTGCAACGCTCGGTGCTGCTGTTTGATATCCCCGGCAAACGTTTCAGCCAGATCGGCACCACCCAACCCGGCACACTGCAAAAACCACTCGGCATCGATGTCGCCACTAACGGCCATCTGTTTGTTGCCGACATCAGCGCACTGCGTATTCTTGAATACGATGCCAACGGACAATTTGTACGCCGCATCGGCAGTAAAGCCGACTTCACGCGGCCGACCGATGTCACCGTCAGCAACGATGGCACACGCCTTTATGTCGTTGACACTGGCGGCGTCGAATCGGACAGCCACAACGTCGTCATCTTTGACCTCGCAACAGGCAAAGCAGTCAAAACCGTCGGTCAACGCGGCATCAAAGAAGGTGAATTCAACCTGCCATTACAGATCACCAACAGCATCAACGGCGGCTGGTATCTCGTCGATGGCGGCAACTTCCGCGTACAGGCATTTAATGATGATGATAGCTTCAAGCTCGCCTTCGGCTCCATCGGCCGCTACCCCGGCCAGTTCGCCCGCCCCAAAGGGATCGCCACCGACCCCGACGGCAACGTCTACGTCATCGATAGCGCCTTTGGCAACGTACAGATATTCAATGAGGCAGGCGAGCTACTGCTATTCATGGGACAACGCGGCCAGTCCGGCATCCCCGGTCGCTACATGCTACCGTCCGGCATCGACATCGACGAAGACGGCCGCATCTACATCGTCGATCAATTTTTCCGCAAGGTGGATATCTTCAGGCCTTTCGCACTTGGCGCAGACGAAGGCTACGCGGCTGATCCGATAAAGCGCGAAGATTAAGGCCTACTCCCTTACACACAAAGCAGGCAACATCCACCTATTCCGCTCACTAATCAAGAATGATATGCGGAATAAACCGCGATGTATCTTTGGTAATCACAGAGCTGTCTTCTCGGATACTCATCCCTACCGCGCGATCAGCGACAATCCAACTACCAACGATGGTGTGATGTTCACCAAACGTTGCGGGTGGTGAATAGCGCTGCAAGATGTAGCCGCCGTCATCGTAGGGGCCATCGACCTTTTCACTTACAGTACCGTCAATCATCACGCTAATGTTACTGCCTTCACGCGAGAACAGCGGCTTGCGCACCCAGCTTGATTTGACATCAGGCTGAGGCACTTCGCCTTCAAAATAGGATTCCAACAAGTTGGGGTGATTCGGATAGAGCTCCCAAAGCAATGGCAGAATCCCCTTGTTTGATAACAGCGACTTCCAACTCGGCTCTAAAAACCATGTTTCGCTATTCGGAATATGGGGGCCAAACTCCTCAGCCATCATAAATTCCCACGGATAGAGTTTAAACAGCGAGGGGATGGTGAAGTCATCGTTATCGGTAAACTGACCATCAGCGCTAATGCCGATATCTTCGACATAAATAAACTTCGTTTTAAGCCCCGCCTGTACCGCACAGTCTTCCATGTATTGCACCGTACCGCGATCTTCTTCAGACTCTTTGCAGCATGAAAAATAGAGCGGTGTCGGCGGATCGATTTCCGTTAACGTTGCGATTAAATGCTCCTGAATCGAATTAAACTGATCACTCTGTGCAGGCAACAGACCACGCTCGATACACTGCTCTAACCACACCCACTGAAAAAAGGCGCTTTCATAAAGCGAGGTGGGGGTGTCTGCATTGTATTCATAAAACTTAGCGGGTTCCCGGCCGTCATAACAAAAATCCATTCGGCCATAGAGCTGCTTTTCTCCGCTTAGCCAACTGTTACGGATATGATCCCAGTACAAAGGGGGAATGCGCAGTCGCTCAAGTAGCGCCTCATCCGAGACGGCGCGCGCCACCAGATCAAGACACATCGCATGAATCTCTTCTGACGGGTCTTCGATATCATTTTCGACCTGCGCGAGGGTAAAGCGGTAATAGGCGGACTCATCCCAGTACGGCTCACCATCGATGGTATGAAACTTAAACCCTAGCTGCTGCGCCAGCTTTTTCCAGTCGTCACGTTCCTGAATCTTAACTCGCTGCATAACCGATTAAACCCGACACCACTTAACCACCAAAACTTTTGCCGCCACCCCAGCTACCACGTGCCGCCGCCTGCGAGCCGAAACCACCACGCCCGACTGTTTTTGTTTTAACAGATGGTTTTTTTGTTTTAGAAGGCACCGTGCTAACTTTGCCACTCTTGCTTGATTTACCAATCTCGTAATTATCACCAGTACGGTAACCACCGCTACCGCCACGTGTGCGATAAAGCGGCTGGCCGAAACCACCACCGTAATAACCACCGCTACTGTTTTTATTCGGAATAGGCAACATGTAAGCCGCAATCAGTGGCAAATACGAACTACCCATCGAGGCACAACGGTTACGCCCAAAGTCAGATTCACATGTCGATAATTTTTTATACTTAGGTGCTGCGGAACGATGCGTCTTTTGTGCTTTATCAAATTCAGTTTTACACGCTTTCTCGCTGTAATAGACATCGCTACTACATTCCGCCAGTGTTTTATAAACCAGCATATCCACCGGCTTTTCACTACAGGCAGTCAGTACGATGGGTGCTAGCCCCATCATCGCCAGTGTTAATTTTTTTGAACGTTTCATGACGTCACTCCTCAGTAGGTGAGGCTGGCTGCATTAAGAATACCCGCACCTAAAGAGGCGGCTGCAAGCCAGGTGCCCGCTGCCATTTCATTATTCGCCAGACGCTCTGAGATTCTTGGCATAAAGAGCCGCACACAAAAGAAGGTGCCTAACTGCACCACCAATGCAACAATGCCCCACAACCAGCAGTCAATCAGGTTAACTGAGTTTGCCATCGCACTTGCCAGCGCAATCACAAAACCAAGCAGGCTACCGCTAAACGCAAGCGCCGCCGCAGGTACGTTTTCCTTAATCAGCGCCCACTCTTTATGCGGCGTTAATTTGCTATAAATAAAGGCGTAAAGAAAAGTCAGGGCTAGCCCTGATAAAAAATAAGCGAAAAACTGTGGCAGACCTTCTAAATATGTTGTTACCGCTTCCATCTATATATTCCTTCTAATTAGAGAATCCCTGATTAATTGTCATTACGAGGAGTAAAGCGACGAAGTAATCTCTTAACTCAGTGATTCATATAGCGTCGAGATTGCCGCGCTTTACTCGTACCCAGAGGCACTTCCTGCGGTCGCCTGACAGATAAAGCAATTAATCAAAGACTCCTTAGGTCACCACAAAGGCTTGCGGATCCAGATCCACGCCAAGACTAAAGACGATATTAGCATCATCAAGCGTATGTTCAGCAGAAATTAGCAAATATTCGTAACGCTCAATCTCTGGAATCAGTCGCTCATAGAGCATCGCTAAATGCACCACGGTATAAGGCGACTCATTTTCGATCAGATTCGCCACCTCTTCTTCAAATTCAACCGGCACAATCGAGCCTTCACTTTGCGCCATCCACACACGCGTATATTCAGTGTCGTGAAATAGATAAGTAGAGTCGCCAATCTTGCTATCTTTACCCGTCCACACTTCCCACTCGGCCTGCGTTGCGGGCGTAATGGTATCTTCAAAGACAAACAGTTTTATGTCATCGACATGCTGCTCTTCAAAACCACCGGTGGTACTGATCTGAATAAAGGCATCATCGGAGGTGTAGTAACGGCTCAAATAGGCACCACCACCCAGCTCGACCTTACCCTGCGCTTCAACAATCTGGGTGACGGCCGGCAGTGCAAAATGAATTTTATCTTTGATCATCGAAAAAGGAATCGGATCAATATCAACCGCGGCCTTCAACCGAAGATTGTAAGGCGACGGTAACACCGGCTTTGGTGCCGCCTCTTCTTTCTTAAACCACTTACTAAACATTGACCTCTCCTATGCCGTTTCGCCGAGCTTATCCCACTCAACCTCATTGGCGTGAATACGCTCAGGCGCCATGAAATAAACAAACTGCCCCTCGGTTACGCGCGATTCATTCTCGGGGTTTAACTCAAGATCATCCCCCACCTGCGACTTCGCCACGCCAAACAAGGTGGCACGATGCTGTTCTTTCAACGCATAAAATAGCGCTCCATAGCTACATCCTTTAAAAGAACCCGGCACCTGAAGACAAAACTGAGTCGGGCCTGCCAGCGTAGAGAGTAACTGTGTCTGAATGCGTGAAGAACCGGGATCCTGTGCAGAGCGCACAATCAATTCCAGCGAGATACTGGAAGTACATTCGGCTTGCGGGCAATGCGCTCGGAATAGATCCGCCATCGTATCAGAATCAAAATGGGCAACGATATGCGCTTTGGTTTTCGCGGCACTAACCGCAAGCCCCGTTGCCAATGTCTGCTCATCGCTATCACCATAGATAATCACGCGACTCGCCTGCCCCACCGCTGCACGCTGCAACAGCGCTGCACTGGTTAACGACTTACCACGCACATAATGCGCTTGATCGGGCAGTGGGTTGTCCATCTCATTCGATGAACAGAGCACAATCTCACGCTGCTGGTCGCGTCGTTTATCACCCATAATCTGCTCAATCATGTAACCGGTACGCTCATCGTGCCAGCCTAAAATAACAACGTGATCTGTCAGATGTGAATAATCGCCATCACCTCGCATACGCTTCCTCCATAGTGAAATCAGGGACTGTGTCACTTTACCAATGACGGCGGCAAATAGGGTAATGCCACCGGTCATCAACCAGAACGTGACCGCCACACGGCCAAAACCGGTAACCGGTGAGTAATCGCCATAACCCACCGTGGTGGCACTGACCATATAAAAATACCAGAACACATCGGGGGCGATCAGCTGACTTTCACCCGCGAGCCACAACAGCAGCCACGAGGAAAAAAAGTGAGCGCCCACCAGAACGGTGAGCGCGATCCAACTCATACTTAACAACAGGTGATTGAACTGACGAATCAGCCGCTTCAAAATCGGCACGGTAACGCGCTCCAATTTAAATCAAATCAACCCTGCTTAGCTTTCAAACGCGCTAAAATATCAGCGCCGCTTGCACTGGTTTCGCCAATGCCTGCCGCTTTAAGCTTTTGATCCAATGATGCCTCAGCACCACCGGTATCATTAGCCAACTCACTCGCCGCTTCCATTCGTGCTGAGCGCTCTTCCTGCTGCTGCTTAATGCGATCCAGCGAATCCAGTGCCGTACGCATTTTTGTGTTGGCACCGCCGTGTCGCTGTGCAACGGCCATCTGTGCCTTCTGTACGGATTCAGTCGCTTTCACAATATCCACCTGCTGCTTTAGGCGCTTAAGATTACCTTCCGAGTGGCTAACCGCTTTACGCAGTTGCGCCACGCTATTAGCAAAACCCGTGGCCAGCTCTTGCTCGCTACCCATCTGCGTTTCGAATTCAGCAATTTTACCTGCGACTTCGGTCGCAAGCGCCTCATCATTTTTCTCCAGCGCCTGCAGCACATAACCTTCGTATTCTTTAACCTTAGCCGCAAGTCCATCGACCTTTTTCTGGCTCAGCTTCTGCTTCGCCATGATTTCAGCAAGCGCATCTTTTGAACGCTTTAGCTCACTATCCGCATCACGAATTTCCTGATCCAGAATACGCAGCGCCTGATTGTCGGCAATCGCTTCACCAGCTTCATTTACACCACCACGAATAGCCGTGACCACTTTCATCCAAATACTCATGATTAACCCTCTAAAACTGAAGTGTCGTGATTTAGAAACGAGCCATAGGCATCCGCCGCTTTAATCACATTATCTGCCAATGTCTCAACCTCAAAGATGATGTTAGCCAGCAGCGAAGTCGCTGATAACGCACCAAACATGGTGTAGTACTCATTACCATCTGGCAGCGTATCCAGGCTAATGGTTGAGAGCGGAAATAACTTATGGGTGCGCAACACTTCATCATTAAATTTCACCACATCGTTAATATCCGACAGCGGCCACATCAATGACTCTACAATAACCTGCTCGCCCGCAATAGTGAGATAAACCGGCAGGTCGCCATACTCACCAAGCGTGATTAGAATAGAAGGATCAGCTCCCTGTACCAGCTCAGCTGTTGCTTCGCCACCCTGAAAAAGCGCCTCTTTTTGCAACGCATCGTGCAGGCTAACAATTGCCCATAGACTTGGTTGTGTCATTGCGTTCGAATCTCCTTTGGTAAGCTTTAATAATGTTAATTCCTGCGCCTCTGGCTGGCGTAACTGCCTTTCAAACTGCGTCAGCAAACGCCCATGCGCAGGCAGAATCCATACCTCTTTCTTCACCAACCCCTGATCGCGCATCCGCTGCCGGTGTTGTCGCTGATAAAAGGCAGATGTTTTCTTTTCACCCATACCCCAATCAACTCCTTACATGTAAGATAGGCGAGAGTATTACATGTAAGATTTCATCTGTCCAATATTCGCATCACTATTTTCGATCAATATATACAAATACGAAATATAAATTCAGATTATTTTAGCGACAACCCCAGCGGCCAAATCGCGGCCTCACACCATTCCCGGCAAACAATAGCTAATTCGTGCTCATATTAACGGGATATATCACGCATCACACAATGGCTTCTCAGTCAGGCATCACAAACAGAACCAGATCCATTAGCGTCAAATCGGCACATGATTACCACCAATAAACAGGCCATTACCCGATTGTTTATATTAGCGTTTATCAACAAACCACACCGAAACCAAAGGTCGGCCAAGTATATATATGACAATTGAACTCTATAATATTATGATGGCTGTTTAACCTGCTAGCAGTCGAATGAAACACTTTGGAGCGTGCGATGCGTAAACTATCTCTGTCACTGGTGACAATTGCGGCACTTACCCTGGTCGGCTGCCACGGTGATGAGCCTCACCACGTCACCACACCGCCAACAATCGCACAGGGCGTATTCAAAGACAGCACCGTTTCCGGGCTCACCTTCGAATCTGGCGGGCAGCGCGGCGTGACCGACGCCAGCGGCAACTTTAGCTATGAAGTCGATAATTTCGTTACCTTTTCTGTCGGCGGCGTTACCCTCGGTTCAGGCATTGGCGCACCTATCATGACCCCGGTAGACCTAATCCCCCTCGCTAGCAGCGATTCGCCTCGGGTAAAAAATATCGTTCGATTTTTAACTATGCTCGACAGCTCTCCTCCGCTAAGCGACGGCGTCCAGATTTCAAGCGCGGTTCAGTCAGTCGCCAGCAGCTGGAATCAGGTTGACTTTACCTCTGTCGATCTCGACGCCGACCTCGCCAGCATTATTTCCGATGTAGCCTCCGTGGATGCGAGAACCCCAACCCTACTCAATACCGCAGAGGCAAAACAACACCTGACATCCACCCTGCTCTGCATGTACAGCGGCGCCTTTGTCGGCAGATTCAGTGGCGGCGATCAGGGCCGCATCGGTTTTTATGTGAGCTCAGGCACAGACATCACCTACGGCAATAACACCGCTGATACCTCCGGTGCAAATGAGGTTTACGGCATCGCTTACAGCACCAGTACAAATCGATATGCCCGCATCTCCGGCGACGACATAAAATACGATGCCAACTCTCGCTTTCTCCCCGTCGGCCACAATTACATCAGACGCTTTATTAGCGGCGCACCCGATTTTTCTGATGTTGATGGCGACTCCGTTGCCGCCGGCAACTTAGCCGCCCCCACCCCCATCCCCGGCGAACTGGAATCCTCCTACATCGGAAACTTCACCACCCCTTTTAGCACCAGCGGCGAATGGATAAAGAGAATTCCAGCCCCCGCCGCTACAGGCGTATTTTCAGCCACTCGGATTGGCGGCGCACCAGATGCACTTCATCGTTTTACAGCTCAATATTTCACCGCAGCTGACACCAGCCAAACACAAGATGCCGGACTATTTACTTTTGATATCGACAGCCTCGGCAGTGTTAGCGGACTCGCCTACAGCCTCGTCAACAACACCCAGGAAGGCCTGGCCGGAACCGCCATAGCAGGCGTTAACGGCCTGCTGGCAACCACTACCAGCGGCACCACGATCACTGCAACAATAGATATTGCAGCAGGAACATTCCTTGGTGGTCTGTGGAATGATGGTGGCAATAACGGCACCTTTACCGGCAGCGGCTGCCAGTTAAATTAACCCGACAAACATAGAAAAATGATCACTTAAACGGTAAGGACTCAACGACCTTTACCACTGCCGCCGTTAGCACGGCCAAATCCCGCTCCGAGATAATATACGGCGGCATCAAGTAAACCAGTTTGCCAAACGGGCGCACCCACACCGCATGCGCAACAAACAGCGGCTGAATGATATTCATATCAACAGGCTGTTTTAGCTCAACCACACCAATTGCACCCAGCACGCGCACGTCACTCACAGATGCCAGCTCTCGACATGGCGCAAGACCACGCTCAAGCCCCGTCGAAATACGTGAAATGCTAAGCGGCCAGTCGGATTCAGTCAGCAATTTAATGCTCGCCAATCCCGCCGCACAGGCCAGCGGATTCGCCATAAAGGTTGGCCCATGCATAAAGATGCCAGGCTCTCCATTGCTAATCGTTACACTCACGTCATGGGTTGTCAGCGTTGCCGCGAGCGTGAGGTAACCGCCCGTTAGCGCCTTACCCACACACATAATATCGGGCGAGATGTCGGCATGTTCACAGGCAAACATTTTGCCGGTGCGCCCAAAGCCAGTCGCAATCTCATCGCAGATCAATATCACCTCAAACTCATCACATAGCTCACGCACACGGCGCAGATAGTCGGCAGCGTAAAAGCGCATCCCACCCGCACCCTGCACGATCGGTTCTAAAATGATTGCCGCAATATCCTTGCGATGCTGCTCAAGCTGTCGCCTAAGCGGCGCAACATCATCCTCACTACACGGCTCACCAAAACGACAGGTCGGCGCATCCACAAAATATTGTTGTGCTAACACATTGCTAAACAGCGAATGCATGCCGGTGACTGGATCACACACCGACATCGCACCAAAGGTGTCGCCGTGGTAGCCGTTACGAATGGTCAGAAAACGTTGTTTGCTCGACTGCCCTTGCGCGTGCCAGTACTGGATCGCCATCTTCATCGCCACTTCAACCGCGACAGAGCCGGAGTCGGAAAAGAAAACGGTTTGTAACGGCGCAGGCGTTAACTCAACCAGACGTGTGGCAAGTTCAACCGCGGGTGCATGCGTTAAGCCACCAAACATCACATGTGACATCTGTTCGATTTGCGCCTGCAATGCCTGGTTCATTACCGGATGATTGTAGCCGTGAATCGCCGACCACCACGACGACATACCATCGATTAACTCACGACCATCAACAAGTTTAAGGCGCACCCCATTTGCAGAGGCGACCGGAAAGATCGGCTGGCCAGCATCAATCGCACTATACGGGTGCCACACATGCGCATTATCTAGCGCGAGCAGTTGTTGCGCGTCCACGAATATAAGACTCCGATGTTTACAATAATTTTATAGTCTGAACTATTTTATGAGTCGACACATCAATGCTACTCATTTCAGGTAGCCGCTGCCAGTTAACTTTTCCCCACGCCCCATGGCGAGGTTTTTAACCACTGCAAAAATGCCTCAGCTGAAACCGGCTTGCCCATATAAAAACCCTGAGCAGCATCACAACCGAGCTCAAGCAGATGGTCATAAACGTCTTTGTCTTCAACGCCTTCAGCAACAACGCTCATCCCGATATTATGTGCCAGTTCAATAGTAGAGCGCACGATCACCTCATCACTATCATCTTGCAGCATGCCTGTCACAAATGAGCGATCGATTTTAATCTCATCAACCGGCAACTGTTTCAGATAGACCAACGACGAATAGCCGGTGCCAAAATCATCAATTGAAATATGCACCCCCATCGCACCCAGATTATTGAGCATCGTGGTGGTGTATTTTCGATCTGCGATAATTGCACTTTCAGTAATCTCCAGACGAAGGTGCTCCGCCTTAATACCACCCGCTTCAATTAACTCTGTGACCTGTCTTGGGAACTTTGCATCATGCAAATTACGCGCAGAAAGGTTAACCGATATCCGTAGCTCAAGCCCTAATTCAAGCCACTCACAACTCTGCAACATGGCACGTTCAAACACCCACAACGTTAAAGGGCCGATCAATCCTGTCTGTTCCGCAATGGGGATAAACTCATCAGGGTAGAGCAACCCCTTACTCGGATGTTGCCAACGCACCAGCGCCTCAACCCCATTGACCCGCTCGGACTTAAGATCAATCACCGGTTGATAACAGAGCAGCAACTCTTCATTATCAATTGCGGCACGCAGTTCATTCATCAACGATAGCTGAGAAAGGGTACTGCTATCCTCAGTCTCCTGATAGACCGCATGCCCACTCTTTGCACGTTTAGCCACATACATCGCCACATCGGCGTGCTGCATCAGGATCACATCATCGAGACCATGTTCAGGATACATTGCGATACCGACACTGGCACCAACATAAAAGGAGTGCCCTTCCAGCTCGCATGGCAGCTCTAGCACGGCGCGCAATTTCTCAGCAATCTGCTCGGCATGCCGTTGATCCGTTCCCGGCAACAGCACTGCAAACTCATCCCCTCCGAGACGTGCCACGGTATCCGAACTACGCAATACAGTCCCCATCCGTTGCGCCGCAAGTTTTAAAATAATATCGCCATTATGATGACCCAGCGTATCGTTCACTTCTTTAAAGTGATCAAGGTCGATAATCAATAATGCCAGCTGGTGCGTTTCTCGCTGTGCGTTGCGCACTCCCTGACGTAAACGATCTGACAACAATACGCGATTCGGCAGACCTGTCAGTGCATCATGCAAGGCCTGATATTCCATCGCCTTAAGCTGTTCTCGTCGCTCCGTAACATCACGCACAATGCAGATGTAATAGCAGGCGTCATCAATATACATCTCACTAATCGTGATCTCTACCGGAAAGAGAGAACCATCTTTGCGTTGACATTCACTCTCCTGATTACGCTCTGTAACACTACCGAAATTCTCCGCCAGGTACTGCTCAACCGCTCGATCATGTTCAGGGCGCTGAGCGGGAGACATCAACGTCGTAACACTTTTACCTAACACCTCCATCTCACGAAGACCAAACATTTTTTCAGCCGCCGGGTTAATCTGTTCAATCAAACCGTGATCATCGATGATCACAATCGACTCGATCACACTATTCATCACCGCACCAACGCGCGTTTCAGTTGCCCTTAGCTGTTTCTGCATACGATTAAAGACAATGCTTAGTTCTCCGATTTCATCCTGTCGGCTCACCACCAACTTCACCTCACGATTACCCTCACCGGCTTGCCATAAGGCGTTACGCAACGCCGCGATGGGGCGAAACACGCCCTGCCTCAAAGCAACCCAAAGCGCTATCGCAAGCACCAGCACCAGCAGCGAAGACATTCCCCACAGATTAGTACGCATCGCATGAATACGTTCAATGGCACCTTCAGTAGAAACCGCTAACCTGAGTACGCCACGCATGGGGGAGTCATCATAACCATGGCAAGCAAGACATGCCGGCTGCACTTTAATTGGCGTATAGAGCACAACCTGTTGCGGTTGATGATTTTCGACGACCATCTCACCAGCCAGTGCTGCGGTGAAGTAAGCGGCGTGCTGGTCAAGCGGCTGTCGAGTGGGCGCGATCGGCTGCCGGCTAAAACGGGGCTGCTGGATGTATTGATTAACTGCATCAATGGTGGATGTATCGGTAAATGCCTCGCTGCCATCTTTGCGAACCACTTTGATATCAACAATACCTGGCTCACTACTCATACGTTCAAGCCATTCACGCGCCAACATCCCCTGACCGTTTAGCATTAGCGTATGCAGACTCGCCAACATCGTGCGCGCATGAGTTTGTGTCTGGGCGATATCTTCGCTCTTAATCGAGTGAGTTAATTGACGATCTACAACAAACCCGACCAGCAATAACAGCCCGATCAGGATAGAGGAAATAACAACTGCTATACGTGTACCTAAACTTTTCAATATATAACCATTAATAGACTCATATCTCAGTAGTCGGCAGAGTCATCTATTCCCAGACAGACTAACGCTGTCCATTCAATTTTGCGACGCCACCAAAACTACCCACCCACATCGTGCCATTTTCCGCTTTCGCCATAGAGAAGACATTATTGGCATAAAGCCCTTCAAGCGTCGTCATCACATCAAATCCTTCACCCGCTTTTTTGAAGCGCGCCAGTCCTTTGCTGGTGCCAATCCATAGCTGTCCATCGATATCGATGTGCAGCATGAAAATATGATTACCCGGCAGGCCATCGGCGGTGGTGTAGTTGGTCCAGTTTTCACCATCAAAACGAGCCAGGCCACCACCCCATGTGCCCGCCCAGACGATCCCATCACTATCAACCGCCAATGAGATGATGTAGTTTGGGTTATATGCAATATCGACATCCTCTAACCCTTGTTCTGTCTTTTGTCGTGCATGATGCTGAGATGCCTTAGCCGGATCATTTCTTGAAGTGATCGCATCACGCACCACGTCAATCGGCGCGCCCAGGCCATCTTTATGCTGCCAGTTCTGCCACTTACCGCCGCGGAACAGTGCGAGCCCCTCTTCTGTAGCCAGCCAGATATCGCCATTCAGACCTTCTTCTACCCCGTAAACCCAGGGGTTCGGAATACCGCCGTTGGTATTTTCAACGGTAAACATATCCCATTTTGAGTTGTCATCAAGGTCACCACCGCGAATACGGTTGGCTCCAGACCAGGTTGCGATCCAGATGTCACCATTGCTGGTCTTTTGCAGGTCATACACAAACTGATCCGCCAGACCATTGGGGATATTGTAATTTGTCCAGACACTGGTATCGACATCCATCACTGAAAGACCACCACCATAGGTGCCGACGGCCAGCTTGTTATCAATCCGGCTTACATGAAAAACACCGTTAGAAAGCATCCCTTCGATACGGTTATCAAACACGTCATATTTATCATCGACCGTGTTGTAACGAATCACGCCGCCGGAAGTGCCAATCCAGACATAGTCGCCATCAATCGCTAATCCTTTTACATTCCGATTACCCACACGAAAGTGTGCAAACTGACTATCCCCCGTGAGCTGTGTCACTGGCGTTTCTGCACTGCCACCACGACCAGCAAGATCAGCCTGTGGTGTTGCAGGCTGCGGGAAGGTATTACTTTGTGCCGAAGGTGCCGGTGCTGGACTACCCATGGGTGGATGGTTCAGTGGCACCTGGGCACCCGGTTTCAACTCACCCGCCACCATTGCGCTAGCATCAGGCAGTGCCTTTTGTTTAGCCATTTCGTTGCTCGCCTGCTGTGTGCCGAGCTTATACCCGCCGACCACCATCAACCCCATGACGATCACCACAACAGCTAAAGCCTTGAAATTCAGATTCACTTGCTCACCTTTTGTTCAATTCACTCCGACCTTCACAGGCCGGGAAAAACACATCAAGATTTATTGACCGTAACCAAGGCGTGTCACGCCACCACGCGTACCCACCCACACTTCACCCGAAGGGTGTGCAACTACAGCATATACATTGTCATCAATCAAACCATTCGCCCCACCCCTGGAAAAAGTCTGCCACGCCTTTCCATCATAACGAGACAATCCTTTATTGGTACCAAACCAGAAGACACCATCCACATCCTGGGTGATGCTGTAGACAACATCACCGGCAAGGCCATCCTTAGTGGTCAGGCTCTGCCACGTTGTCCCATCATAAAAACTCACACCACCACCCCATGTGCCGGCCCAAACGTTGCCGTCGTTCGCCACATAGACAGAAAAAACATAGCCAGGATTATAGGTCTGCTGCCCCTCTGTCATCACGCTAAGGTCATGTCGTTCTCGTGTTCCCAGACCAGTATTCTGACTCACCGGTAAGTTGTTTGTATTGGGTGCACCAACACCGTCTTCATGAGTAAAGCCATGCCAGCGGGTGCCATCAAACATCGAGATACCACCTTCAGTCCCGAGCCACATACGCCCCTGATCATCACTGGCAATACCGTACACCCACTCGTTCACCAGCTCTTTTACATAGGTCGCGGTGAATTTATCATTGGTACTATCAAACTGATTCGCCCCGCCCCAGGTGCCCACCCACAAATTACCCTCTTTTGATTCCCCAAAAGAGTAGACCCAATAATCAGCCAGGCCGTGCATTGGAAAAAAGGTCTTCCATTCGCCATCGCGATAGCGTGTCATCCCACCGCCATTGGTACCAAACCATTTGCTGCCCTGACTATCCACCATGATGCTAAAGACATATTCATTCGCCAGGCCATCGCTACGTGAATAAGTCGCGCGTAGATCATAACTATCCAGGTCAATTTCCAGCACACCAGAAGAAGTGCCCACCCAGATCGCCTTGCCAATGGTATCTACCGCTAGCGAACGCACAAAAACATCATCACCGACACCAAAAGACTCGAGCACACGTGGCAAACTACTGCGCACACTCGCCTCAACAACAGGTGATACAGCTAGCGTCGCGGTCACTTCAGCTACAACAGGATTATCGAGCGGGCTCTCTTGCGCTATCGTCGCAGCGACAGGTGCGCTTTGCATAGCCACCGTTTCAGGTGAACCTTGATCACTGTCGGAACAGGCCGACAGCAACAGGGCCGACGAAAACGCCAGCGAAGCCAGAATTAAACGTTCTCTCATCGACGCAGTTTTCTCAGGTAAGTAATCACATCAGAAATATCATCATCTTTCAGAATACCGCGAAATGCCGGCATCATCCCTTTTCCATCTCTAATCTTTTGCAGCAGTTCATGATCGGCAATCATCAGCCCTTCGCCTCGTGAAAAATCGGCCACACCAGGGAAAGTGCTCTTGCCACTTGCACCGTGGCATTTTTTACATGACTGATTGTAAGTTTTCCCACCGTTAACCGGATCACCCGCCATCGCCAGGGGTGCTGCAATCAACGTGGCACAGCTCAACAGTAGTGCGCCTCGCAGATAGCGCCCGCCCACATTCAATAAACTGACATTGCCCATGATTATGCCTCCTCATTCATTAACTTTTCCCGACACAAAGCGTTCACCATTAGTCTCTCACATCCTGGTGTTTGATTCCTTCTAATGGCGCATAATCACCCCGGAAAGCGGCTTCCAGGGCGCTCACCACCTGCGGGCTATCCCATTCGCGCTCACCCTCAATGTTCATCAGCAAACGCCCATCGGGGCCAATCAGGTAGGTATCCGGGAATACCTGTGCGCCTAATTTTTCTGCAATCGCCATATCCAGATCAATGTAACTACTGATCTGGACTTTACGGTCAATCAGGTATTCACGTGGGTGATGTTTATCTTCATCGACGGACAAACCGAGCACTGCAAATCGCTCACTATCTAACTGCTCACCGAGACGCTGCAGGCTCGGCAACTCTCGCCGACAGGGCGGACACCAGGTCGCCCAGACATTAAGCACCACCACTTTCCCCTGGAGTTGTGAGATCTGCAGATCATCACGATCAAGCCCTGGGAGTCGTAATTCGGAAAGCGAATCTCCTGTTGCGACACGTTCATGAGATTCAGCGGCATGCTCAGGCGTCATATCACATGCCGCCAGCATTAAGAGGAACATTGGAAACAACACGACTCGGAACACGGTTAATCTCCACATGATTCACCGCCCTCGCCATCAGGCGAGGCGATGAGCCATTCGTTTCGCTAAGGGATTACCTCATCAATCACAATCTCGATTCCAGACGCACCGATCTTCACATTCTGAATACCACCCTGCATGTCACCACTCTGCGGTGTTGCATTGCCGCTGCGGGAAATACGCGCCATCACCATCACTTCGGTGGTGCTTGAAAGGTTCATCGAGGCATCCATCGCCATCGAATCATCCAGGGTAAATTCAATCGGCATCTTAGCCGCTTCGGTCTTCAGAATAGCTAAAGGCATACGCGGCCCCTGCATTGCGCGAGCAAAAATATAGATGGTATCGGTTGGTAACACTTCAGCCGCCAGCGATTGTGACAAGGTCACCACACCACTGACTTTAGAACCAGCTGCGGCGGCAAGTGGTGCCCCTGTGGCACTGGCAGGAATACTCGCAGAACCACCATTTGAACTAGCACGCTGTGACTGCATCAACTGCTCTGTTTCCGCAATATTGCCCGCCATGGTCCGCGCGGTCTCAGAGTTAGGGTCTAACGTCGCAAGGATGCGTCGCCAGTAGATCAGTGCCGATTCAAAATCAGCACGCTCATAGGCGGCAGTCCCCGCCAGCCATAGTGCTTTCTGGTTTTGCGGATCAAGGTTCAGCGCACGCATGATCAGCTGCATCGGGCGCCCTTCAAGTGTCTGCTCACCACTGCTCATTGCCATGGCATCAGCATAATCGGTTAACAATTGCGCATCGTTATCAACAATCGATACCGCCTTTGAAAACGCAGCTACCGCGTCGCCATAACGACTCAATGCATAATAAGAACGACCCAGCATTGCCCACCCCTGCACATCACTTGGGTCTTTTTCCAGACGCGTAGAAAGCTGGCTCACCATCATTGCCACCTGATCAGTCATCTCTTCCTGTGTCATTTCCGTTGCAGCCTTAGGTACCGCGATCTCCTCTGCGACCGCCTCAACCAACTCGATTTTACCCAGTTGAAGATAAAGGGGCACGGAAATAGCCACGACCAATAACGCTACGGCAGCGGCAGTTATTTTGCTGGCGCCCGCGGCCGCTTTTTTTGCGCCGTTTGATGTGATCTTCACATCTTCTAACATACGCTGTTCCAACTCCTGCTTACCCTGCGCGCACTGATCCTTAGTGATGACGTCGTTTAGCAGATCCTGTTCCAGCTCAATCATCTGGTCTTTATAGATAGACACATTAAGCGCATCCTGCTCTATCACGTAATCACTATCTTTTTTACCTAACTGCAACAACGGTGGTAATAAAAACAGCAGCGCTGCCAGTGTTAGCAATGCTGCTACAATCCAAAAAATAATCATGCCTTAAATTTCCTCTGCGTCAGCCTTAACTGGCGTCACACTTACTGGTTGCACTTAATACGGACAGTCTCTGGCCGACTTTTATTTATCGCTTAACAACGCCTCAGCGCGCTTACGTTCTTCGTCGCTCAACGGCATGGTTTTAACATTTTTTTGACGAGACCTCAGGTTAAGAAACAACACACCAAAAGCGATCACTAACAAAATTGGAGCCCCGTACCACAGTAGAATCGTCGTTGACTTCATCGGAGGATTAAACAGGATGAAATCACCGTAACGTTCTACCATAAATTCGTTCACCTGGTCATCACTCTTACCCAGCCGCATCTGATCACGAATTTCAGTCCGCATATCAATCGCAAACTCCGAATGTGAATCACCCAACGACTGGTTCTGACACACCAGGCAACGCAGCTCATGGGCAAGCGCCATCACCCGTTTTTCCAGCACAGGATCAGCCGCCATCAATGTGGCTTCTTTAGCCTGTGATAAAGGAGAAATGACCATCGCAGAGAGCAACATCAAGCAAGCAAAAATACGTTTCATCCCTGTAGCTCCTTCACCAGTTTCACTACTTTTTCTTCTAATGATTTCGCTGTCACCGGACCGGTATGTTTATAACGGATAATGCCCTGCTGATCGATCACATACGTTTCTGGTACACCGTATACACCATAATCCATACCAACTTTACCATCACCATCGTAGACGCTCGCGTAATAAGGGTCACCCAGCGAGCGCAGCCATTGCAGCGCATCACCACGTTGATCTTTATAGTTCAGGCCCACAATCGGCACGATATTTTTACGCCCAAGATCAACAAACAGCGGATGCTCGTCACGACAGGGGCGACACCATGACGCCCACACGTTAAGCACCCACACCTTGCCTTTCATCTGCTCAGAGGCAAACTGCACTTCGGGGTTACGCAAATCTGCAACCGAAAACACAGGTGCAGGTTTGCCCACCAGTGGTGATGGTACATCGGTAGGGTTAAGGTAAAGCCCCTTACCCAGAAACCAGACCATCCCTAAAAATACCGCTAATGGCGTTAAGTATTTCAAATAACGAACCATGTTAAGCCTTCGCCTCCCGTGCTAGTGCAGGTGTGCCAGCCACGTTATCACTGTTAGCCGTGGCCATCTTTTTCTTCTCTGCCTCTTTACGCTGGCGCGACGCGATTCGATAACGACGATCACACATTGCAAAGAAACCACCCAGCGCCATCAAACCACATCCGCCCCAGATCCAGTTAACAAACGGTTTATGGTAGATACGCACACTCCAGGCACCACCACTCACTGGCTCACCAAGGGAAACATAAAGATCGCGTGTCACACCACTATCGATTGCCGCTTCAGTCATCGGCATCGTCTGCACGTTATAGATACGTTTTTCAGGATGCATCAACATCACGTTATCGCCATCTTTCATCACCTGAACATAACCACGTGTCGCCTGGTAGTTAGGACCAGCGATATCAACCACACCATCAAAACGGAAGGTGTAATCACCCACAGTGGTCACATCACCGATCTCCATACGCACATCTTTTTCGGTCTCGTAACCACCAATCATAGTCACACCGATCACAAATACCGCCATGCCGAGATGGCCAGTTTGCATCCCGTAGAAGCTCATCGAGATCCCTTTCAGGCCATTACCTCGCTGTATACGGCGCATAAAGCCCAGGATGATGGTGACCACAATCCACATCGCCAGCAATAAGCCGACACTCACCATTAACTGCCACTCACCCATGGTAAAAGGCAGTATTAGCGCGATGATTAATGCCACGCAGAAAGCCCAGCGCAGCATACGTACCAGCTCTGGAAGGTTCGCTTTTTTCCAACGCACAAACGGCGCCAGACCAATCAGAAAGAGCAGCGGCATCATCAGCGGCACAAAGACCGAATTAAAATAAGGGGGGCCCACTGAAATTTTACCCATATCCAATGCATCTAGTAATAACGGATAAAGGGTACCCAGCAATACCGTGCCACACGCGACAATCAACAGTACGTTATTGCTCAGTAGCAGCGTCTCGCGTGAAAGCATCGAGAACTCACCACCCTTGCTAACACTGGGTGCGCGTACCGCATAAAGAAACAGCGAACCACCAATCGCAACCGCAAGAAAGCCAAGAATATAGATGCCGCGATCAGGGTCAGTGGCAAAGGCATGAACCGAAGTCAAGACACCCGAACGCACCAGGAATGTCCCCAGCAAGCTCATCGAGAAGGCGATGATCGCCAGCAAGATCGTCCAGTTCTTAAAACTGCCGCGCTTTTCAGTCACGGCCAATGAATGGATCAACGCGGTACCCACCAACCACGGCATAAACGAAGCATTTTCGACCGGATCCCAGAACCACCAGCCGCCCCAGCCAAGCTCGTAATAGGCCCACCAGCTACCGAGCGCAATACCGATGGTCAGAAAACACCACGCCGCAGTGGTCCATGGACGAGACCAACGCGCCCAGGCTGCATCAAGGCGTCCACTCAATAGCGCCGCAATCGCAAATGCAAAGGCAACTGAGAAACCCACATAGCCCATGTAAAGCATCGGCGGATGAATAATCAAACCGGGATCCTGCAATAGCGGATTAAGATCGCGGCCATCCATCGCAGCAGGAATCAAACGATCAAAAGGGTTAGAGGTCAGCAGTAAAAACAGCATGAAGCCGATTGAGACCAGGCCCAATACGCCAATCACGCGAGCAACCATCTCATCTGGCAGATTTTTACTGAGTACGGAAACAGCAAAGGTCCAACCAGAGAGCATCAACGCCCATAACAATAAGGAGCCTTCATGCCCACCCCACACCGCCGCAATACGATATTCAATCGGCAACTGAGAGTTGGAGTGACTCGCGGCATACTGTACCGAAAAGTCATTGACGATAAAGGCGTAGGTAAGACAGCCAAAAGAGAGCAGCACAAAAGCAAACTGCCCCTGAGCGGCCGGTCGCGCCACTGCAATCCATGACTCCTTGCCCTGTTGCGCACCGATCAACGGCAGCACGGATTGAATAATTGCCATTGATAGCGCGAGTACCAGCGCGTAATGTCCTATTTCAGGTATCATCTATATTCCCTCTTGTGTCTTAACTGGCGATTGAGTCGCCGGGATTTCTACCGCTTCTGTTGTTCCAGCAGCTGCTTCTGCTTTTGCTAACTCAGCCTTTTCAAGCGCATCAGCAACTTCTGGTGGCATATAGGTTTCATCGTGCTTCGCAAGCACCTCATCCGCCAGGAATACACCATCACTCGTAATCTTTCCCTGCGCAACAACGCCTTCACCTTCACGGAAAAGATCAGGCAGGATGCCGGTATAAATCACCGGCACCACTTCAGCGTTATCTGTCACGCGAAAATGAACGGTCAGGCCATCATCTTCACGCTTCACACTATCGACCTCAACCAAACCGCCAAGGCGAAAAGAGCGATCTTTTGGTGCCGCATCCGCATGCACCTCGGTCGGGCTGAAGAAATGATTAATATTGCTATTCAATGCATTCATGATCAGCCCAACCGCACCTGCTAATGCGGCCAAGCCAACAACGATAAATACCATACGCTTATGTCTAGACTTCATCCCGATACCTCTGAATCTTTCATACGAATCATACGTCCCAGGCGCTGCACCAGACCACGTCGTCTACGCACCACCAGAATCACTTCCACAATCATAAACAGGGCGCTTACAATAAATGAGCCCCAGATATAAAAACCATGGCCACCCATGGCGAACCATTCGCTCATGACTTGCCTCCCTGAACCAGCTCTTTCACCCAACTGGTACCCGATTCTCTTTCCAGAATAGTGCTGCGTACACGAGTCAAAGAGACCGCCACCGCGTAAAACCAGCACGCAAAGGTCATTACCAACAGAGTCCAGACCATGATTTCAGACATGCTGGTCTCAACACCACCGGCCACCACTTTAATCGAACTGCCCTGATGCAGCGTGTTCCACCACTCCACCGAATAATAGATGATAGGCACATTGACCACCCCCACCAGCGCCAGCAGACCACTGGCACGCGCAGCGCGACGTGGGTCATCGATCGCCGATTCCAGCGCCATAAAGCCAACATAGAGAAATAGTAAAATCAGTTCCGAGGTCAGACGCGCATCCCACACCCACCAGGCACCCCACATCGGCTTGCCCCACAATGCGCCCGTCCACAAAGCGAGAAAAGTGAACATCGCACCAGTTGGTGCCAGTGACGAGGCCATCATCGAAGAGAGCCGGGTATTCCAGATCATCCCGGCCGCCGCGAAACAGGCCATCACCACATAGATCCACATCGACATCCACGCTGCCGGCACATGGATAAACATGATGCGATAACCTTCGCCCTGTTTATAATCGGTTGGCGCGACAAAAAAACTCATATAGAGCCCGATCACCAACAGAATCGCAGAGGCTATACCAAAGCCGACCGCCAGCCTACCCGCTAACGGGTAAAAGCTCGCTGGTGATGAATATTTAAACAAGTTAAACACGATACTTATCTTCTCTATTTGTAAGTTTTATGGCGTTTCATAACGCTATTCCACCGAAATCCTCAGCGCTGCCGCCGAAGCCCACGGCGCAAGCACTAGCGCCAGTAATAATATTGCACCCATTAATGAAAGATGCCCATCTGCGCCCATTCCAGCGGCGCTTGCCGTGACCGCACCGGCACCAAAAATCAGCACGGGTATATAAAGCGGCAACACCAACAACGACACCAGCACACCACCACCCCGTAATCCCAGGGTCAGCGCCGCGCCAATTGCACCTAACAGGCTTAACACAGGCGTCCCGATCAACAGGGTCACCATCAACATAATCAACTCATCGCCTTCCAGCCCAAACTGCAGCCCCAACAACGGCGACATCAACACCAACGGCAGACCAGAAATAATCCAGTGCGCCAGTACCTTGCCCAGCACGATCAACGACAACGGCTGCGGTACCATCAACAACTGCTCTAGCGTGCCGTCGTTATAATCGTCCGCAAACAGACGCGTCAACGACAACATCGAAGCCAGCAGCGCGGCAACCCACACCACACCTGCCGCCATCTCTCTTAACAACGCCGCATCCGGCCCCACGCCGAGCGGGAAGAGACTCACCACGATGATAAAAAAGAACACCGTGGTCAACACATCTGAACGGTGGCGCATCGCCAGCGTCAGATCCCGCATCACCATACATTTCAAGGTCGCCAGCATCAGTGCTGCTCCGCCGTTGACGCACTCGACTTCTGGCCGAGGTGCAGGTGTTGCAGCTGTCCTGCGTCAATCGCCACTTCCTGATGGGTTGTCAGGATCACCATCCCACCATCAGCAACATGTGCCTTAATCACATCCAGCAGCAGATCAACCGCCGCCACATCCAACGCCACAAAGGGCTCGTCCAGTATCCATAGCTTCGATCGCTGTAATAGCAAACGCGCCAATGCAACGCGGCGCTTCTGTCCCTGCGATAACACCTTTACCGGTAACTCGACACAATGCGCCAAACCAAACCGTGTTAATGCCGCCTCCACCTCATGCTCGCTAATATCTGAACCACTCAGATTGGCAAACACTTTTAAATTCTCATACCCCGTCAACTCAAACTTAAGCCCATAGTGATGCCCCAGATAGAGCTGCTCACGATTAAACTCATCTTTCTGCTTTGCGGTCGATACACCATTCCAGCAAATTTCACCCTGCTCCTGCAATACCAGTCCTGCAATCGCACGCAACAGCGTTGTTTTACCACTGCCATTAGGGCCATGCACGTGCAGCAAAGAACCGGTTTCAAGCGAAAAAGACAACTCACTAAATAGCTGTTTATCACCGCGCACACACTCTAGCGCCTGAACCTCAAGCAGAGCCTTATCCACAGTAACGAACCCGACCTATCAATTTAAAAGAGCGTCGATTATACATAAATACTGCCAAAAAACCCGACCTCTAAAAAAACTCCAAAAAAACGAAAGTCCCTGTTTTAAATGGGATATCCGTCTTAATCACGTTGAGATACATAGCGATGGTACATCAAAACCGACGTCTATTTCTGAAGCAGAGAACCAGCCTTTTAAAATTAAAGAACAGCCCGCACACATCTATCTCCCCCTAAAAACAGACTTATCCCTCACCGCTAAAGCCTGCTGATCCCTCATATTCTTTGCGCATAATCGTCGCGCTGAACGCCACAAAAAACACAAAGTCGCTCGATTATACGACCTTCCCTCAGACATTGCACCCGGCCTATAGTTCCCTTGAAAAATACGATTAAAAGCTGTGGTTTCATACGAATAGTTCATTTTAACCTCCCACAACAAACGTTTTTTTTCGACCTTAAATCCCCAAAAGCGAGTCACACCGAGACTTGCCTGTAAATTTTCTAAAAATAGTCTAGAATCTTGCGGTTATGAAAAACGACTTGAAGGCGCTTAAGGCGCACATTGAAACCACCATTGTTGGCCAGAGTACACTCATCGAGCGTCTTTTAACCGGCGTGCTGGCAGATGGCCACATGCTTCTCGAAGGGCTACCCGGCCTGGCAAAGACCACCGCGGTACACCAACTTGCCAGCGGCATGGCGATGCCCTTTCAGCGCATCCAGTTCACCCCTGATCTAATTCCGGGTGACATCACCGGCTCCGACATCTTTGTGCCGCAAGATGGCCACTTTCAGTTTATCGCAGGGCCGGTCTTCAATGAGATCGTTCTCGCTGATGAAATCAACCGCGCGCCGCCCAAAGTCCAGTCGGCACTGCTGGAGGCGATGCAGGAACGCCAGGTCACCGTTGGCGGCATCACCCGTCCGCTGCCCGATATTTTTATGGTGATCGCCACGCAGAACTCGATTGACCAGGAAGGCACCTATCCACTACCAGAGGCACAGCTCGACCGCTTCATCATGAAAACGCACATCGATTATCCCAGCGCCGATGAAGAGCTGGAAATTTTGCGGCGCGCACATCAACCCAAAACCGAATCAGGTAGCACGGCAGTACTCAGTGCGGCACAGATCACGGCCGCACGTACCGAGGTTAACAAGGTGTATATAGATGAGATGCTAGAACGCTACATCGTCACGCTGGTTGGTGCGACACGTGATCCGTCCGCCTGGGATGCTTCACTCTCCCCACTGCTGAGCCGGGGTGCATCACCGCGCGCCACCCTCGCGCTGGCACAGACCAGCCGTGCACGCGCCTATTTAAATGGACGCGACTTTGTCGAACCCGGCGACATCATTGAGCTTGCACATGATGTCCTTAACCACCGTATCGCGCTCAGCTTCACCGCGCGCGCCGAAGCGGTCGACAGTCGTCAGTTAATCAGTCGCATCACCGATATCGTGCCGATCCCATAACACCCACGATGCACGACCTCGCCCATCAGCAAGCACTGCTATCGACTGCCGAACTGGAACAGCTACAGCAGCAAGTCCTGCAACATCGCCAGCAACAAACACGACCACTCGATACACCCTATGCAGGCGCATTCATTTCGCTGCACCGGGGGCACGGCATGGAGCTACATGATGTGCGCCCCTACCAGGCGGGCGATGATATCCGCCACATGGACTGGCGCGCCACCGCGCGTAGCGGCAAAGCCACCAGCAAGGTGTTTCTCGCAGAACGTCAACGCAGCCTCTTTTTAGTGATCGACCGCCGTCCTCCGATGCAGTTTGGCAGTCGCGTTGAATTAAAGGCGACCACCGCTGCACGTTGCGCCGCCATCCTCGCCTTCTCAGCACTCGCAGCACGCGAACGCGTCGCAGGTGTAGTGCTCGATAACGATGCCCAGTTTTTTTCATCATCACAAACCATCGAAGGAACGCTGCCGTTATTGCAGGCCGCCGCTGCACCACTAAAGCACTCTTCATCAAACAAGCCACTTGAACTCAGAGCGCTCTTTGAAAAAATCAGTTTGACTGCAGAGCGAGGCAGCTCGCTTATTTTAATTAGTGACCTGCATGACATCGATGACAAAGATCAACCGTCACTACTCAACATCGCCACGCGCTTCGAACCGCTCGCACTCTGCGTTACCGATCCCGCCGAAGAGATGCTTGAGGCCTGCGGTAAGATTCGAGTCATCTCACCATCAAGCGGCAACAGTCACATCATCGACAGCAACAATGCAGCTCTGCGTGAAGCCTACGCCGAAACAATGCAGCAACGTCGTCATGCGCTCAAACAACTCTGCCTGCGCAGCCAACTACCGCTGCACACGCTCTACAATCATCGCGATACACTACAACAGCTGTCTCAACTGCGATGATAACGGCCACACAAAACAGCCCATCACAAACGAGCGTAGAATTAAGCGTGCAATCGATAACGCTAAGTGATGCGATCGCACCGCCCGTCAACCACGCACCAATCCTTGATCGCCTCGCCGATGTGCAGCTACCCGCAGAGCCTTCGTTATGGCCTGCCATTACAATCATCAGCGCAATAATGATCACAGTTGGATTAGTCTATCTCCACTTCCGTCGTCGCCAAGCTTCATCCACAACAGATACAAGCAGCAACGCACAACAGGCACTTGAGCGACTGACGATTGTTGAGAAGGCATGGGCGGATGGGGAGATCGATGCGCGTGAAACCGCATTCCGACTCAACACACTGCTGCGCCTTGGACTCAACCTGCCGCAACTCAATCACCATTGCCCAGCAGCACTGGCCGATCACCACCACGCATGGCAACAGACACATCAACTGTTTAATCAGCTGCGCTATCAGCCGCACACAACGCAGCCGCTCAACAGCAGTACCTTTGATCAGGTGCGGCTGTGGTTAACTACATCGCAACAGACACAACAAGGCGAGCACAATGTTTGAGTTCGCCGCCCCATACTGGCTACTGCTATTACCGCTACCCTATCTGCTATGGCGCTTCACATCGCGCACCAGAAAACAGGTTAACGCCACATCAAACCACCGCGATATCGCCGCGATTCGCCATAGCCAGGCAGAGCTTTTAATACAGCTTGCCAGGGACTCCAATAAAAAATCGCGTTTACCCTGGCTGTGGCTATTCGCTTGCGGGCTACTGTTTATCACCGCGGCACGACCACAATGGCTGCATAATGATGAACCAATTAAACGCCCCGGCCACGACATGATGCTTGCCGTCGACATCTCAGGTTCAATGTTGGCGCAGGACTTTATTTTCGACGACAAAATCACCACACGTATCGACATCTCGAAAACAATGGGACAGCAGTTCATCAAACAGCGCGACGGTGACCGTGTCGGCTTGATCGCCTTTGCCGATGATGCCTTTGTCTTTATGCCACTCACTACCGACCTGACAATGGCGCATGAGTTTCTCGGCGACATTCGCAACGGCCTTGCGGGTGAACGCACTGCACTCGGCGATGCCATCGCACTAGCCGCCGCTCACATGAAAGAACGCTCAGCTAAATCACGCATTCTGGTTTTACTCACCGACGGCAGCCACACCGCAGGGCGAGTCAGCCCCGAGTCAGCCATCCTGCTAGCACAGCAATATCAACTACGCATCTATACCATCGGTGTCGGCACCAACAGCATGGTGGCCTTTCCACGTGGCCCGAAACAGCAACCGCTCTATACTGAACTGCCATTAGATGAAGCGTTACTGCAGCGCATTGCCACAGAAACAGGCGGGCGTTACTTTCACGCAAACGACACGCAAACACTACAGGCAATTTTTAATGACATCGATCAACTGGAACCCATCAACATCAATGACCCAACATTAATCCCCCGCGATGAATGGTTCTGGTTACCACTGCTATTGGCACTATCACTACTGCTATTTAACGAACGCAATACGCGGCAGCAGGTATTGCCATGATAGAAGACCTCGAACAATTAACACTACGCCAACCCTGGTGGCTACTACTGCTCGCCGTACCACTCTGCCTCGCGCTTGCCCAACAGTTACGTCCGCGCAGCCGACAGCACAAAACACGGCTAGCACAGTTTATCGCCCCCAACCTATGGCGCTGGCTGCTCACCCAGCCGCGCAACCCTCACCATCACTCGACACCATGGTTGCTGTGGACAGCGTGGGCATTGATCGCCATCGCCGCCAGTAGCCCGCACTTTAGTGACAGCAGTGAAGAGACTATCGCACGCAGTATCGACATCGCCGTTGTGGTTGATATCTCTCCCTCAATGGCGACCGATGATATTAGCCCAACGCGCTTAACGCGCGCCAAACTTGAACTACGTGATTTCACCGATCGCCTCAAAGCAGACCGTACCAGCCTCATTGCCTATTCAGGTAACGCCTACAAAGTACTACCACTCACCGCAGACCGCGATACGCTACACCACTTTAGTGACGCACTGGATACCACCCTGACACGCAAACTCGGTTCCAACCTCGCGCAAGGGCTTGAGCGAGCCATCCAGTCACTTGACCATAGTGAAAAAAAGGGGCGTGCGATTGTGTTACTCACCGATGGTGAAAACTTTGACCCGCAAGCCAATCTCAATATCGCCAAACGCCTGCATAAAAAAGAGATCCCATTATTGATTCTGGGCATCGGCACCATCACTGGCGGCATGGTGCCCGATGAAGGACGCAAACGTCTTCACTATAAGGGGGAAGTGGTAGTATCACGTCTGGCGGTCGATACATTACAGCGACTCGCCACCACCAGTGGCGGCATCTACACCACAGTCAGTCATGACGATAGCGACTGGCAGACAATCTTCCGTGCACTCGACAAACTTGAACCACTTAATAGTTACCGCGCCCCCTATCAACCGCAGCAGTTTCAGTTCTTTTCATGGTTAATTGCAACCGCAATTTTTCTATTCATCGTTGCCGGAATCAAACAACAGCGCGCCAACATTCTTCTGGTGATGATATCCGTATTGCTACTGACGCCTCACACTCCCGCTCAGGCAACATCACTACTTGATCAATGGGAAGAAAAACAAGCCTTTCAGGCACTCAGTGAAAAACGTAACGCTGACGCCGCAAACCTTTACCGTGACATCGATAGTTACAGTGGCCAGCTCGGCTATGGCGTCTCAGCCTTTCGCCAGCAGCAGTGGCAACTTGCAGTGGAGGCATTCAGCCGTGCACTACAATTTGCAGAAGATGATACGCAACGTGCACAGGCCCACTACAACCGAGGCAACGCCCTTAGCCGCATTCGCAAACTTGATGAAGCCGCAAATGATTTTGAAACAGCGCTACATTTTCAAAGTAATTTTTCACGCGCAGCACTTAATCTGAGTCTTGTTAATAAAGCGTTGGCACAACAAGGCGGCGTACAGGAAAGTGAACAAACGCAAACACCACAGATAGCCGTCCACTCAACACATGACAATGAAGTACAACAAAGTGCAGCTCAGCTAGCCACTACGAATCAGCAAAGCGATCAACGCAACCCACAAAACAAGCCTGAAACAGACGATACCGCCGCGACCAAAAACCAGCAACAGACCACCATTGACGAGCAGCCCCAAAGCCTGCCGACCGGCCCTGATGGCAATGATCAATCAATCAACTGGGACAATGCATTACAACAGGCCCAGGCAATCAACAAACGGCTGGGGCATGAGTTCATGCGGCAACGCTTCTCCACACAAGAGGAAGAGCTCACCTTAAAAGCAGAGGAAAAACCGTGGTAAGACGTCATCTATTTTCAGCACTGATCACGCTAACACTCGTGCTCTTTAATAGTGTGCTGCACGCCGCAACGCTTGAGACGCATGTCGATAAAAAAGAGCTGATCATCAATGAACACATCACGCTGACCATCGCATTGATCAATAGCGACACACGCCTGCGTGCACAAGGTGTCGACCCTAATATCGATCTGACCGTATTGACAAAGGACTTTGAGCTAGGTATTCCTCGTGCCAGCAATCGTTACAGTCCCTTCCGCAATCGCGGTCGATCAACCTCCGAGGTCGTCGTCACGCTGTTTCCCAGGGCCATTGGGCAATTCACCATTCCCGCCTTTACGGTCGATGGTGAAAGCTCTCAACCAGTCACCGTTAACGTCCATCAAGTCAGTGCAGCAAGTACCCCGACAGTATTCACTCAAAGCGGTATTTTAAAATCGGCGCTCTGGCTCCGTGAACAGACGATTGTTTACCTCGATCTGTATCATCGCGTTGAATTAAAAAGCGCTAAACTGGGCGGTGCGATTGAGAGCGAGCCTAAGCTGCAAATACAACTGAGTCAGCTACCACAATCCGATCGAACCGAGGAACATAACGGTATCAGCTACAACGTCACCCGGACCTCGTGGGCAGTCGCGCCTGCGATTAACCAAACCATTCGTCTATACCTGCCGGATGTCTGGGTTGAAACGGTCGCAGGTGAACAGCTTCGGTTTCCATTTAAAGACATCACCATCGATACAATACCGTTACCCGAACATGTGCCGCCACTCACCTTCATTGGAAAACCGCAGCTCTCTCAATCGATAGTTGATAACGCGATACCACAACACCAAAGCTTTCAGTTACAAATCACATTGCAGGCAGCGACGAATGCCATCAACCTCCCACCCACACCACCCGCGCTACAGTTTCCAGCGGGGTTAAAAGTCTATTCAGAAAGTGGGCCGCGCGAAATTATTGAAGGCAGTAACAATGGCAGCACGACCATTACCTATCGTTATTTCATCATGCCGCTGGTTGCAGGCGAGTATCGACTACCTGATTTAACGGTTCCCTATTTTGATCCAGAGCGCTCAGAGCTGTCACATGTCACACTCAGCGGTCAATCGTTCAGCGTCACACCTGCGGCTATCCCTGTGATCCAAACACCACTGACCGTTGAGGTAACACCGCCAACCGCACTCGGAAATGAAGCTGCCGATTCAGCGCTACCGTGGAAACTGGCAACATTGCTGGTACTGCTTGCGTGGCTTGTCACCTCGCTTGTCTGGTGGCGACAACATCAAAATGGCCAGCCAACTGATCAAGAGAAAATTCAATTAACACCCGCCAATGAAGATGCAACACATCCGCTGCAACTACCGTTACTCGCCGCATTTGGCACACGCACGCTCGATCAGGGGCTACAGCAATGGGAGACCCAATACGGCGTCAATAGTGAAATGCGCACCACCATCCACCAAGTACAGCAGTACTGTTATGGTCAGCAGAAAAACAAAATCAATGGCGAACAGTTACAGCAAAAAATTGATGGCCTTGTTCAGACGATTAAACAAAAGCCAGCCATCAACAATCACCAAGATAGCTGGCGGCCTGAGGCATTTACGGCAAAGCAATGATACCGCTCATCGTTTGACTGATTCACAGCTGGAACGATGTGCTATTACTTAATCCCACAACAATGGTATTGTCAGTGATTAACGATTTGCTACGAAGAGAAAAAAGAATGGCTGAAAAAAAATACATGGGGATGTCATTAACTGACCGCCTTACCAAAGCTGGATCGCTGGATGCCTTTTCAAAGGCGCTACTGGCAAAAGATGAAATGGCCGCCCTTGCGCTGCTGATCAGTGTGGAATTCACTCATGAGCAAGCGAGTGACACAGTAAAGAGCCTGTTGCTCGACCCTAATAGTTATCGGAATTTTAGTTAAGCACTAGCTGCCATTACGCACCGTCGTCCTAACTTTATTCACCAGAAAATCGACCACATCAATCAGCTCTTCGGGGCTACGTACTAACGAAGGATCAACCAGGTATTTGCTGTCGATAATGATAGTTGGTGCTCCCTGAATGCCATAGCGATGGCTCATGATGCGTGAACGGCGAATTTTTCCGTTGACGTATGCACTGTTCAGCGCGCGTGTGAAATCTTTTTTTGTCACGCCCTGCTCATCAAAAAACTCCGCAACCGCCTCTTCCGTTAACAGCTGACGTTTTGATTCATGCACCGCTGAAAACAGTGGCTTATGTATTTTGCTCATCACACCCAGGACTTCTGCCGCATAAAAGGCACGTGCCAGCAAGATCATTTCATCATTCACCACTGCGGGAATACGACGGTAATTAATGGTGTTGCCGGCGCTTTCTACCCAACTTTCAAGGTTACCCTGAATGACATAACAGGTCTGGCAGCCGTACCATAGCAACTCCATCACCTCGACCTTGTCGCCCTGATAACTCGACTTTGCACCTTCTATCTCTTTATAGTGCAGATCCTTTTGAAAGAGCTGCTGTGATGGCGCGGCCGTTAACTGCGATGTGGCCGCAACAAAAAACAGGCTCAATAAAATTGTCGTCAGGCGTTTCATTTATCAGCACTCTATTATTGAATCGGTTTCACTTGCAGGGTTTGCTCACCGCCATCGGCATCATCTCGCGGGGTATTACGCGACTCCCACTGCAATGCACCACGCTCAAGAAATTCTTTCTCTTCTTCTGGCAAAGGGCCACGTGCTAGCGCCTCTTCCCACTCCCATAACGCTGAACGTGCACGCCGTGCAAAGTTATCATCACCCGATGAAAGGTGCAGAAAGGTACGCATCGCACCCAGCGCGCCCGCAAGATCACCGCTACTTTCCAGCGCTATCGCCATTCCCCAGTAAGCGTTGGCCTGCTCTGGTTTTAGCTCTGTCGCGGTTTCAAAAAAAACTAATGCCTCCTTCGGTAACTCCTGCCCCAGCTTGGCATAGCCCATATTCACATAGACCTCTGGCATACGCGGCGCTAATGTCATCACACGATGTAGCGCAGTAGTGGCGTGTTCATATTGTTTGGCATGCAGCATCACCACCGCCTGTTCAAACCGGGTGGTGATTTCAGCGATACGCTCTTCTTCTGGCGTCAGCGGTTGAGCGGGGGATTGTGTAACAGCAGGTGGTGATATTGCTTGTTCAGTTTGCTGAACCACCTCAGCTTGTGAAGGGATTATCTCATCTGGCATTGATGCTGGTATCGACGATGGCATCGTATCAATCGGTTGCGGCGCATCAAGCGTCACTGATGGCAGCTGCCGTGGATCGTCCTTCATCATCAGCATCACAATCGCGGCACACACAATCACAACCATTAAAAGTGACAATGTGGTGACGGTCGTTTCGTTACTACTTTTTCTCTTATCCACGTCCGCCATCAACTCCGCTAGATCACACCTTTGTGCGCCGCTTCACTATAGAAGGGGGTGCCAAAATAGGTCACGAATGCAAATACAAAAACGCTAATGATCAACACCGCACCCAGTCGTATCGGCACATTATAGGTTGTACGTGCATGAATCGATGCGCCTAACAGTAACCAGTTCAGGAATGATGATGTCTCCAGTGCATCCCACGCCCAGTAGCGACCCCACGCATCCTGTGCCCAGACACCACCAGCGGTCAGCATTAAACTATCAAACACTAGCGCGAGCAGCATAAAGCGCCACGCCAGTTTATCGAGTATGACGTTATCCGGTAGGTGTCGAAATAGTTGCTGAAAGAACGCATAACTACGCAGCAAAATCACGCCCGCCAGCCCCGTACCAATCAAACAGAAGGCGAGGAAAAACTTACCGAATCCAACATGCGCCCATAACCACGGGTTGTGGTAGGTTGGCGGAAAAACGCTGTCTGATGGTTCAAGTGCAAGCACCCACACAGCTAACACGCCCATCAGTGGCAGCACCACAACTGAGGTGGTGCGTAACACTGGGATACGCCAGTATGCAATGGTATAAACAAGCCCCAGGCTAAAGAGCTGGCTAATTAATAATTCAAACAGGTTTACAAAGGGACCGTGACCAATTCGCAGCCAACGATCTGTTAGCGTGATAACCAGTAAGATCACACTCGCCGTCATCAATGAAAGGACTAGCCTTTCATTATTACGTTGGCTTTCACTAACGCAGGTCACCCCAGCGTTTGCCACAACTGCACCGAGCCGCATCACACCTGCTAACGCAGCTACTGCCGCCAACGCATAGGCTGCTATGCCAGCATATAACCATGGTAGTTCTGTCATTTTTCCAATCTCCTTACACCGCTACGCGACCGAACGCGAGGCGGGCATCGATCCTTTTGCGGGTTTCTTTTCATGACGTAACGCATCATCTAACCCCAATGGCTCTGCCGCCAATTTCCGCCAAAAATGAGCACCGAGCCCACTAATGGTGATAAATGCGGCAATGAACATCCAGTGCAACGTGGGGTCATAAGATAGCTTATATCCCATCCAGGTGGTGAGCTGCTCATAACGTAATGTACCGCCCGCCATTTTGACACTCTGGCCGGGTAATAATTCCGTACGTTTATCTGATTCATTCACCACCAGTGTTGCAGTCGCACGTCTACCATCGAGCACCCATGCCTCTTCAGCATTAAGCCCCGTCTCTAACTGCAACCAGAATTTAATTTCTTCGCCACCCTGAGGCGTCCAGCTATTGGACTGTTTGAAATCGAACAGTGGATACGAGGGCATGTGAACAGCCCCGGTTTCAGCCACTCGACCATCATTGCTGGTCCAGCTTAATATTGGGGCGAACCCTTTATTGAATGTCGTGTAAAAACGATAACCTTCAAGCAGTAGCGGGCGATCATCGCCCACCACCGCTTCACGCCACCCGCCTTCATTATCTGGCAGTGCAACCTGACTGTGAGTGAGCCCTCGCATCATACGAGGGCGATAGTCGACAGTAAATGGCCCCTGCACAAATTTCACCTCGTCAAGCGCACCAGTATGTAGCGGGCCACTATTCACATCGGTGACTAGCTCTGATGAAAACTCAGCCCCAGAGATAATCTCAACTCGACCCTCCATATGAGTCAGGCGACCAATTGCCGCAAGCACCACAATGCTTAACAAACCCAGATGGAAAACTAACAGGCCACCACGCCGATTGATGCGAGGATTACTGATAATCGCGGCAATAAGATTAACCGCTAGCAATAACATAGGCACGATCAAGACCCATATCGAGGTCTCAACCGGGTTGTCGTAGCTAAGCGCCGCTCCAACAGCTAACAACAACATCCATAATAGTGTTAGCTTTGTTGATGCTAAACGGCGCAGCACTCCTCTTATGGCAGTGATGCGCATGACTCATCAACACTCGACATCCATTCAAAACCAAGGATGCCATTGCCTGGCGCGCCAGATGAACCACAACTTGTCGCCAGCCAGGAACCGCTTCGACTAAAGGTATTTACTTTCAATGCCGCGCCATTGTAGTAAGGGCCAGCGTAGTATCGCCCGGTCCCATTTGGTTTATTCGTATTACCAGCAAAACCCAAATACCGCACCTGAGTGCCAGGCGCCAGACTCGCTTCAAGACCAACATCATTCAGATTCGCAAGGAATACTTTGTTTTTCCAGCCATGCGGCACCGCAATATGACAAAGCGTGCAGCGGAAATTATACACACCAGGAGCGCCACCCGAGTTGTTGTGCCCAAGATGTAAATTGATCGTTTTAAACTGGATACAACCAGCAAAAGAACCTGTGCCCAATTTAAAGCCACTAGCTAGGGCTGGGGGGGTAAGTGAAGTAGCATTCAAAACATCACGGCCATATTGGTTAAATTCATGACAACGGAAACAGAGTCCATTCGGCTGTGTACGCCCAGTTTGGTCATCCCAGGGCCCTTTCAACAGAAAGTTATTTTGAGATCCATGCGGTCCCCACACTTCACCGTTGACGCCACCGTTCGGTACAACCGTGTCACTTGCTGTATTATTACCGTGACAATCTGTGCAGTACATCGTTTGCTCCCCTAATGCACCCGGAATATTAAATGGTGAACGCCAGACATCAGGATTAGCATCCCGTTCAGTAGCAGTTCGACCTGTTCTATCCATCACAGGGTGCCATGAACGGTGATTGTTTGCTTCAAAGTTAACATCGTTACCTGCGATGTCCGTGCCGACAAACGGCCCCCAGCCAGGCGCAGGGTTAGTAGCCAGCTCTGCCATGTGCGATGGTGGTGCCTGGTACTCCATCGCCTGGTTCGTGTACTCAAACATATCGTTTGTACCTGGCGCGGTACTGCCGCCATGCAGACCTAAAGGCGGCGGCGTGTCGTAAGAGTAGTTAGAATGGCATTTCAGGCAAACTTGATACTCACGCGTCACATGCGGTGCGGTAACTGCAGTCTCGCCACCAGTGCCCGGGTCACCACGTTTAAGAATAAAATCGACGGGTTCGCTACCAAAAGCAGCAGAGGCATACACAGGCTCAACGCCGGTAATACCTCGTAATACACCCGACGCAAGATTGGTATGCATGGTCAAGCCATTCGCAGCGATATCAGCAGGCGTATGCGGATGAGTTCCTGCCACATCTGGAATCGCATTGTCTGCATTAAACATTCTGTTTTTCGCGACACGATGCGGGTTATGGCAATCCGTACACTCCACATGTCGGTTCATCAAATTCCCCTTACCCATCATCTCAGGGGATTCAACAAAATCCTGGCCTCGTGTTTTGCCTTCAAAACCGTCTCGACCACTACCAATCGAATGCACTTCACGACCCGCGCGTTGATCTGCACTCTGTAACGGCATATGGGTGTTACCCGGTGTCACAAAGTCAGTCTTCACATCCGGTACCTGAAAGCCAACACCCCCCTGGCCTACTAATACATCACCATCAGGCGAATGGCAGGCAAAACAGACCTCTTCAATCGCATGGTCACCACCTTGCTTAAATTTACCACCGGTGACAGGGTCGATCCGAGTTGGGCCATCTGTTCCTTCACGTAAAATTCGGCGCGAACCCTCTACTGTATGTGGATCATGGCAATTCAAACACGCCGCTTGCCAGACCTGTGTATCACGTGGGAATTCGCGCAAATTACCGGCAGGCAGATCATATGTCTCATCTGCGGCAATACGATTTGCATGAGCAGAGCCAACCCAGCCCTCTTTGTCATGGCATGAGATACAGATGATATCGTTGTCAGCGTTAAACTGCCCATCGACAGGCTCGGCATGTCGCTGCAGACGATTAACACGTAAAAATTTAATATTACCTTCATTCGGATCATCCGAGCGAATATGCGGATCATGACAGGTAACGCACTCCACCTGGCCATCTTCTAACGGCAAATAGCCTTCGACACCGACATGCTGAGACTGCGGATAAGGCGCGCCACTACCAGGACTGCGCTCTCTAATGTGCAATTCAACCGCAGGGTTATACAGTTCGCCATCACGCGCCGCCTGAGCGCTATCAAAGGTAAATGAAATAGGGTGATCGTTGGTTAAATCAACTCCGATGCGACGTGTAAACCCTGTTGATTCACCATGTCCATCAGGAATGGAACCATCGGGACGCGTCCCCTGAAAGGGAATATCACGCCCCTCTTTCTTCAGCTCGACACGATTGAGCACATTAACAGAACCCAGCGCCAGTGTGCCGTCATGACAGGAGAGGCAAAGCTTAGACTTCCCCTCTGGCTGGCCGAGATCAATCGCATCTAACGAAGTTGAGTTATATGGCGCATACGTTGCGCTCGACAATGTGCGATTCCAAAGCGGCGTGCGGGCTTCATTGGTCGCACCATGTGGTGTATGGCAAAAGGCACAAATTTGAGACTCAGAAACAGCCCGAGCATTACGTGACGTTTCACTCGGCGCAACTGTTGCCGAAAAGTTATGTTTTGTGTTCGCGATATCCGAGATGCGCGCAGCATAAGCAGACTCTGCCATTGATACAACAGCAAACAGGATCAACAACGTGCCTGTAAAATGTCTTCTCATGCCCCCCCCAAATATTGCAATATCACGACTCGACCATTGAAACTATCGGCCACATATACCCTGTCACGGTGATCAGTCCAGACGCCTGCAGGTAGGTAAAACTCCCCTATTCCGCTACCCGAGCCGCCAATCGGTAAAAGTAGATTCCCTTCACCATTGAATACTAACAGATGATCATAATAGGATTCCACCACATAGATATTGCCGTCTTTATCGACTGCCAGCCCTTTGGGCCGCGGCAGGTCGCCAACAAAGATCCCGCGACGACCAAACGTATGAACAAACTCCCCCGCTGCCGAGAACACCTTGACCCGAGAATTAAGTGTATCTGTCACATATAACTGACCAGCGGCAAATGCTAGATAAGTCGGTGAATTAAACTGTCCATCACCTTCTCCACGCTCACCCACGCCGAGCGTCTTAAGCAACACCCCTTCAGCGCTGAATATCTTGATATCGTGCCCATGAGTATCGGCGACATAAAGGTGACCAGTTTGCGGATCACGCGCCAGCCCGGTCGGACGATTCAGCACATCACTGCCAAAATGTCGGAGCGGTTCACCTTGCTGATCAAGCGTTACAACCCGCTTAAGGTCAGCATCAACCACTAAAATTTCACGTCCACCTTCAGGCTTTTCCACCACCACCACACCAATCGGTGTTTTAAAACGCAGCGCCTCTCCTGCCATTTCCCACACATCAAGCTGCCCACCTTGCGTATCAAACACATAGACGGCGCCACGACTTACATCAGTGACATAAACACGACCTTCACGATCAACCGTGCCGGCCTGAGGTCGCTGCAGGACTGTCGGCACTTTTTCTCCCGAAACGATGCCCACCAGCCAATCAAACACCTTGCGACCCATCGAAATATCATCGTTCGCTTTAATAAAATTCTCTTCGCCAGTTAACTGCCCAATATATTGATAGCGAGGAATCTCAGGGGCCGTTGGCCAGACAATCTCACCCCTGTTTTCAAGGTCTAATTTCAGTACAGCAGGCGCAGAAGCACAACCTGAAAGAATCAGGCACAACAACGCAATCAGCGAGTGACGGGGGTGAAGAATCATGATGTGGTTATTCCGGAATATCGCTAATAGCTGATTCGTTCAACGGTACTGACTCAGGTGCTGGCTCAGTAACCGGCTCAACTACAGGCTCAGTAGTTGGCTCAACAGCCGCTTCTGCAGGCACCTCTTCAGCGGCCACAGGCTTCTCTATCGCTTGAACAGCACTTTCCGATTCGGCTTTAGCTGTGTCTAATTTTGCACGCGCCGCATCCAGTTCCGCTTGAAGCTTTTCAAGTTCACTCTGTGCAGATTTCAATTCCTGCTCGGCAGTGGTCGGTACCCCTGCGTCATCGCTCGTCAGCGCTTCAGTAACAACAGCATCGACAATCGCTTCAGCTACCGGCTCTTCTACTACCGGCTCTGCCTCGATAACCTCGACTCTTAATATCTGGACTCGCCCGTTCAGGCTATCCACAGCGTAGAGAAAACCTTCGTCATACCAAAGATCACTAATCCGTTTAAAGCGCCCAGGCACAACCCCCGACCCCGCAATACTCTCCAGGAATAACCCCTCCTGAAAAACCTTAATCGAGTTATCAAGGTAGTCACTCACAAAGGTATTGCCACTTCTATCAACGGCAACAGCCAACGGAAACACCACTGCATCCCGCTGGAAAGATTGTATATGTGAGCCATCGCGGCCCATCACCTGCACGCGACGTCCAAGGCGAGAAGTCACATAGATACCGCCTTCTCCAGAAGTCATCGCCGTAATATTTAAAAACTGCCCATCTGAAACGCCCCTGGTGCCGATGACGCCCTGCAGTTGTCCAGTTTGCGTAAAGACAAGAATGTCATCACTTGAGCCATCGGCAATTAATACCCGCCCCATCTCTTCATCATAGGTAACAGCAACGGGACGAATCAGATTTAAACGATCTTCGAAGGTGCGAATCAGACGACCATTGCGATTAAAATGCAGCACACGTGCCGAATCAGGATCGACCAACATAAATGAGTGATCTGGGTAGACGTATAAATCAGTGGCTTCACCAGCCATCACGCCCTTGAGGTCAATCACAACCTCCAACTCATTGCGTGACATGTCATACCGATAAAGTAATTCGGTACCGGCATCCACCACAAAAATAAAATTGCCACGCGCGGCTACTTGAACCGGCCGCATAAAACGAACATGCCGCTGGCCAAAATACTTGCTGCTGGTATTTGCCTCTATGCCGCCATTAATGTCCCGCCAGCCATAAAGCGACTGTTGCGAAGCCGCCTCAGCACTTCCCGCTGAGGGTTTTGACAGCACCGAACATCCCCCAATAAAGAGGGAGGATGTCAGCGCGATTAACGTCGCAAGTTGGCTTGATTTGGAACGGAGTGACATCGGCCGCAATTCATCGTAGGTGGAAAGGCAACCTTACCATGACAGACACCACAATA
>Ga0316204_10001945_pt1 | contig 51073 bp, 47 predicted proteins | sample 6monrhotite_MG_2_FD_205661 | JGI IMG/M metagenome (GOLD analysis project Ga0316204, IMG submission 205661) | Microbial mat bacterial communities from mineral coupon in-situ incubated in ocean water Damariscotta River, Maine, United States -... | ecosystem: Environmental > Aquatic > Marine >... | reverse complement strand
CATTTGATTTACTTGGCTATATGAAAAGTATTTGATTCACCAACCAGGTGAACGCAAAACTTTTCATTACGCCAATCAAACCAACTGCTTGCACTCTAAATACGCGTCCAACTGATTAATCTAGGTTAAACGGTTTAATAATATCTCTCTCTTCCTCACGCAACGTTAAAACCTCCACCCCAGTTTCAGTGACCAATAGTGTGTGTTCCCATTGCGCGGATAAACGGCGATCTTTAGTGACTACTGTCCAGCCATCTCCCAGTATTTTTACAAAACGTTTCCCCTGGTTAATCATCGGTTCGATAGTAAATGTCATACCTGCTTCAAGAACGAAGCCTTCGCCAGGGTTTCCGTAATGGAGAACTTGCGGATCTTGGTGCATGGTTTTGCCAATACCATGGCCACAATACTCTCTGACAACACTATAGTTATTTTTTCTGCATGAGTTTGTATGGTGTGTCCGATATCACCCAGTGTTATACCGGGTTTTATACAGGCAATTGCTTTGTATAAGCAGTCTTGAGTTATATTGACCAGTCGCTTGGCAGGTGCTGAAACTTCTCCGACTAAATACATTTTGCTGCTGTCACCAAAATAACCATCTTTCTCAACAGTGATATCAACATTGAGAATATCACCGCTTTTTAAAATTTTTTGGGGGTTAGGCATGCCGTGGCAAACCACATGATTGGGGGAGGTGTTTACACTAAACGGATAGTCGTATTGACCCTTGCTGGCCGGGCGTGCCTTTAACGAATTGACGATATAGTCTTCGCAGAACTCATCAATTTGAGCAGTACTGATCCCAGCTTTAATGAATGAATCTAGTGCCTCAAATGTTTGTGCAGTCAGGCGGCCCGCTTTGCGCATTCCGTCTAAATCTTTAGAATCTGAGAACACAGCTTATTTAACGACTTCTTTGAGAACAGGAAAATCTTCTCGCCTTGCTTCATCAACAAGTGCTTTGCAAACTTGTTGATAGGTCATGATAGGGTTTTCCTCGATAAGCCTGCCAATTTTCATCCAATGCTCAGCTTGTGCATTAATCGATCGAGTCATTGCTTTGCTCGATAAACGTACTTGTTCGTGTAACTCGTCTGAAATTTTTACGATGCCCATTAAGATATACTCTATTACATTATGTATACGGAACGTATATTCTAAAATAAATCTTAGAAAAGTTCTAATAATTTGTTCCCCCCTGATAATAGATTCTTTGTGCTATCATTCTGCCTTCAAAAAACACGAATCAAATTAGTAACAAGGAATCGCATTGTATGCTTTATGTACAAAATAGTGTTCAGCTTGGTGTAAATATTGATCATATTGCGACACTACGTCAGGCACGAGGAACAATCTATCCTGATCCTATTCAAGCTGCTTTGATGGCGGAAACAGCGGGTGCCGATGGAATTACTCTGCATCTGCGTGAAGATCGTCGTCACATTCAAGAACGTGATGTTGATATGCTGCGTAATATGCTGCAAACCAAAATGAATCTTGAAATGGCTGTTACCGAAGAGATGCTCGCCATCGCAGAGAAAATTAAACCTGCAGACGTTTGCTTGGTACCTGAAAAACGTGAGGAACTGACAACGGAAGGTGGGTTGGATGTTGTTGGTAGTAGATCAAAAATTGCGGATGCGATTGATCGTATGAATCAAGCAGGTGTACGAACATCCTTGTTTATCGACGCTGATATTAAACAAATTGAAACTGCGATGGAAATCGGTGCACCGGTGATTGAAATACATACAGGCCATTATGCAGATGCCAAAAATAGCGCGGCAATGAAAACAGAATTTAACAAGATTGTTAAAGCCGTTAATTTTGCAAAGTCAAAAGGACTAATTGTAAATGCGGGTCACGGTTTGCATTATCATAATGTAGAACCTATTGCGGCATTGCTAGATGTTCATGAATTAAATATTGGTCATGCTATTATCGCGCGTGCAGTTTTTACCGGGTTAGATGAAGCGGTGCGAGAAATGAAACGTTTAATGGTTGCTGCGCGAAACACCGCATTACTGAATAAATGATATATGGAATAGGAACTGACATTGTTAAAGTTAGCCGCATGGCTGCTAACGTAGAGAAGTACGGCATTCGCTTTGCCAAAAGAATATTGTCTGATTCCGAATACCAAACATATCTTGAAAAAGTTAAGCCAGAAATTTTTCTCGCAAAGCGGTTTGCGGCAAAAGAGGCGGCAGTGAAAGCTTTGGGGACAGGTTTTAGAGAGGGAATTTCTTTAAAACATATTTTTGTTGAGAATGATGCATTGGGCAAACCGAGTTTGAAGTTTGTTGAAGCTGCTGAGGCAGCGATAAAAGAAAAAAAAATAACGCATTCGCACCTCTCAATATCCGATGAACAGGAATACGCAATAGCCTACGTGGTTTTAGAAAAAGCGTAATCCAAACCGTTCTTCTCGTGGGGCACTAAAGGTTTTTTAATGATTTATGATTTACACAGCCACTCAGTAATATCTGATGGCAGTTTGACGCCGGAAGCGTTAGTTGAACGGGCGCATGCACAAGGAGTGGATGTACTTGCCTTGACCGATCATGATGATACAGGTGGGTTGGAGCAGGCGAGAAGGAAGGCTGAAGAGCTAGGTATTAAATTTGTAAACGGTGTGGAAATTTCCGTGTCTTGGGGGAATAATCAGACGATTCATATCGTTGGTTTGAATGTTGATCCAAATTCGGACAAGTTGCAGAATGGCCTTCGCGAAATTCGAGAAGAGCGCATACGTCGCGCAAAAAAAATATCTGAAAAATTGGGTAACTGCGGTATTCCCAATGTGTGGGAAGAAATTGTAGAACAGGTCGGTTTTGAAGCTGTTACCCGAACGCACTTTGCTCGATACCTAATGGCAAAAGGCTATGTAAAAGAGATGCAACCCGCATTCACAAAATGGCTGGGAAAGAAGGGTAAAGCTTTCGTGAACGGCAAGTGGGCGGCAATGGAAGATGGAATTGATTGGATTGTTAGGTCAGGTGGGCAGGCCGTGATTGCACATCCTGTTCGGTACAATATGACAAGATCAAAGTTGGAACGATTGACCGAGGATTTTAAACGCGCTGGTGGTGAGGGGATTGAAGTGGTTGCCAATCGATATTCCCGCGATGAGATTGCCCAAACAGCTTCTATTGCAAGAAGACACGATCTTTTAGCATCGGTTGGTTCGGACTTTCATGAACCTGGTAACCCCTATGTGGAGCTGGGTAGAAATTTACAATTGCCCGATGATTGTAAGCCTATATGGCATGATTGGAAATTATAACGCAGGATTAATACAGTGAGTCAGTTTTTTCAAATCCATCCAGAAAACCCACAAGCGAGGCTTATTAAACAAGCTGTTGAGATTATTCGCAGCGGTGGGGTGATTGTTTATCCAACAGATTCTTGTTATGCCATGGGTTGCCATATCGGTGATAAAAAAGCTGCAGAGCGTATTCGTAGCATTCGACGGTTAGATCCTAATCACGATTTTTCGCTTATGTGTCGTGATCTGACGGAAATCGGGGTCTATGCAAAGTTGGATAACCCAGCTTTTCGTTTGTTGAAAAGTCTTACGCCGGGGCCTTACACTTTTATATTACAAGCAACCAAAGAAGTGCCTAAAAGACTGCTGACACCAAAAAGGAAAACTCTGGGTATTCGAATCGCTAACAACAATATTGTGAGTGATTTATTGGCCGCGCTGGGCGAGCCGCTGATTTCTACAACGCTTCATTTACCTGGCGATGAATTCCCGTTGATGGACCCTTATGACATACGTGACACCTTATCATCACAGGTAGATTTAGTGATTGACGGTGGCTATTGTGGTATTGATACCACAACGGTCGTCGATATGTTAGATGACGTTCCCAAAGTGTTGCGTGCAGGTCTTGGCGACACCACTGTGTTTGAAGAGTGACTAGGCAGCCGTCCGAGGATAGAAAGCCTATCCGGCAACCGCTCCTGTGTCGCCTAAAGCGCCTACTGTTGGTGCTCTAATTTCTGCGTCTATGCAGTCGTGCGGCAAAGCCATTTTAATAATTTATTCAGGTTTTCTGGTCCTTCTCGGCGAATAGTTATGGTTTTTTAACCTCAATCGATCAAAAAATCTGATCAAAGCCTCTTTTCCTCGTTACAATCACCTAAGCCCGATAACCTCCTGGCTGGTAATTCTGCGCTAATATGTAATAATCCCCTTTTAATTTTACCCGTACAATTTCTTATGTCACTTTGCCCAACTACTGGCTGTATTTCCAAAAAAAATCGAGATATCAATACATTATGTGTTTCTTCGAGTTTATCTGCTTCGCTGGTTTATTTTTCGGTGAAGGTTTAAATGGGAGAGCTAAATAGCGTACAAACATTTGCCGTTTGGCTGTTGCCAGTACTATTTGCAATTACCTTGCACGAGGTTGCACACGGTTGGGCGGCTATGAAGTTGGGTGACCCTACTGCAAAAATGTTGGGTCGTTTGACGATGAATCCTGTTAAGCACATTGATCCAATTGGGACGGTTTTGGTTCCAGGTTTTCTAATGTTTGCTGGTGGCTTTATTTTCGGTTGGGCAAAACCAGTCCCGGTTACTTGGGAAAATCTCAAAAATCCGCGGCGGGATGTCGCGCTGGTAGCGATTGCAGGTCCTATGGCTAATTTATTAATGGCTATTTTCTGGGCACTGGTAATGAAGCTAGGTTTGGAGCTGTCAGATAGCACAGCTTCATGGACCTATCCGCTCGTGCTCATGGGTGATGCGGGGATTGCCATCAATTTAATGCTTATGGTATTGAATTTATTGCCAATTTTACCGCTAGACGGTGGCCGTGTCATGAATAGCGTTCTTCCTCCCAAGTGGTCATATTATTTCAGCAAGTCTGAGCCGTATGGTTTATTCATTGTATTAGGATTGTTTTTCTTAGGCGTGTTGGCTTGGGTGTTGTTTCCCCTGGTGAATACGTTGCGTGTTATCATGTATCAAATTGCCGGATTATAGGAGAGTAGATTGGGCGCAGTTTCTGGTCATCAACGTGTGCTTTCGGGTATGCGTTCAACGGGTACACTTCACTTGGGACATTACCATGGAGTGTTGAAAAATTGGGTAGAGTTACAGCACGAATATGAGTGCTATTTCTTCATTGCCGATTGGCATGCACTAACCACCCATTACGAAGATCCTTCCATTATTGAAGACAGCGTATTTCAAATGGCAGTTGATTGGTTGGCGGCTGGTGTAAACCCTGGTTCTGCTAGCATCTTTGTTCAATCTCGTGTTCCAGAACATGCTGAATTGCATCTGTTATTGTCGATGATTACTCCATTGGGTTGGTTAGAACGTGTGCCTACCTACAAAGATCAGCAAGAGAAGCTGAAAGAGAAAGATCTCGCGACCTATGGTTTTCTCGGTTACCCCTTATTGCAAAGTGCGGATATCCTGATTTATCAGGCGAGTATGGTTCCCGTCGGCGAGGACCAGGTTTCTCATGTGGAACTCACTCGTGAAGTCGCGCGCAGATTTAATCATCTGTATGGCCGAGAAAATGGCTATGAAGAGAAGGCCGAAGCCGCCATTAAAAAAATGGGCCGTAAGAATGCTAAGCTTTATAAGAGTTTACAAAAACGTTACCAAGAACAAGGTGACGCTGATGCGCTCGAAACTGGGAGAGCATTGTTAGAATCTCAACACAATCTTTCTGTGGGTGATAAAGAGCGTTTGTTTGGTTTTATTGAAGGTGGTGGAAAAATCATACTACCTGAACCGCAGCCTTTGCTAACCGCCAGTTCCAAAGTACCAGGGCTTGATGGACAGAAAATGTCAAAGTCCTACAATAATACGATTGGTTTGAGAGAAGATCCTGATTCTGTCGCAAAGAAAATTAAAACCATGCCGACAGATCCAGCGCGCGTGCGTTTGAGTGATCCCGGTGATCCAGAGAAATGCCCAGTGTGGGATTTTCATCAACTCTATTCAAACGAAGATATAAAATCATGGGTTCAAGAAAATTGTAAAGCTGGTGCCATTGGTTGTTTAGAGTGTAAGTCAAAAATTGTCGATGCGGTAATTGCAGAGCAAAAGCCTATTCGAGAACGTGCTGAAATGTATCTTGATGATCCGAAAACGGTGAAAAGCATTCTTGCTGAAGGTAGTGAAAAAGCAAGAGACATTGCTAGAGATACCATGGAAGAAGTGCGACAGGCGATGGGACTTTCTTATCGGTAATGTGGAAGAGTCTTTCATTTAACCCTAATGTTGCATAAGATATCGAAATTAAAAGTTTATAGAGCTGCTATAGAAGCAGCAACGCGGTTTTCAATCGAAATTTTATGCAACGTTAGGGTTATCTAACGTAACTAAGTGTCTGGCAGTACCTTTTCCGGAGTTTTGAATGAGTGAGATTGCAGAGTTGAATATTCACGAAAATGCAGTTGCTATCGTTAATGGCGAAGTGATGAAAGACATTCCGCAAGACCTCTATATTCCACCTGAGGCCTTAGAGGTTTTTCTTGAGACTTTTGAAGGTCCACTCGATCTTTTGCTCTACCTGATAAAAAAACAAAACCTCGATATTCTTGATATTCCCATTGCGGAAATAACCCGTCAATATATGGCCTATGTGGAGTTAATGAAAGAGGTTCAGCTCGAATTGGCGGGCGAATATCTCATCATGGCAGCAATGTTAGCGGAGATAAAATCTCGTATGATGTTGCCAAAAATTGTTCATGATGAAGAGGAAGATGATCCTCGTGCAGAGTTGATTCGCCGCTTGCAAGAGTATGAACGCTTTAAAAAAGCTGCTAATGATCTCGATGAAATACCACGAATCGAGCGGGATGTTTACATTGTCGATCCCGTACAATGTGATCGTGAAACGCGAATTCAGCATCCTGATGTTGAATTAAGTGCATTACTTTTTGCGTTAAAAGAGGTGATGTCACGCGCTGAACTATTCACTCATCATGAAATTAAACGAGAGGCGTTGTCAGTGCGTGAGCGCATGAGTTCCTTGTTGGAGCAATTAGCCAGCGTACAGTTTAAATTATTCACTGATCTATTTAACGCGAAAGAGGGAAGAGCGGGAGTGGTCGTTACCTTTCTCGCTATGCTTGAGTTAATTAAAGAATCTTTGATTGAAGTTGTCCAAACAGAAACGTATGGACCAATACATGTAAAATCGATTAAAGCCTAGAGTTAAATGAATTCCATAGAACTGAAGAATATTGTTGAAGGTTTTGTTTTTGCGAGCGATAAGCCCTTGTCGCTTGATCAACTAATTAAATTATTTCCTGAAACAGAAATGCCTGAAAAGGCAGATGTTGAACAAGCGCTACAAGAAATAGAAAACGACTATCACTACCGTGGCATTGAACTTAAAAAAGTCAGCAGTGGTTATCGCTTTCAAGTGAAAGAAGAGTTTGCCCCTTGGGTCTCTCGTTTGTGGGATGAGAAACCTGCGAAATACACACGTGCATTGTTAGAAACTTTGGCGATCATCGTTTATCGACAGCCAATTACACGTGGTGAAATTGAAGAAATTCGAGGGGTGGCTGTGAGTAGTCATATCATAAAAACACTACAGGAACGTGATTGGATTCGTGTGCTTGGCCAACGTGATGTTCCTGGTAGACCATCACTCTTTGGCACAACCAAGCAGTTTCTGGATTATTTTAATTTGGAAAGTTTGGAGCAGCTGCCTCCACTTTCTGAAATCAAAGACCTGGATGAGATTGCTGAAGGGCTAGACCCGGAACAGAATGCTGCGCTGTTGGAAGCCATTAAAGAGATTCAAGAAAAGAGTAAGCTCGAAGAGTTTGATGATGAGGCTGATATTCAAATTAACGATCAAACAAGTATTGAACAAAATGCAGAGGAGTCGAGGCTAGAAGAGGCTTCTGAAATTGAAGGGCAGAAAGCAATGTCAGATGATGAGTCTTCGGTGCAAGAAGAGACCCCTTCTGACGAAATGATTATGGAACAGTTTAAACAAGACGATTCGATCGATGAATCACTCCTAAATGCAGATGAGTCAGAAAACAAAGTATTCGATGAGAATCTTGAAGATTCTACCTCTTCTCCTAAAACTCCAGAAACCCGTTAAAACTTTAGAAATCCCTTAATGAATAAACCAGAAAAACGTGGAGAAAGACTCCAAAAAATATTAGCCCAAGCAGGTTATGGCTCTCGTCGTCAGTTAGAGGAGTGGATTAAACAAGGCCGTGTCAAACTCAATGATAAAACTGCTGAGTTGGGTGACTGCTATGTTCCTGGAGACAAACTTAAAGTTAATGGTAAGCTCGTTCCTGTTTCAAAATTGCGTCGCAAAGAGACACGAGTGATTATGTATCATAAACCAATCGGCGAAGTGACAACCCGTTCTGATCCGGAAGGCAGAAAAACCGTTTTTGATAGTCTTCCCAAATTGGGTAATGGTCGCTGGATTGCTGTTGGACGCTTGGATATCAGCACATCTGGTTTGTTGTTATTTACAACTGATGGTCAACTCGCGAATAAACTCATGCATCCGAGCAGTGAAGTTGAACGTGAATATGCTGTGCGTATTCTCGGTGAGGTGGGCAAGGAGACGTTCACCGCACTGACAGAAGGCGTGATGCTGGAAGATGGTGTCGCTAAGTTTGATAAAATTATTGACGGTGGTGGGGAAGGTGCAAACCATTGGTATAACGTTATTTTACGAGAAGGCCGTAATCGCGAAGTGAGACGGCTTTGGGAATCACAAGGTGTCACGGTAAGTCGTTTGATGCGTGTGCGTTATGGGCCTATAACGCTTCCTCGTGCGGTTCGACCAGGGAAAACCCAAGACCTTTCCGATAGGGAGATAAAAGCCTTGAAAGGGCTGGTGAGTTCGTAGTTTTTATTGAATCTTTTTTTGTAGGTGTGGCTTCGGCCCGGATTAGGTTGATAAGTTTGCAGGCCCGGTTAACACCATACTTATGAGTTCACTTTGTCGATGAGCACCGGTTTTCTTAAACACGTTTTTAAGATGACCACGTATGGTATGTTGGCTGACGTTCTGCTTTTTGGCAATTTGATCTAGCTCGAGTCCTTCTGCTAATGCAATTGTCAAACGGGCTTCGGCAGGGGTGAGACCATAGAGTAAATTTAGCACTTCATTAGATAGTGCGATTTTCTGATTTTCTTCAGTGATTAAAATCATAGCAGTTGCCTGTTCAGATTCATGCTCTGTGCTTTGATGAACTTGATTGACTGCCGACACCAAAAACGTTAATGGAGTCAATGGTTCTCTTCTCGGAATTTTCATTACCGCCATGCGCTCAGGTGAATCAATGGGTTTGTGGGAAACTTGTTTTATCAGCGCGATAAGCTCGTTTTTTATTTTTACTGTCGAGGCGGTTAAGGTATTATTTTCGAGTCTTAGTCCAGTATCATTAGCGAGTAGCATTTTTGCTTGTTGATTGGAGGTTAGTGCTTTGCCAGTTTCATCAACAGAGATAACACCAACATTGAGCCGATTTAATACCTCTTCCGAAACGGTTTTTAGTGATTCTAATGATTGCTGCTGCTGCTTTTTTAAATGAATTTTTTCTGCAACCCGCTTTCCTATCGTGGAGATAATACTAAGCTCTTCAAAAGGCTTAAGCACATAATCAAATGCACCATGGCGAATAGCTTTTACCGAAGTTTCTAATGATCCGTAGCTAGTCATAATTACCACTTCGGTATCTGGTTTTACGGATTTTATTTTCTCAAGCAGTTCTATACCATCCATCCCATTCATACGAATATCAGTTATCACCATTTGAATAGGGTTTTCAGCAAGTAAGGCAAACGCATTTTCCGCATTTTCTGCGGTAGAGACGGTATGACCATCTCCTTTTAAGACCTGGGAAACAACGCCTCTGATGCTGCTTTCATCATCAACGACAAGGATATTAATTTTTGTATCTACTGACATGAATGTGAATGCCCGAAAATTTATTCGTTAATAAGGGGGAGTATTCTTACATAAAGTCGGTAGATGAAGTGCAATGCTTGAATAAATTGGTATTCAATACATGTAAATATACCCAAAACGATTGAGATTTAGGTCTGATAGCATTCCCTTTTTTGTCCATGACTGCGTTGTTCCTCCTTACATAGAATGGCTATGCTGCGTTGCCTATAGGGACGTAGGCAAGGGGCGAAAGCAGGACGCGGTAGCTTCATCGCGCCTTGCCATGCACAAAAAATGAAACACTCTAAAACCTAAATCCCAAACGCTTTGGGTATATCTCAAAAATTTGGCGTGGTTCATCTGATTAATCTAGGTTTATTCAGACTGATTCTAAAATGCGATACGTTACAACTTCTGCCACAATTAAAAAGGGGAGCTAGAAGCTCCCCCCTTACAAACGATTACATTTTACTTTTTAGTCGAGGTACTATTTCACTGTAATCGAAACATTCTCGCTTTTTTCACCAACCCAGCTATTAAATCCTTTCACCATTTGCCACTGGAAATTATAGATGCCAGGTTTCAGTGGTGCGATAATTTTGAAAGAGAATGTTTTAAAATTTCCTGCTTTAACAGTTTCATTATTTTTTAATTCTACACGATCAACTGACCAAGTCAGTGAGTTTGGAGGGTTTTGCGCATTTAAGCTAAAACGCCCACCTACCCAACTTTCGTCGCTGGTATTTTTAAATGTTAGGGCAACTTGGTAGACCTCACCACGCTCAAAAATTGCGAAGGGTTTTCCTGCGTTGCTGAGGCTAGGAATATCTTGATAGACAAATTCAGCGCCGGAACTTGAAGTAATCTCTTTGACACTCACATGTTGTATGGGAGTTTTCTCACCAAACCATTTGTTACCTCGCAGCATTTGCCATTGAACGGGATAAATTCCCGCTTTATCTGGTGCTTTTAGGCTAAAGCGAAAAGTCGCTAAATCATTTGTTGTTACTACGGATGAATTATCTAACTTCACACGGGAGAGGTTCCACGCCTTCTTTCCTGAGCGTATTCCAAGTTTGTAGCCTTTTGAGCGATCCCAGGTTGCGCTACCGGTATTTTTGAACTGTACAACAACATTATATTCTTGCCCTGTTTCCATAGTTTCAGGCAGAAGTTGGGAGATGAACTTAACTCGATGTACATGGGTTTCAACAACGAGATCAACAGTTTTACTTGCTTCCCCAAATGTTTTACCACCCTGACTCATCTTGGCCTGTAAAGTGTAGAACCCTGTTTTACTGGGTGCAGTAATTTTGAATTTGAAAATTCTTGATTGACCAGGTTTTACCGATTCACCGGAATTAAGGTTAACTTTTGTTGGTAACCCGATAGAACGACTGGAAGCTGATGTGAATTTCAGTGCGACATCTTTATTCTGAGTCCAAGTTTGGGATCCTGTATTCTTTACTTCTAGCACTGCGTTGTAGCTTTTTTTAACGATGAGATTCTTCTCTACATTAAGGCTTTTAATTTCCGCGTCGTATGCTGGTGCAGCTATGGGGGAAAGGGTGGGGAGTAATAAAAGTAAGATTAAAAAACTAAATAGTGAAGAGTGTTTTATGCGATTTGCTTTATTTTTGTTGTATTGCATTGAAATTACACCTTAATGTAAAAGTTCCCCGAATAAAAAAATTAAATCAGTGTATGGGTTATAACTTATTAAACGGCCAGACCTGATTTCCCATCCTTGTTTCTCTATTTTTTGTTCTTTATGTATTCAGTTATCACGTGATGCTGTCGATATGCGGCTTTTTTTAATCCCCAAATACTCGGCTCTTGTCACTGAAACCTTGCTTTAAAACAATATGTTATCAGTTTTTTTTTGATTTTATCTATGCGCCTGTGAACTTTCTCACAAACTAGCGAAACACAGTACCAATTGTGACTAAGTTGCCGATTTAAACGCTTACACAGCACCAGAGCCGGACGAAAACTTTAAGTAACAACAATTCAATTTACTTATGAGTTTTCCCAATAATGAAAAAGAAATTACCTCTCGCAGTTCTAGTTCTAACCACTATGTTATTTGTTTCCACTTCAGCAAACGCCTGGTCTAAAAAAGACACCTATTGGCAAACGGCTTATCTCGTAACACATATCGCTGATTGGGGGCAAACATTGGATATCTCTAGTCAATGTGAAACGGGTAACTATTATGAAACCAATGTTGTTATGGGTCGTTGCCCTAACTCTCAAACGGTCAACACCTATTTTTTAGCTACTGCACTTTTACATTATAGTGTTGCACACTCATTACCACCTAAGTATCGTCGCATGTTTCAAGCAGCGACAATTGGTATGGAGTTGAGCTATATTTCAAGTAATGCCAGCATTGGTCTTAATGTGAAGTTTTAACATCTCTTGCACGAAGTAGAAACTTCAATTAATTCGTGGATCAAACAATTCACAGCCGTTTTGATTCGCGATGATATAACTCGGTTTTCCTATCCAGTCTCCTAAAACATAACGCGTTGCTTTTCCATTTTGTAATTCAATATTGTGAATTGCCGGCCTATGAGTGTGGCCGTGGATCATTTGCTTTACATTATATGTTGCAAAAAACTCCTCAATAGTCTGTTGGTTGGCATCCATAATTTCATTTTTATGATCGATATGTGCCGCTCCGTGATCCTGGCTAACATCCCGTGCCTTTTTCGCCAAGGCGATTCGTTCATCCATAGTCATATTAAAAAAGTGTGCTTGCCATTTTGGATCTCGCACTGTTTCACGAAATTTCAAATAAACTTGGTCGTCACTACAAAGTAAATCGCCATGAGTAATTAACGTTGGTTCACCGTAAAGATCAATCACCGTTGGGTCGTCGAGAACTTTACAGCCTGTTAGTGCTTCAAACTCTTTGCCGATTAAAAAGTCCCGATTACCATGAATAATATAAACAGAAATATTCGACGACGTTAATCCTTTTAGTGCATTAATAAATGGCTGATGCAGTGCTGTAATTGCATCATCACCAAGCCAGTATTCAAAGAGATCCCCTAATAGGTAAACTGCTTCTGCTTGTGTTCCTTTTTCTTGGAGAAGTTGCAGAAACTGAGCGGCAACTTCGGGTGTCTCTGGCGATAGGTGGACATCAGAAATAAATAATGTATACATTGATAACTACTTTCCTTACTGCGCTGTAGCAATCACAGATACTTTAATGATCTCTACTGTTTCAGTAGGAACATCTTTACTAAATTGTCCGCCACGACCTGTTTTTACTTTTCGAATCTTGTCTACCACATCCATGCCTTCGACTACTTTTCCAAACACGGCATAGCCCCAGCCGCGCATTGTTTGTGAGCGGTGGTCGAGAAAATGGTTGTCGACTACGTTGATAAAAAATTGCCCTGTTGCTGAGTGTGGGTCAGATGTTCTTGCCATGGCAACAGTGCCACGTACATTTTGTAGTCCGTTATTTGCTTCATTTTTAATCGGAGCTTGAGTTTCCTTTTTAACAAACTGTCGACGGCTATCTAACTCTTTGCCAAATCCGCCGCCTTGAACCATGAAGTTTGATATAACACGATGAAAAATGGTTCCGTCATAAAAGCCAGAATTCACATAATTTAGAAAATTTTCAACGGATTGAGGAGCGCGGGCGCTGTTTAATTCAAGTACAATGTCACCAAATGTTGTCGACATTCGAACTTTGGGGGATGCTTCATTAGCAAAACTGTTTTGTGAACAAAAAAAGAACAGACTGAATAAAACGATTAGTATGCTTTTAGCTCTGATCATCTAGGTATCCTTAAAGCTTATATAGTGAACAAATGTGTGTTTATTGTACTGATTAAAGTGTGTACAAAAAATTAACAATAGCGCAATGGTTTTGAGACTTAAACTTACTAAGTTTAGTATCTTGCACAACGTTGGTAATGAATTCTATCGTAGTGCGTAAATTATTGAAACTTAGCTATTAGGTTAAATCTAAATTTACTGCAGAGATAAATCTGATAGGCATTAGATCTGAATTCGAGCATCACCAAGCTTGGTGAATGATGTAAGCAAGTTTTTTTGAGATATGCAACCCGGAGTAGCAATTGCAAATTCCCGTCGTTAAGTTTTCCCCAAAATTCAAATTATTCTACCCCTTGCTGATTCTTTTTCTGATTGTCAGTTATTTCCTGGGTACTTATGTGCTTAAACTTGATAGGCAGGTAACGGAGCAATTTGAAGGAAAGCGTTGGGAGGTACCCTCCAGAGTTTTTGCACGGCCGTTAGAGTTGTATGCTGGGAAAACGCTTTCGATGGAGCAGCTACTGTTTGAGTTACGGTTATTACGCTACTCTCAATCTGTAGAGGGTAATGGTGTTGGCAGCTATTTACAGCAGAAAAATCGAATCGTTATTAATACTCGGCCTTTTACGTTTTGGGACGAAAAGGCACCGTCTCTTGCACTAGAAGTTCGATTCAAACGCAATAAAATTCTTTCGCTTCGTAATGCCCATACGCAAGAAGATTTAGATTTTTGGCGGCTGGAACCCCTTTTCATTGGTGGCATTTATCCGAAAATAAAAGAGGATCGTGTATTGGTGCGTATTGCTGACGTGCCGGAGATATTGATCGAAACTTTATTAGCCGTAGAAGATAAAAATTTTTATGGTCATTACGGTGTTGCTCCCATCTCAATTGTTCGTGCTTTGATTGCCAATATTCGTGCGGGTGGAAGAGTGCAGGGTGGCAGTACGATGACGCAACAGTTGGTTAAAAACTTCTACTTGAGTAACGAGAAAACCATAACGCGAAAATTAAATGAAGCCATCATGGCCTTATTACTGGAGTTTCATTATTCAAAAGATGAAATACTCGAAGCATATTTGAACGAGATCTATCTAGGTCAAGATGGTAGTAGAGCGATACACGGTTTTGGTTTGGCATCGGAATACTATTTTGATAAGTCGCTTAATAATTTGGATGCTGCGCAGATCGCGCTATTGGTTGGCTTAGTTAAAGGTGCATCATATTACAATCCTCGTCGTTTTTCTGAACGTGCGACAAAGCGAAGAAATGTTGTATTAATGGTGCAGGCGCGCGACGGAATTGTTGCTCAAGAAGATTTAATTCAACTAAAAGATGCGCCATTAGTGGTGAGCGCAAAAGGGCCAAGTGGGGTAACAAAATATCCAGCGTTTATTGATTTAGTGCGCCGACAACTCAATAAAGATTATCGCCCGGAGGATTTGAGCAGTGCTGGTTTGCGGATTTTTACGACTATTGATCCTCTAACACAATTTGAAGTAGAAGAGAGTGTTGATAAGCGGTTGCCTAAACTGGAGAAGCGAGCTAATTTAGACTCTGGCACTTTAGAGGCTGCTGCGATTGTGTCAGATGCTGGGACAGGTGCAGTTCGTGCACTTGTGGGAGGGAAGGCGTTCCGTGCATCGGGTTTTAATCGTGCGCTCGATTCTCGGCGTCACATCGGTTCGTTGATAAAGCCGGCAGTCTATTTAACAGCGCTACAGCAACCCGATCTCTTTCAACTCAACACCACGCTTGAAGATAGTGAAATTACTATCACAATGGAGAATGGTTTTCGTTGGACACCTGAAAATTATGACAAGAAGGAACATGGGGCAGTTTCTGTTATCAGTGCATTGGCTAACTCTTATAACCTAGCAGTCGTACGCTTAGGTATGGAGTTGGGGTTGGAAAATATTAGCAAGACTTTGCAAGCCATGGGATTGGAGCGGGAAATAAATGTTTATCCGTCAATGATACTGGGTGCAATTGATATGTCGGTGTATGAAGTGTTAAAGATGTATCAAACGTTATCGGCGCAAGGTTTTCAAACACCTGTCCGGGCTATTCAAGCAGTGACCACCAGTGATGGAATGATGTTGAGTCGATATCCCATTAATGTTCAACAAACTCTCTCTTCTGACGCTGTTTACTTGCTAAAAACCGCGTTGTTAGAAGTGACTGAATCAGGAACAGCGCGAAAAATCTATCGTAAACTCCCTCATTCTTTCAAAGTTGCCGGAAAAACCGGTACAACCAATGATTATCGGGATAGCTGGTTTGCAGGAATGACCGGAGATAAAGTCGCTGTGGTTTGGTTAGGCGCTGATGATAATCGATCTGTGCGTTTGACGGGTTCTTCCGGAGCATTACCTATCTGGACTGATATTATATCTGCTACAGCGAGCCGCTCTCTGGAGATACCCATTTCAGAAAATATTGTTTTTGAGCGCTCACCGGCTATTATTCATACTAAGGGTGAAGTAAAATGTGTGCAAAACAGGGTCTTTCCATTTATTGATGGAAGTGTGCCTTCCAAAGCACTAGAGCCGAGTTGCAGCAAGGATATTCCATCAACGCATGAATAAAAATTTCAACAAGCCTGTTTTTTTCGGCTTACTCCTGATACTGATGGTGTTGTCAGCCTGTACTAGCACCGTACAACGGCCAGATACTCCAGCCGATGCCAATGTTACTCCTGTTGAAGAGCTAGATAAGATGGTTATCATCAGGCCAAAGAAAAAACAGGTTTTTATCTCTAAGCCTGTAGTACGAAATTTATTGAAAAAAGCCCAGCTGAAAAGCAACGCTTTGGATTATGAATCGGCAATCACGCTTTTGGAAAGAGGTATCACTATCTCACCCAATAATCCGCTCTTATGGCAACGTATGGCGGATGTACGCTTAAAACAAGGGGATTTTCAACAAGCCAGGCAGCTTGCGAAAAAGTCCAATGTGTTGGTTGAAGCGAACAACGATCTGCGCTTAATTAATATGCGGATTATTGATGAATCGCGACGTCGTGAAAAACTGCAAAAACTTGGTGGTACTGTTCTTCACTAGCTGGCTTTCTGTTCTCGGACAGCAACTTAGGTGCTAACTAAGCTCTCTTTTTCTTATCGCGGCCTTTATCGTTTGGTATCGAATTAATAGCAAGCTCAATGGCTTCATCAACTCTTGTCTCCATTTCTTCTCTTTCTGTTGGTGAGAGATAAAAAATCATATCCACATCGAATCGAATATAACGAGGTGGAAGGTGGTTAAGTGCCACACAAGCGATATCTTCAAAATAATCCATATTGACAGTTTTTTTCCCCATTAAGCGTAGCACGCGTGAAAAAACTAATTTTTCGTAGTAGTTGTGTACGTTGTCAAAGCTCATAAAGCATCCTTTGTTATTGATAATATGTTTTTGAGGGTAGGGCTATGCAAAAAACGATTCGTCCTGATTGTTTGTTCTCTATTTTTTTTAGTGTTGCATTGAGTTTTTCGCAAAGTTCAGCCAGTTGTGGAGATCACCTCATGAAGCCACAAAGGTTATTACGGCACAATCTTTTCATGATGTGATAAACCTAAATTAATCAGTTGATCCACGGTTTATAGCACACCAACAGTAGGCGCTTTAGGCGATCATTTAATTTACTTGGCTATATGAAAAGTATTTGATTCACCAACCAGGTGAACGCAAAACTTTTCATTACGCCAATCAAACCAACTGTTTGCGCTCTAAACACGCGTCCAACTAATTAATTTAGGATAAATGTTTGAAATATCTATATATTGGTTATAGTTAATGAAAATGAAATGTGATTTGATCAGTCTTTTCTGATTAAATTGTATGCAGGATGCAAAGCAACTTACAAAGGTTTTCCTATGAAAAAGATACCGCCTATCAAATCAGTAATGACAGCTTTTCCCTATTGGATTGAAATCGATGATTCAGTGCAAAATGCAGAAAAGATGATGACGGAGCACGAAATTAGTCATCTGCCAGTCAAACAAAGTGGTGAATTGGTTGGAGTAATTGCGCATTATGATATTGAGCAGGCGAGGGCGAGTTATGAAGATGCGAATAAAGTCGACGATTTAACGGTTGCTGATATCTGCGTATTAAACGCATATATGGTAGGAATGGAAGAGCCGCTGGATAATGTTGTTTTACATATGGCCAACTACCATATCGGTTCTGCATTGATCATGCGGAATGATCGATTGGCCGGTGTGTTTACGATGAACGATGCTTGCCGTTGTTTTGCTGATTTTCTTCGCTATCAATTTAGACCAAAAGACGGAGATGATGTGGCGTAAATGGATATAAAGTTTATACATGTTTCTGCGGTGTTTATTAGTTTTTTCTTTTTTGTTACTCGCTATTATTGGATGATAGCAAAACCGTCGCAGTTGCAAGTGCAATGGGTAAAGATTTCCCCACATATTATTGATACTGTTTTACTCTCTACAGCGATCATCTTAACGATTCAAATTTCCCAATATCCATTTGTCGATGCATGGCTAACCAGCAAGGTTTTGGCTTTATTAGCTTATATTGTGATTGGCAGTGTTGCCTTGAAAAGGGGGCGAAACAAGCAGGTTCGTATAATTGCTGGAATTATCGCTATTGTGATTTTTCTATTTATGATCACTGTTGCCGTCAGCAAAAACGCAACAGGGTTTATGGGCTAAAGCCTCTGAAAAATTACAGAGGCTTTGTCGTTTTTGATTAATTATCGTCGTTGGTTTTAGTCGTTACCGGTGAGGAAGAACCACTAGATGAATCACTTGCTGAATCACTTTTGGCGTTATCTTCGCTTGATTCTCCATTCTCATTATTTCCTCTCCGATAGTTTCTTCCTCTACCTCGGTAATTGCCACGACCACGAGATCGATTTTTATCGCCACTGCGATATCGACGGCGATTTCTTCCATCACTATTCGCATTATTGTCGCTAGCGCCTTCTTCTGGCGATTCCGCTACTACGGCTTCTGGTTGTTTATCAGAAGGTGCAGAAGAACGGTTTCTTGGAGGACGATGTTGTCGTCGCGGTTTTGATTCTCCCGTTATCTCTGCAACAAAACTGAATTGTTGAGGTGCATCTACATCAATAGCAGGCTGTTGTTGATACGGATCATCTTGCAGGTCTAGCTCAGTTTGAGGCTCTTCCACTTTTTTATTTGCTGTTTCGTTACTTGCTTGTTCAGCATTTATTTGTGGAGTAGGTCGCTTGTTTCTCTCTGCTTGAGCTGGCTCACTATTTTTAGACACTTCAACTTCTGGTGGTTTAGCGTTATTCCATACAGACGATGGCTCAGCATTAGATTGTTCGACCTTGGATTGCTCAACCTTTGTAGCTTTCGTTTCGGCAGTGTTGTTGTCAACCTTCGTTGCTTTATTGGCATCTGGTTGAGGTGTATTTTCTACATTTGTCGTCTTTTCAAAAGGAGTTCTTGGTGTATTAACAACAGCTGCTACTTCAGTCGTTGCTTGTACTGACTCGTCTTGAGTTTTGTTGCTTGGTTTGTTTTCTCTATTATCCTTTCTGTTACGAGAGCGATTCGACTTGCGTGGCTCTCTTTCACTTCTTTCACCACTACCACTGCGGGTACGTTGTTCACGCTGCTTGTTGTTTGTATTCTCGCGGTCGCCTCTATCGCTTCTATCTCTATCACGGTTTTGGCTTTGATTCTGGTTTTGGCGGGTATTTCCACTTCTATCTCTATTTCCGCCGCCAGAAGTTGTACCTGATTTCCCCCGTTGTGGGCGATTTCGTTGGCCGGCACCGGTTGGTTTTCTCGGTTTTTGTGTCGATGAATTTGATGGTCGACTAGATCGTTCAGGCGCTGTATAGGAGATAACAGCTTCTTTTTTGTTGGTTTTCTCTTTTGGCTCACTGCCAAAAAACGATCCTAGAATGCGCCCGATAAAACCTGTTTTCTCGTCGTTTGTCGCAGGCGGTTTAACTGTCGGTGCAATAGACCTGACAACTGGCTGCTCAATAGACGTTGAAGTATCTGTAGAGGCAGTAGGAATTTCTGGCGCTGCTTTTTCTTCCGATAAGCTGTAGCTTGATTGTACTTCTTCTCTATCCGCCTCACTTAATTTAACACGTTGGATATCGTAGTGGGGCGAGTCAAGATTCGGGCTAGGCACTAGCACGATTTGTACGTTGTGTTGTGTTTCCACTTCTGCAATGGCTTTTCGTTTTTCGTTTAAAAGAAAAGTCGCGACATCAATGGGGAGTTTGGCAACAATTTTTGCCGTATTTTCTTTCATGGAGTCTTCTTCGATAATACGAAGAATAGAGAGTGCTAATGATTCAACACTACGGATCACGCCTTGCCCGACACAGCGTGGGCAAACGATTTGGTGATGTTCACCTAATGAAGGTCTAACCCGTTGGCGAGACATCTCCAAAAGTCCAAAACGCGAAATTCTTCCTACTTGAACGCGCGCACGATCCATGGTGAGCGAGTCGCGAAGTTTGTTTTCTACTTCACGCTGGTTTCTCACCGGAGTCATATCAATGAAGTCGATGACAATTAAACCACCTAAATCACGCAAACGTAATTGCCTGGCAATTTCTTCAGCAGCTTCTAGGTTGGTATTAAGTGCGGTCTCTTCGATATCACCGCCTTTGGTTGAGCGTGCGGAGTTAATATCAATAGATAATAGTGCTTCAGTGTGATCCATAACAATTGAACCACCAGAAGGCAGTGAGACTTCACGTTGAAAAGCTGTTTCTATCTGGCTTTCGACCTGATAGCGAATGAAGAGCGGAATTGTGTCTTCATAAAGTTTTATCTTAGAAAGGTTGTGCGGCATAACCTGCGTCATAAAGTCACGCGCTTTATCGTATGTTTCACGATCATCAATGACGATTTCACTAATATCTTTACGCAAATAGTCACGAATTGCGCGGATAATAATGTTGCTTTCCTGGTAGATAAGGAAAGGGGCATCTTTTTCTTTTGCTGCTACGTCAATAGAACTCCACAACTGGATGAGGTAATCCAAATCCCATTGCAGCTCTTCGACGTTTTTGCCTACACCAGCCGTTCTTACGATCAATCCCATGTTCTGTGGGATTTCGAGTTGACTCATGGCATCGCGAATTTCTGCCCTGTCGTCGCCTTCGATTCGGCGTGATACGCCACCAGCGCGAGGATTATTAGGCATTAAGACCAAATAGCGCCCAGCGAGGCTAATAAAGGTCGTTAAAGCAGCGCCTTTATTGCCGCGCTCTTCTTTATCCACTTGAATGATCAGTTCCTGACCTTCAGTGATTACATCTTTGATGCTAGGACGTTGTCCACCCTCCATCGGGTTAACAAAGTATTGGCGAGATATCTCTTTAAGGGGAAGAAAGCCGTGGCGCTCTGCACCGTAATCAACAAAAGCCGCTTCAAGGCTCGGTTCTATCCGAGTGATCTTGGCTTTGTAAATATTTGATTTCTTTTGTTCTCTTGTTGTTGTTTCGATATCTAGGTCGTACAATTTTTGGCCGTCGACCATGGCCACTCGCAACTCTTCACGCTGAGTTGCGTTAAAAAGCATTCTTTTCATTCAGTTTTTTACTCTGTTCTTCTCTCAGTAAGCTTGGAGATTAACCGAGAACAGCAAGTCGATCTGGAATATTCATTGTGCTTAATCGTTTTGATTTTTTTTGATGGATATTAATGACGAATGTTTATTTGTCACAATCGATCAAAAAATGCTTCAAATGATTATCCCCTGCTACGACTTCTATTCTCTGGGTAAACTCTGGTAATCAACACCGCGATTGCTTGTTTTCAGCCTGAATATGTTTGCTTGTTAGTGGCTTAATTCGTGTCGTCGGCGGATTTGTCGTCTGATCGCCTAATAGCTCGTTGAGTTTATTTATCCAATATCTTCGCAAACGTTAAACCGTGCTTGCTTGAAAATCCCGTCTTTAATACTAGTTACCGCATCTGACTGCGATATAGTCTATTTTTTACATCCAAGAAATTATTTTCTTTTCTGGATTTGTCTACACCGACTTTTTGCTTCAAAATCACACGCTCTTTTCCATGAGGCATAATCAAAGCTGATTCGGCATATAAAAATTTATTTGCGCAACGACATTTATCATGTCTTGCCATCTTAAATCAAGGTTTATATTACATTTTTTTATTAAAAACTAATTACTCCCACTCTAAGACAATATTATGACGCCAATTAATCAAAAAGTTCATTCTGCCAGCAAATTCGACTCAGTGAGTTTTGTCGAAATCGACGAAAATTATGCTGGTCAGCGAATTGATAATTTTTTAATCAATTATCTCAAGGGAGTCCCCAAAACACACATCTATCGCATCATTCGTAAAGGCGAAGTACGTATTAATAAAGGTCGCACCAAACCTGTTTACAAACTATGTGTGGGCGATAGTGTCAGAATTCCACCCATTCGTGTATCCGAAGCAAAAAATATCCCGGATAAGCTAGATGGCAAGCTTTCTCGCTTAAAAGAGAGCATTATTTTTGAAGATAGTGTATTAATTGTTCTAAACAAACCAAGTGGCTTGGCTGTTCATGGTGGTAGTGGGATAAGTTTAGGTGTGATCGAAAGTTTACGGGTCTTAATGCCGCGAGAAAAACGCTTAGAACTTGTTCATCGTCTGGATAGAGATACTTCAGGTTGCCTCATTATTGCCAAAAAAGCGTCTGCGCTAAAAAAAATGCATGAGATGATTCGTGCGGATGAAATGGAAAAGCAGTATGTTGCACTAATGAAAGGGAGGCTGGAACAAAGCGAAATCGTTGTAAAGGCACCCTTGAGAAAATTTGTGACGCAATCAGGTGAGCGAATGGTCAAAGTGGATGAAGAGGGAAAATCGGCAAAAACGATTTTTTACCCCAGGCAAACATTTGAATGTGCAACACTGTGTGACATAAGGTTGATTACTGGCCGCACACATCAGATTCGGGTACATAGTATGCACTTGGGCCACAATATTGCTGGTGATGATAAATATGGCGATGATGCTTTTAATGCCGAGATGAAAAAGCGTGGATTAAAGCGGCTTTTTCTTCATGCGAAAAGTATAAAATTTGAACATCCAGTGACGGGTGAAATGATGAATCCAGTAGCACCAATGGATAAACAGTTAACAGGTGTTTTAAAAAATTTAAGTGAGGTATAACTCAGGTTTTGAAAATGTGAAATTGCTGCTCGCTACAGCCGTGTCTATTGCGACAGTTTTAACTTCAGAACATTAAAACTTGAAATATAAATAATGGTTAAATTATTAGTATTCGACTGGGATGGAACATTAATGGATTCCCAGCAAGAAATTATCAGTTGTTTTCAGTGGGCAACACGGGATTTGGAAATGCAGCAGCCAAGTGCTGAAGCGATTCGCAATATTATTGGCTTGGGAATGAAAGAGGCGATAACCTCGCTGATGCCTGAGTTAGTTACACAGGAACAGCAGGCTGAATTAGTCGAGCGATATCGACACTACTATTTTTCTCCCGAAAAACCGCCATCAGAACTGTTTGATGGTGTGTTTGATATGCTCAAATCCCTTCAAGAGCAGGATTATTTTCTCGCTGTTGCAACCGGTAAAGGGCGTAGAGGATTAGATGGTGTGTTGCAAAATACCGGGCTTGACGAAGTTTTTCATTATAGTCGCTGTGTGGACGAAGCGTACTCCAAACCGCACCCTCAAATGTTAGAGGATGTGATGGATTATCTGGGGGCAAGCACTGATGAAACACTGATGATAGGTGATACGGAGTATGATCTGTTAATGGCAGAAAATGCCAACGTTGCCAGTGTAGCTGTAGGTTGTGGTGCACATGAAAAATCACGCCTACTCATGCATAATCCACTAACCTATTTGGATCATACCAATCAATTTGAAAACTGGTTAAATAACCGAGCAGAGAGTAATAATTAAAATGACGGACAATAATGAGAAGGAACCATCGCTAAAAGCGTCTACTGATAAAGAGACGAAGACGGATAAAGTAGATAAAAAAGATGATCCATGGACTAATGATTATGAGACTGAATCAGTTTCGCCTGAGGTGGAAGTGGCGGCAACGAATGTAGAAGAAAATACAGCGCCTAAACATGAGACTGATGCAGAAGAAAATGAGCCCGAGAAAAAAACTGGGAAGAAAAAGTGGGGAAGTAAAAAAGAGAGTAAAATTGATCTCTCAAAAGAAGATTGGGAAAGGGATCTGGTTAATCGCTTAGCATTTTCTGCGGTAAATGAGCAACGAAGAACCCGTCGTTGGAACGTCTTTTTCAAATCGGCATTTCTACTCTATTTACTCGGCATTCTTTTTCTCTATCTACCTAAAGATGGTAGTGACATTCATTTGGGGCCACATACCGCGATGGTTGAAATATCCGGCCCTATTGCAGATAACAGTTTTGCCAGCGCAAATACAATTATCACGGGAATGCGCGCAGCGTTCGAAGATAAAAACACTAAAGCGGTTGTATTGCGGATTAACAGCCCTGGTGGTAGTCCCGTACAAGCCGGTTATATTACCGATGAAATTTATCGTCTTCGAGAAAAATATCCTAATGTCCCCATATATTCCGTTGTTACAGATATCTGTGCTTCAGCGGCATATTATATCGCATCGGGCACACAAGACATTTATGCAGACAAAGCAAGTATTGTTGGTTCAATCGGCGTGTTAATGGATGGTTTCGGTTTTGTTGATACTTTAGAGAAACTGGGTGTTGAGCGCCGCTTAATGACAGCAGGTGACAACAAAGGTTTTCTTGATCCTTTTTCTCCGGTGAATGATGAAAATAGAACGCATATGCAAGGTCTTCTCGATAATGTGCATGATCAGTTTATTACCGTTGTAAAAAAAGGGCGGGGTGAGCGATTGGTTGATAACCCCGATCTTTTTTCTGGGCTATTTTGGTCAGGCGAAAAAAGTGTTGAATTGGGATTGATTGACGGGCTTGGCGGTTTAGGCCATGTTGCTAGAGAAATCGTTGGCGAAGAGAAGATTGTTGATTTCACACCTCGACCAAATTATCTGGATCGTTTTGCGGAACGGATAGGGGTGGCAACGGCAAATACCTTGAATTCGATTTTGTTTGAGCCTGGGATGAAGTGATTTAAAGGATCTAAAAAAGGACGCTGATTGCGTCCTTTTCTTTGGAATTTCACATAATGCGAGGCATGTGTTAGTCAGATATTGTCCAAGAAAGATATAATTATCAACTTCAAACTTGTCAGTTTGTTATACCTTCCAGTAGATAAAAGGTTTTTCCTTTGTTATTTGCGAGTACTGCATTAACCTCAAGTTCAGAAAAACAAGGTTTGTAACGTTCAAACACTTCTCTCTCATTGGTAAAATGTCGCACATGTGAAGTGAATGGAAAATTAGGAACGGTCCCGTAAAACCGTGTTCCAGGTTTAATTTTTTTAATGACTTCAATATCTTTTTCAACGTGTTCTAAAAATTCTGTACAAATTACGGTAGTGTAATCGAAACTTGAGAAAAGTGTGGTTTTATAGGCGTCTTCCTCACTAAAATTAAGCTCTGGGCAAACCTTTATTGCTTGAACGATTCGTTTAGGGCTAAAATCAAAACCGTGGTAGTTTAATAAACCAATATCTCGTAACATGCATGCGAGCTGTCCAGATCCACAACCGATCTCCAAAATAGATTGGTCTCGATTTCGTTTTATTCGATCGGCGATAACAGTCCATAAAAAATAGTAGCTTGATGATGAATAGTGAAGTTTCCACTCAGCTGTTGTTTTAAATGACTCATCGTACCAAACAGCATCTTTTTCTCCATTGGGCTCACGGACCTTTCTCTTCTTTAGTGAAAAAGTATTTTTTGCGAAGCTGGATATTACTGATGGATTAAAAAGTTTTGCCATTGTTCCCATCTGTTGAGACATGAGAAATCTCCCTGATTTTGATTTATTCGTATTTTCCGCTGAGCCTCCATCCAATCTGTTGATTGATGACTACTCGTGAATTTCCTTCACTGATCTTTGTAAGGAATTAAAAGTATTGTTAATTTTGTAGATCGTGTCCTATTGCGTATTTTCTTCTTTCTTCTAGACGAATTTTTTACGATAAAAGTTTCATTTTTTTAACGATTATTTTTCTAAAATTTATGTTTTAAGAAATGTCGTGGATGGGTGACGGTTTTTTCGTTTTCAGAAATAAGAGAAGAATAATAAAGGACAAACTATTTGGTGAATTCGAGACGGATTTCGATTGATTTGCTAATCTACGTTTTTATTATTTTGTAAAAGAAACACTATGGGACAGATCAGTGTAGGACTAACTTAAGTCGTTTTGTCATGCAAAATTGCACATAATTTCTTTGCCTAAAAAGCCGATTAAACATGCAAAATCCGACACCGTTATTTCCTGGATTCCACTTGCCCACTTTACGTCGCAAACCTAAATCTGCAAAGTAAAAATGACTCGATGAAATTAATCGGCAAAAACAAAAAACACTCAGTCAGCTCGGTGAATTTTTCCGTCAATTTATTCCTTCACATTTTTTCTCGTTATAATCATCAGGTGCTTGGAGTCGTGATCGGGTATTGAATAAAGAGAATACATTCTGGGCTTTTTTCTCTCAAGTCTTGGACTCTGATGGTGGTTGCAAAGAGGTCATTAGAAAGCTACAAGCCGTTGCGGAATTGAAGTCGTTAAAAATGCCCTCATCATCAACGGCCGGTTATTGCAAAGCGCGAAAAAAGTTCGAGATTGAAGACTTATAAATAGTACTTAACTTCTTTTCACAGAAACTTCAAACAATTCCTGATAGGGGATTACTCAATGATAGACGCGTGGTCGTTGTTGATGGAACCGGGGTGAATATGCCAGACGCTCCTGAGAATCAGAGAGTATGGTCACAACCGTCTATGCAGAAACCCGGTTGTGGATTTCCTCAGGCGCACTATTAAATTATAAAGTTGGGAATAAAAAGAGTAGTGAATTGTCGTTGTTCCATGAACAACTTGATACCTTTAAAGATAATGACATCTTTAAAGGTATCAAGAGGGCTTGCAGCTATTATGATATTATTGCTCTTAAAATCCGCAATGTTGATAGCGTTGTCACACTAGCGAGACGTATTCCTGAAACGGAGAAAAGTGCATTTAAAGTGCTTGGGAAAGATGATCTGTTAATTAGATGGAAGAGTCCCCCGAAAAACAAATTAACACGTTATTCAGAAGAGGAGCGATTAGCGTTTCCTGAAGAATTGATCATGCGACAAATTTAAGTAACGGTGAACGAACCTGGCTTTCGGGCAGAATCGTTCTAATTTCTCACATCGTCACTTAATCCTATTGCCTATCTGGCGAAAGAATATAGCTGATAGTTTAGTGCGACTCGTGAGCTTCAAAGGCAGCCTAATGTTAACATATCTATTTTACTAGTTGATCGTTTGGTTGATGTAGTGGAAGAGGGAGTTGATTTGGCACTACGCGTTGCTGAACTAAACGAATCTAACTACATTACACGCCAGTTAGATTAAGATGCGACTAAAAGTCGTGGCCTCTTGTCTAATACTTAGAGAAAAATGGAATACCAATATTACCTGACGATTTGAAATAATATAACTGCTTAAATGATGCAACTTGTTGTGTTGCCTATGATGGCAGCTTTGGCACTGGCAAAAGGACTCTTCCCTGATTCTAAAACTTTTACGGAGTGCGGTTGTTTTTTTCATAATCTCCTTTAACTTCCGTATTATATTCGTCATACCACACTGAGAATAATAAGAGATTTACAGCATTTAATTTGAAACATGGTCCGTCTCCTAAATATTCCTTAGGAAAGAACTATCTATATATTGGTCGATTTGATGCGTTTTATGACTAGCGAAATGATACCTGATTCGCCATAATACTCGGCCTTTTCTCCAAGGCTGTTGCGATGTGGTTTAATAATATACAACTCTACCGTTTTACCGAACCGTTTACCCAAGATGCTCAAGAACTGAGCGAAAAACTTCAGAAGTTTAGCTTCAAACCTTGCGGGAAATTACAACCTGCCAGTTATGGCTGGGTTCCTCCATTGGGCAAACATGGTTTTGACCTTATTCATGCCACGAATGGAAACATCATGCTCTGCGCGCGCAGCCAAGAGAAAATCTTGCCTGCAGCAGTAGTTAGAGAGTTCGTCGATGAGAAGGTTGCTGAGTTAGAGGAGTCGCAAGCGAGAAAACTTCGTCGTAAAGAGAAAGAAGCCATTAAAGACGAAGTGATGCAGGATCTCTTGCCGAGAGCATTTCTGAAAAATAGTTTGACCTTCGCCTATATTGCACCGCGCGATAATATGCTGGTGATTAACGCATCCAGTCGAAAAAAGGCGGAAGAGTTGTTGGTCTATTTACGTCGTTCACTCGGTACTTTACCGGTTATACCTCCCGCCTTAACACACTCGCCAGCGTCGATTATGACTCGCTGGATTACAGGTGTGGAAGTGCCGGTGGATTTCCTGATTAACGATGAATGTGAACTGCACGATACGGAAGAGGATGGTGGCATCATTCGTTGTAAACGTCAGGATTTAGAAGCGGAAGAAATTCAAGCACATATCGAAGCGGGGAAACAGGTCGTTAAACTTTCGGTAACCTGGCAGGAAAGTCTGAGCTGTATTGTTAATGACGATTTTTCGATTAAACGCTTGAAGTTTAGTGATGAAGTTTTAGAGCAGGCTAATAGTGAAGGCTCGGATGATTATATTTCTCAATTTGACGAAGATTTTTCTATCATGGCACTGGAGCTTAAGCGTTTTATTCCGAGGCTGATTGAAGTTTTCGGCGGGGAAGATGAATCTGCATATGTGAATAGTAGTGCTGCTGCCGTTAAATTAGAGGTTACTCAAGAAGAGAGAGTTGCTGAAGAGGCTTAAGGGGGAGTATTCTGCTGATTAACCAGTAAGAAGTCCTTGGCACCGGCTTGTTTGGCAATGTCAATTACCTCGACTACCCGATTATACATAACACGTCGATCAGCATGGACTGCTAGCTTGTGTTTTTTTGAATTTTGGAAGCGCTCTGTCAATAAAATCAGCAAAGATTTTTCACTAATTTCAAAATCGTCGTAATAGAGTTTTCCATCCTGATCAATTCTGACTTTTACATCTGGCAATAGGTCTTTGCTCTCAATGGCAACTTCCGGTATTTCGATTTTAATACCTTGTTCTTCGATAAAACTGCTCGATAATAGAAAAAAAATGAGCAATAAAAAAACAATATCAATTAACGCGGTTAAATGAATATTGGGTTTTTTACTTTTTTTTGCCGGAAATCGCATATGTTGAGTGAGTTCTTACACTTTGTTGTGAGTTTTAGTCCAAGCTTTCATAAAGCTAATAGCAACTTCTTCAAGCTCTGCTTGAATCAGATGTAGTTTTCCTTCCAAGTGATTGTGAAAAAAGAGTAGGGGAATGGCTGCTAGCAAACCAACCGCAGTGGTTAACATGGCTTCCCAAATTCCACCAGCTAATACAGCAGCATTTACACTACCTCCCATTGTTTCTACAACCATAAAAGCTTTAATCATTCCGATAACCGTGCCTAACAGGCCTAGTAGGGGACATACGCTGGCAATGACGGCTAAAGTACTTAAGGTTTTTGATAAGGAAAATACTTCGCGTTCAACGCCATGGCTAAGTACTATCTCCATGGTTTCGTGATCGGGGTTTTCCAAACTCAGTGCTTCTATCAGGATGCGTTTGTCTGCGGAGTATTCTGACAAGTCATTTTCAAGATTTTTTTTCGTTGTGAGGGGATCATCAAGCAAAAGGTTGATATTTCTACGACTGTTCCTAAAATATTTTTGAATGTTCCGGTATAAGGCGAAGCGTTCGAAAAAGATGGTGGTGCCAACGAGTGAACAGAGCAGGATTGGCCAAATTAGCAACCCGCCTTTATCTAAAATCGCTAATGCTGGAAAATCATTCAAGAATGGAACTCTCTTTTGTCCGAATTTTAATCACGAAAATAGTGGTAATCGAATAGAATTTTAGCTTAATAAAACTTAGCTGTCTGATTTCTTTATTGTATCTTCAAGGCATGGTAGTAACTGTAATAATATTGTCACGTATACCCTAACGTTGCATAAAATTTCGAAATTAAAAGCTTATAGAGCTAGTATAGTAGCGTTTTTGCGCTGATTTTCTGGTTTGAGCTTAGTCACTCTAAGTGAAATCTAGAAAATCAGCGCAAAAACGCTAATATGCTGCTATAGAAGCAGTAACGCGGTTTTTAATCGAAATTTTATGCAACGTTAGGGTATATGCTGATAAATAACGCTAAGCTCTAACGTTTATCTTCCGACTGATTCGTCACACTTGCTCAGAATGGATTCCCAATTGTTTAGAAGTATGCGATGGGGTTAGATACTGTATTTCGATAGTAGAGTTGAAAAATAGTTAATTTTCCAGCAGTTCCAGGGCGCGAAGTTCAATTTCTAAAAACTGTTCTTCTGTTAAAAGCTTTTCTGCTGTTGCCATAAATGCTTCGGCAAGCCCAGCTTTTTTGTTGTTTTGTATTCGTTGTAGCGTCGATTGGGTTTGCTTGAAATCATGGATAGCGCTTCGTACGTGTGCTGCTTCGTTTTTCAAATAGCTTTGTTTGGCGGTAAGGCTTCTGATTAAACGTTCTCTCTGTTTACTATCTAAGCCGGTTTCCTTTTTTGGGCTGTTGGAAAACTTCTGTAGTTTCCTTTTTATTTCCCGTTTTTCGTTTTCCAATTCGTTGAGTAGTTCGACTAATTCAGCCTTATTGTTTTTGATTTGTGAAACCCGTATAACGAATTCTGGTTGAAGCATTTTTAATCCTTGTCTCGCGTAACTAATTAATTCAAGTGGCTAAACAAAATCAGTGTAATATCCTGCTTAGTCATATCGCTATTTTATTATATAGAATTAAAAATTCAACGTTGTACTATTATCCGAGAAAAACCAGTTGATCCACGCGCTAGAGCCTATCACTTGGTTTACCTAGCTATATGAAAAAGGCTTGAATTACCAATCAAATAATCGCAAACACAGTTGGTCGCATACATTTTCATTCGGTAATTGCCCGCACTCTATCCTCGCGTCCAATTGATCTTTCTAGGATTATTAATGAACAGAAGATAGCCTAACAAGTATGAACTATGAGCGTGATTTTGGTTCCATTAGATTTGCACACTTAGTTTAGGCGTGTTTAGATATTTTTCTGTATTTGTTGTGGTATTTGAATGGTGTCGCCGGGGTAGATTAGATCGGGGTTTTCTATTCCATTAAATTTGGCAAGAGTGGGGTAGAGAAAAGGGTCGTTTAAATAGTTTTGAGAAATATCCCACAGCGTGTCTCCAGGCGTTACTTGATGTATTTGAATGGCCGCTGGTAATATTTTTTCAATATCTATTTTGGGCTGGGTTGTAGAAGTTTTTTTATCGAGGGAATTTAGTGCTTTTTCTTGTAGGGAGTTTTTATCCTTATTATTTGCAGTAATATTGACAGCTATTATTTTGCTCGTCACTGTTTTCTTTACGCTATCTTTTTCGTGTTTATCAGATGTTTTTTCGACATCGCTCAATTGAGTTCGTTGTTGATGTTCTGTGCTATTTTCATGACGTGTTAATACCGTCTCCGAATCATTAAATTCTTCTATACTATTTTTTTGATAAGCTGTTATTCCCATGCTTGCCACAATTGCGACTGTAGTTGCGGCAATTCCAGTACCTATCATTTTTTGTCTTCGATTATTGTAGTGATTTTTCGGTTTGTTAAAGGTAGGGATTTCAATTTCCCATAGCTCTTCCTGGAAGTCTTCAGGATGTTGTTGTATATATTCTTCAACACCGGGGAAAAGTTTGTGTTCATGAATGCGTTCTATAACTTCCTCCTCTACTTCATTGATGGACAGTTGTTCTTCCAATAAAGGGAGTTGAATGACGTTATTATTATGAATTGTTTTCGACAGTCTATATCGCTTCGAGGCACACTTGTTTAGTTTTTTCTCCTTTTGATGATTTGCTTTTGGTAAGCTAGGCAATAACATTGTTGATTCAGAGTTTTCGTTCTCTTGAGGCGATATCGATGTTTCTTTTGCAGGGGCTTCTTCCGTAAGAGTTTTTCTGATCCATTTTTTTTGACTGCTTGAAAATACACTATTTAGCTGGTCGAATTGAAAGTTGGGTTTTTCTAATAACTTAATTTCTGAATTTGTCAAGTTTTTGGGTGTTCGATAGAAAAGAGAGTCATTAGCGCTAGGGTCAGTAGGTGTTGAATCAATTGTGATGATTTTTAGCTTGTTTGTAGCTGAACGATACTGCCAAGGATTATTTCTATTGAGCAATGTTGCTAACTTATAATGCGGTTTTTGTAGAAGTTTCGCTGTTGTTTGCTGAGATGGTTCTTGTATGGTGATAGGAGGTGTTGCTTTAACAATATTGCTTGTTTTGTTATATGGCGCGTCTGAAAAATTATGGGTGGTATCAACTAATTTATAACGTTTGTCTTCTAATAGCAGAGTGTGCTTCTTGGGTGATAATTCTATATCATCAGGTACAGGAACTGGTAATTTGGCTGTAAGAAGGAAATTATTTTCATACGTTTGATTACTGTGTTGCTTACGATAGTCTTGAAAAGAGATGACGGAAGAATTTTTATTAGTGGTTTCTCGATTTTTTATTTCTGTCGGTGAAGCTACAATTTTTTCAATATCATTGCTGTTACTTTCTGTTTCAAATTTTTCATCTGGGATTTTGGAATCTTTAACGAAGGCTGTTTCTGTTGAATTTTTTTCTTGCTCAGAAGCCTCAACTTCGTTCATGTTTATTTGTGCGTCAAAATGGAATAGCAGATTAAGGCTGCTATGCAACATCGGTCTGCTGTCAAGGGTAGTGATTTTATCAAAGAGTCGTGAATTTATTTCATTAATTGGCACATGCCATTCCAATGTGTTTCCGTCAAAAACATCGCCTACGCTGTCAACTTCAAATGCGACAGTATTCCCTGCTGGCAGTTGACTGATAATAAAACAAGATTGATCACTATGTTCAGAATTGATTGATAACTTCATTCCTAAGTTTATTGCAGCGGCAAGTCTTCCGCGAGTTTGAAAAGTTCCGACAACATAATCTGGTGTAGCAATAATTCTTGTGATTTTAGGTGAGTAAACAACTTCAATCACTTCATTAACAGGAACACAAAAACTGTATTTTCCAATATGAAATGACATTAAACTATAATCTGTTTCAAACTCTACCATGGATTTCCATTTATAATTGTTAACTTTCAACCTCTTATCGTCCGTCGGTAGAATGGGTTAGGGGTTGAGATGGAAATATTGAACAGTCTGTGAAAGTGTTCACAGATGGTGTTGGACTGGTTATTTTTATTATGGACTAGTTAAACTTTCAGGCTTGAACCAGTTCACATTAAAACACGCATAATGATCTATTGAAGCAACAAACTTTGTGGTGTTTTGAGTTTAGCAAGCACGAATACTGCTTGAGTACGGTTTTTAACACCAATGGTTCTAAAAGCACTAGAGAGATGGTTTTTTACTGTACTTTCAGAAATTGCCATTTCAATAGCAATAACTTTATTGGCTTTACCTTGAATTGCTTTGTTGAGTGCTTCCTTTGGTCGGCCAGATAGCGATTCAAGCGCCGCTGCCATATCTGAAACCATTTCAGAATTCAATTCGAGTTGTTGAGTTGCTGCAAGTTGTTTGCTTAACACACTATCTGGAATGTATATTCTGCCAGCTAAGACGTGTTTTAGGGCGCTCACCAATTCTTCTTGTGTAGATGATTTAGGAATAAAACCCGACGCACCATTGTCGATAGTTTGATGAATAACATTGGGGTCGTCAGCGCTGGAGAGTACAACGATTGGTGCACGGTATATTTGTTTGAGATGTTCCAAGATTTGAATGCCGTTCTCGTCTGGCATATAGAGATCGAGCAATATCAAATGTATTTCAATATCATTCTTGATATTTAATGCTTCATGGCTACTACTGGCTTCATAAAAACTAATTTCTTCATCAAGGCTGGAAAGCAGAAACTTTAAGCCTTGACGAAATAGTATGTGGTCGTCGACCAATAAAATCCGCAACACCGACCTCCCCAAGACAGATATACATACCGGTGAATTGATTAAAACCATTCAACCAGGAGGAGTCAAGGAAAACTGTAAGATATACCTTGTAGCGAGAAATATAAAATTAGTTGTCTCAAATCAGAATGAAAAATGATCGATTTGGGTGGGGTTAGCTCGAAATTAGTACTGTGTAATATATGTCGGTAGGATTTGTTGTTAAGGTATTATGTGAAATAGCATAATTTCTCACAGTAAATTCAGGTGTGTTTCGTCAGCGATCATGATAACTCACAGAAGTGATAAATAGTAATTCTGAAAGCGGATGTGCTACTCTAAAGTTTATTAAGTGAAAAATGGTTGAACATAAGAAATGAATGAATCGGCAAAAAAAGCGTCGTCGTTAAAAGGTATAAATAAACTGAAAGCAGATTGGCCCAATATGAATCTGTTTGAGCGTTTTGAGCATTTAGTGATGTTGTTTGTTAGCGCCATTTTAGTTGTAATTATCTTAGCCGCGTTATTACGTTTAGTCGAGAATGTTTATGAACTCGCAGTTGCTCAAATATCTGGTGAAACAGATTTTAAAACATTTCAAATTACATTTGGCATGTTACTCACTTTATTAATTGCGTTTGAATTTCGCAACTCAATAGATGCGATTCTGGAAGGAAAAGGACTACTTTTTCAGGTTAAGATTGTCATCTTAATTGCCATCATTGCACTAGCTCGTAAATTTTTAATGTTGGATCCAAAAGAATACGATGCTGTTTCGATTGCAGCATATGCCTTGGTAGCTTTAAGTCTTGGTGTTGTCTATTGGTTGTTAAATAGGCCCGCGAGTAAAAACGATGAGTTACAACACCGTTTGTAGTTCGTCATTACGGTGCAACAAAGACTTTGGTTTGACTTGGAGCGACTTGAACACCCGCAGGTGCATTAGCATTACTGCCATTATGTGAAGTGACTGATGTAAGATGCACGCAAGGCTGTCCTTCTATTTTTACTTTACTACTACCTTTTTTAAACGCTACTTCTCCTAAATTTGCACCTGAAACAACACCACCAGCTACACCAGCTTCATCTCCTTGCGACATGGGGATTTTTGATTTTGTTGTTACAACTTCCATATTAAAGAATTTCACTTTTGACGAAGTGTCATTCGCTTGCATGAGTTGTGCTGTGTTGGGGTAGGGGACTGGTACTGGTGAAGGTGAGGGGGGCGCGGGAGTTTTACAAACATCCGGTGCCCCCATACAGGTTCCGCCGGCTTTTGTTGATCCTGGGAAAATGGCAAACATATTGTACTCCTTATCCTAAATGAATTTTTTCCGCTTTTACTTTGTAATCTTCTTCCGTTTTAACAAATGCTTTGTTTGCTTTGAAATGATAAGTTTTGTCGATCAATGTCCGCATTCTTCCTGTGCGAAGCTGTGAGAGTTCTTTTACATTGCGATAAACATTTTTAGCATTTTCAATCAGCGTATTGCTTGTGCTTTCCATTCGATTAATGATAAAGCTTGCATAACTGCTGCAGAGTTTGAATTTTGTACTATTCATCTCAAGTAATTGACCATTTAGGCTAATCTTGTTGGCTGACTTGAATTGTATGTCCCCATCTTCAGTCACGAATTCCAAATCACCTTTGGTGACGTTTATACGAGTGGTTTTTGTTTTTGAGTTATATGAAAACAGTAATTCATTTTTTGACGTATAAACTTTGAGAGACTCATCCAATGAGGAATCCGAATTTTTTGCGAGTGTTGCGTAAACATCTTTTGCAACCAGTTTTTTAGGTATATTTGGGTTAGTGAACAAACCCGTAATATAACAAGCCGATTCAGATTGGAAGGTGAGCAACACTTCTTCTCCACACTGTAGCGGTGATGTACGGGAAATGGCAATTCTTGCAGCGCAGGTTCTTTCGAAGCCATTTTCACACCAGGCGACTTTTACTGTTCCGTTATCATCTTCGTGACTGATTAAAGTTGCAGGCCCTAAATAATTGTTGTTTTTTTGTAAAGGTAAAACTTCCGCAATGTTTATCATGTTGCCGTTCTCTCATTAGGTTTTCGGTGGTGTCGGTGGCTTCCAATCTTCAGCTACCGCTAAAGCATCATCAGTGAATTTGGCGTGTTTCAGTTTTGCGCCCTCCCAATTGGTTTCACTTTCTTTAATACGGTGTAGGTTAGCCTGTGTTAGGTTTGAATGTTTAAAGTTGGCCTTATTTAGCGTTGCGTGTGAGAAATCTGAAAAAGGGAGTTGTGCAGATTCAAAATTGGCTAATTCGCAGTTCGCATTTTTTAAAATTGAATAAGCCATTTGTGAGCCGATGAAATTTGAGGATGTTAGATTTGCTTTCTCAAAGTTGGCATAACTCAATTTCGCATAATTTACTTTAGCTAAAGAGAGATCAGCTTCTTTGAAGTCTGCAGCTTTACCATTGGATTTGGTTAAGTTGCTTTCAGATAATTTCGCTTTGCTAAAGTTTGACTGTGTCAAGTTGCTCTCAGTGAAATCTGTATTTCTCAAATCTGCCTCAGTAAAATCACACATAATAAAATCACAATGAGACAGATTTATTTTTTTCCATGAGCTTTTTTTTAGGCTACATAATTCTAGGTTTATTTTTTCCGTAGCGGTTTCCGCGAAATCTACATTATCAAAATCAGTGCTCTTGATAGTGCATGAACTAAGATTTGCTCCATTCAATGATGCATCGACAAAATCACAATCTTTAATTTCAGCATGAGAAAAATTAGTATTTTTGAGCGTCGCGCCGGAAAAAAGTGCGCCATTTACTTTGGATTGTATGAAACTGGATCCCTCTGCATTGACGTCACTAAAGTCTGCATCATCTAGTATTGTGTGATTAAAATAACTATTTTGTAAGTTGGCACCAGAAAAATCAGCACTACTTAAATCCTGGTGGCTAAAATCTAAACCGTTCAAGTTGCATTGCGAGAAGTTAATCAGGTGATGTTTTTCCTGGATACCGTTTAGATTAATGTGCTTGTATATGGTGGATTCTTTATTGGTTAACGTACAGTTTTTTAACTCTGCATTGCTTAAATCGCAGCTTATAAACCTGGTCCACTCAAGATCTGTGTTTTCCAGTATTGCAGAATTCAATGAACAGTGTAGAAATAGACTACCTTTTAGGTTAGTGTTGGTAAAATTAGCACGTACTAGATTGGTTTCAGAAATTGAAATTGCGGTGAGGTTCGATTTTGAAAAATCCATTCCCGCAAAATAGGAGTTGCGAATTTCTATGGCGTGTAAATCAGCGAGACACAGTGGAGAATTGGTGAATGTAGATTCAGTGATTTTACTTTCGATCAAACTTGATTCACTAAAATCACAATTGATGACTTCAGTTTTATGAAAAATGGCTTGGCTTAAATTCGCCTGTCGAAAAGAACAGTAATTCATTTTTAGTTCGACAAAGCTGCACTGCTTTAAATCGCCACGATCAAAATTAATTTCAGGAAGCGTACACTGTTCAAGAGTACAACTTGGTAAATTAATAGGGAAGTTGAGGAGATATCTCAGATCGCATTTCAGGAAGCGACTATTGTTAAGTTCACACCCGTTATAGTCACTGGTGTTAAATTTACACTGTTCAAATTGGCTATCTAAGATTTTAGTATTGAGTAGTTTGGTTGAATTTAGATTGCATTCGCTGAATAGTGTATCGTGAAAATCTGTTGAGATGAATTTGCTTTCGCTAAAATTGCAACGATGAAAAGCTGCGTTATTAATTTCTGCTTCTGATAGGAGGCAGGCGCTTAGGTCGATTTGGTCAAATTTTACATTTTTTAGTCTGCATAGGCTAAAATCTGCCCCAACAAATGAGCTTTCCCCTAAAGCAAAGTCTGCATCAGATAACCCAAATGCTTCTAGGCTGATATCAGCGTTATCAATATCAAGAGTGGTTGGGTCAGTTTTAGCTAATACTTGAATTTCAGTTGAGGTAACAATCTCTTCCGCATCCTTGAGTAGTTTTATTTCTACTGTGACATTGATGTTTGACAATTTGCTACTATTAAAGCGTATATTAGTGCACTCCGTATTGATAAAATGAACATTAGAGCAATTGGAGTTTCTCATGTCTGCGTGACTAAGGTTGCAGCTTTTAAAAGTCGAGTCTACTAGTTTTGCATTTGTAAATAATGCGCCAGTTAAATTACATTCAATGAAGTTAATATTTTCCAGATTAATATTTTGAAAATTTTCTTTTTGTAGGTCTAAGTTTAATAACTGAACACCGGTTAAAGGTTCTCCATTGGTGATTTTTTCCCGAACCTCTTTTGCCGTCAGCGTTTTACTTAAGTTGGAAAACTCTTTAATATCGAAATCTGAAAAATCAACATCACTCATCTAATCATCTGGCCTATTTTAGTTTTGTTGAATTTAAATTGGCATTTTCCAGTTCTGTTCGTTCCAGATGTGCATCTAAAAATTCCACCCCATACAAATTTGAGCCATTCAGTTTTGTTTGTGTAAGGTTTGCTTTTTCCAGACTACCTTGCATGAGATTCATTTGTATCATTTGTGCATCAGTTAAATTGGCTTTTAGGAACCGGCTGTATTTCATGTTTGCTCCAAACAGTGTAGCATTTTTCAGATTGGCTTTATTGAAATTCGTTTTTTCCATTTGTGCATAACTCAAATCTGCACTTTCCAGATTAGCATGTTCCCAAATAGATTCGTTGCCAATACTTTGTGAAAGGTTTGCCTTAAAAAAGCTACTGAATTCCGAAGCGCGCAATTTAGTTAGGTTCGCATTTGAAAAGTTAATATTTCCTGCATTGACTGCTTCAAACGATGCATCTGACAGGTTTGCATGTTCAAAACTGACACTTGTTAATTTGCAATGGGAAAAATCAGCTCCGCTTAGTTCCGCCTCATCAAAGTGACTATTTGAAAAATCTGAATTAGTGAATATGCTATCTTTGCCTTTACATGCTTTCCAATAACTGTTTGTGGCTTGCGTTTGCTCAAAACTCGTGTCGTCTATTTCTACCTCTTCAAGGTTCGCATTCGTTAGCTGGGTTTTACTCATATCTGCATTATTCAAACAAGCTGATGTTAAACACGCTTCCGTTAAATTAGCTTCGGTTAATTGCGCATAACTAAAATTGCTGCCAATAAGCTGAGCAGTTTGAAGATTGCAGGAGTTTAAAATAGCTGATGTGAAATTAGTGCCCGTTGCATCTACTGTTTTCATCGTGGCATTGCTTAGGTCTGCATTACTAAAATCTGCATCTACCAGCTTGGCGTTGCTTAGATTAGCGTTACTAAAAATGGCATTCACTGCAATTGCTTCACTAAAATTTGTGTCAGTTAAGTTACAATCAATAAACTGTGCATCTGTCAGGTCTGCATGTTGAAAGTTGATGCCTGACAAATCTTTACCACTAAAATCTTTTCCTATTAACGACTCTTTATTGTTGAGTTGATCTTGTATTTTCTGTTTTTCGAGATCTGCTTTTTCTGCATTATTAATGTTTTCCTGATCTGGCTCAGGAGTGAGTTTATCAATCTCTATCTGCTTTTTAAGACTTTCTATTTCGGTTTTGTTTTCCTGGACTAGCGTAGAGAGTTTTGACTCGGCCCCAAGTTTTGAAGATAATGCGGCAATGTGCGCCAAGAGTTCTTCTCCATCAGGAATTGCTTGAATGTCCGTTAGCTCTAAGCCCAAACCCTCAAGAAATTTTTTCTGCTCTTGTTTACTTTCTTTATCTTGTGGTGGTAGCTTGTTTTGATCTAACGCTAAGCTATCTAATGTAGTCTTTATTTGTTCTTGTTGAGTTAACGCCTCTTTCTCAGGATTATAATTTGATCCGTTGTGATTGATATTATCTAGTAATTCTTGTTGTGTTTGCTCGATCTCTTTTTGCGTATCGTCAGGGAGTGTGGATAAATCTATGCCAGCTTCAAGCAATAGGCTATTGAGTTGTGCACTTACTGCATCATTTGTGATTTTTTCGGTCTTTGGTGGGGTGGGTGGCTTAACTTTTTCTGCTGGTTTTTCTTCAGCCATCGGTTCGGGTTCTTCAGCGGCTAATTCCCACTCTTCTTCCATTTTCTTTTGTGCATCGAGAAAATATTCATGGCATTCATAAACGCTTGCAGGTTTTTCATTTAATGGTTCGGCCATTAAAAATATCTGTTGGATCTCTTCATATTCATCATTGTTGATAGCTCCCCAGCCTCGCCAAACTAGGACAAGTTTTTCAGCCAGCATGTCTACCCAAACAGTGTCTAGGTTAAGATCGATCTCTTCAAAAACCTTTTTTCGCGTTGCTGGATCTATTCTACGGTTAAAGCAACGTATGCGGATTTCTGGTAGTTGAGTTGCGTAGTGTGAATTGTGTGGATGCATGTTTTCAAAATAGAGACGTTCATCGCCGTGAAAGTATCCTTTTAGCTGTTGATTTTGTGGAGCGGCATTAAAAAAGCTCCAATCAAAATCTTCAGGGAACCATGGCCATCGGTTTTTGAGATACCCTGTATCGTATGATCCCATTTTTTCTTGTCTTGCAGACCAGGTTCGGTTTAAGGGGCCAAATCCAACAGGTTTTTTTTCTTGGCTAGGGGAGGCGACTAAATCGTTAGGGTCTTGAATATTTGGTACTGGCAATACATTATCTGCGATTGTGACATCTGCTTTGCAGTAACCTCTGCCGATAGGATTCTCTAAATAATCGCTACCACCAAAGCTGCGTTCATAACGTAAATCCATTTCCGTAAAAGGGGCAGGTTCTGTTGTCTCTGGATTAAGAATTGTGTTTTTCCAATAACGATTTCCAAAAACTTCTAGTGTCTTTCTGTAGTTACCTATTTGTACACTGACCGGACATGCATGTACTGCTCGATTTTCTGGTGCAAAACAGTGCCCCACGGTAAAAAAATCTGCATGGGGTTTGAAATAAGCAAAGTCAGATTCATACCGAACACTTCCGGTTTGTTCTTCATCATCGTCATAATATTCATCACCCGTGGGTAATCGCTGTTCATCAGAGAGCGTGACTTGTTGGGATGGGTGCAAATCAAATGTCCCTTTAATTATATAGGTCAATGAGTGATCAGGGTGATTTAACCGACCAACAATTGGGGCAAACTGAAATGGGGTGGTGTTAATTAGTTCCATAGCTTGAAGTGTTAACTGAGTACTTTAAAGTTTTTGCATGCAGTGAAAGCAGTGCTATTAACTTTGATCTCTTTCGCCGATTTTAATAGTAAATCACCTTTTGCCATTATTTGAATTTGTCCTTTTGTTCCAGCGGTACTTTGTGTGTCTATAGAGATCGATCCGGTAGACTTTCTGAGCCATATTTCCGATTTGTTTATACTCATCTTGGAAAATTTATCATCTAATTTTAATTGCGCTGCATCTGTATCTGATGATGTGCCGGAGATCAGTTTTACAGCTTTTTCTTTAGATCGGATTTCTATACCGTTTGTGGGGTTCAGATCAATCAAACTATCCACTGAATCTTTTTGAGGTGTGATGTTTTCAATGGCCGAGTCCTTATTTTCATCAGCGCTAAGTCCGATAATCACTAAATTCATAATACCTACGGTAACCACCGAAACCAAAGTGACAGCGGTACCCAGTCCAATGGCGATCGATTTTCCAACGATGCTATCATTTTTAGATAATGCTGCGTTGACACCTGCAGCGATTGCGGTAAGAATCTGGCCAACAATCACAATGATGAACGAGGCGATGACCAGCCCTTTTATCGCTTTGGCTTTAGCAGTTAATTGTTGCTGGGCGGGTGTTTTCTCATACCAGGTGTTTAGTTCTCCAGTAATTGGAGCCGCAGGTGCGTTATAGGCACCTCCAATAGAGAGGCTCAGACCTTTTCCATCTGCATTAATAAGTGAGCGACTTGTGCTACTGTTTAACTCTTCACAATTTGCGGCTAAACAGATGGAATCGCCAGCGGCAATTATATGATCTTTTGTGGCGCGAGAAAGAATATCCATTGTTGTCTCATTAACTTGAGGACCTTTGCTATGTTCTATAACCGGGCCATCATGGCGTTCAAACTTGGCGCCGAGAGAATATTCGTATTGAGTACCAAAATGTAAAGCAGTGGATTTTGCTAATTTGAGTTCGATGTCAGCACCCACATAGATTTCAGTTTTCATGCCTCCACGAAATTCGAAATCGTTACCAATGGAGCCGCTGTAAGCACTGCCAAGGCCAAACTCAAACTTATCCCCCACGTTCCCTGAAATTGCGCGAAAGTTTCCTGCAACGATTTCGCCTTCATCATTCTCTTCTGGGGCGCCGTGGCCAAGTATTAATGCTGCGCTGTCTGGACTGGCGATACGAATTTGTCGTTCGCCAGTTTTCGCATTCATAATAAATTCGTTACCTGCATCGTCGCGGATAATGCGTTTTTCCAAATTGGCGGTTATGTTAGCAGGATTGTCCGGATCGTAGTTGATATCCTGGTCACTGATAATTTCTGGTGGTCTGGAGAACGCATTGTAAACTCTACCGGTAATAATTGGCCTATCAGGATCACCCTCTAAAAAACTGACAATAACTTCATCACCCACGTGTGGCAGGCTCATTTCACCCCACCGAACACCTTCTGCTGTGGTTTTACCGGCCCAGTTTTGTGAAACTCTCACCCAACAGGATCTATTATCTGCATTTGTCGCTGAACCTCGACGGTCCCAATGAAATTTTATTTTTACACGGCCATATTTGTCAGAGTATATTTTTTTTCCTGTTGGCCCAGTAACCATTGCGGTTTGTGGTCCGAGAACCATCGGGTTTACAATTTCTTTATTTATGTGGCAGGTTAAACTTGAAGGTATAGCAGTAAATTTATTGTAGTATATGAAACTACGCGCTCTGCGTACAAAATAGCTTCGCTCTTTTGCAAAAAATGAGAGCCGTGTAATGACATATTCCTTCCCTTCTTCGTGTGTAATATCGTGTTGCGTCATTTTAAATTTTGCACCGGAACAAAAACTCCGGTAATTTCCTTTGGCTATCACGGTGTCAAATCGTTCTTCATCTTCTTTCATACGAAGATCGGTGAGTGATTGTCCTTCGGTACTAGTGTGATATTTTCCAGGATGGTTATATTTGGAAATATTTTCGATAGTTGTTAAGTCTACGATTTTTTGTGAGTTTGTGAGTAGATTATTGTTAGGTGTTTCGAAGTTAAAATCCGTTTGTGACCACACGTCTGTCACATATTCGTAATGGTGATTCCACTTTATAATACGTCCACTCGTTGTTGTTGCTGATGATTGGACTGCAGAATACTCTGCACAATTGGGATAGGCGGTAACATCGTCGCTGACAATTAAGGTGTGAGTATTTTGAGCGTGAGTGAAAAAAAAGAATAAACCATAGTGCTTGGCTATGCGGATGATAAAAGCCATATCAGATTCTTGATATTGGACACAATAGGCGAGTGGGAGGTGTGTTCTTTGACAATTAATTTGATAATGGGGAATTTGGATTTCTGTCAGCAGATTTTCAATAACTTCGACGGCTGTCTTATTTTGAAAAATACGGTAAGCTCTATTTTGCTCGTGAAACCATAACCAGGGGACAACCTCTGCATGGTATGAGCGGTGAGTGGCCGCCTGCTTAGCTCCTAATGAAAAACGGTTGATGTAACCATTATAATAATGTTTGCTTCCGTCGTGCAGTTTAATCCAAATATTTACAGATAAGCCAATTACCTCTTTCGGTGTAATATTCATCCGCCCAGAGGTAAGTTCAACTTTAAAGTTAAAAAGCTCCGAAATAGCTTCTTCACCTTCCACGGAGAGGAGGAGGAAAACATCTTTACCTAAAGGGGTTTCGATTCCGATTGAACGTGTGTCTTGTGTATATGTCATTTTTTATTCGTACTTTTTTAGTAGGAATTGAAAGAGTATGTTGCTTAGTTCAAGTTACACCGTATTAAGTATAGTCTATAAATTAAAAATTTTTTAGCCGGGTGTGATATTGAAACGAAATTTACTTAAGGAAATTAGCTAGGGTATATTTAAAAAGTATGCTCTTTTTTGTGATGAAAGAATAAGTCATGATACGGTGTTTGATTCTTTTCTCATCTTTAGTATTTTTTTCTGTAATGAATATTGTTACCGCAAAACCCAAAGACGGGCAGGGGAATTTTATTCCTACCGCACCGCCGATTAATGTGCACACGTGTGATATAAATGCAAGTTACACGGGATATTGCTATTTAAGTTTTAATGTGACTCTACCTTCTACTGCAACATATGCTGTATCAAAAGTGATTGGATACATAAAAGGGAAGAGCGTGATTATGATAGCTCGGAAATTTTGGCAAGAGAACAAGAAATTTCAAAGGTGAGCGGTTCTGGGCGAGAGGGTATTTTGTCTCTACGGTTGGATTAGATGAGGCGATGGTTCGGGAATATATTCGGAATCAAGATGAACGGGAAAAATATTCCCTCCACTGTCACCATGTCCACTTCCTGAGTCTGAAGTATTGCCATTGTCACCCTTGTATTAATTGTATATTGCGCTGCTGCTCCTTCTGGTGGCTCCATCGATTTCGCTTGTTGTTGGGTGTGTTTTCCCCATGACAAATATACTTTGTATCAACAATTTCATTCTGACCCAAAACCCCGGTGGAGTTGTTATCTATACCGTTATCGATCTGAGTGCCACTTGTTGGGCAGTTTACGTTGTATAAAGGTAAGGGTAGTGGTTGATATTAGACTCTGGTTGCTGTCTGTTCCTTTATCTCCTTTAGTCCTGTTTGCAGAATTGCAAATATGTTGGTTTTCGGTAATCTCATTTTCATCAAACACAATGTTGTTATTTGCATCAATGCCGTGGCGCACTAACGTTCCACCTTGTGGGTAATTCGCGACGCCAATATCTAACTTGCTAGAGTTAATGAGACTTTTTTTGGTAGCAATTTCGCTACAAATTACCGACGTTTCAGCTATCTCTTCGACATCTATTAATTTGTTTTCGTTACCATTGTTTCCTGAATTGATTTGTATACCACCGTTTGGGCAAGCTTCACCAACTTCGAGTGTGGAGAATTTCACCAAACTGTTGGTGCCGGTGTCTCCGGTTGTTCCTAAACCATAGCTGGTTATTAAAAATGTAGGGAGCAGAAAAAATATAACTGACCAGAGTGATCGGTATTTCATGGCAGGTCTTCAAGTTTGCTGAATAGTGAGTTGGACTAAATTCTATTGGCGTAGTTTAACGGGGGAGATGTTACAGGTCTGTTACAGTTGATTCGAGAGCAGATGAAGTAAACAGTTTGATAGTGAAGAATATAGACGTTTTGTTAAATTATATTTTTTGTTCAATACTACTTTCGTACAAGTTGGCCTGAATTATATATGCGTGCCTTTTTTATTATCGCACAATAATATCGTTGTACATTTTAACAAATGCAATTCCATAGGGGCTATAATAAAAGTAATCCGTACTAATTAGATTGCGTAACGCTGGGGTGAACGTAATGAGATTTAAAATACTTTACAAAAATACTCATAAATCAATTTTCCAATCTTTTATCCTTCTTCTTGTTTTCGGCCTGACAGCATGTGGCGCTGGAAGTACGGGTGATGATGGCAGCGAAAAAATTGAAATTCCGCTGACCAGTAACGGAGGAATAGTTGAATGGATTTCACCTGGAAATAGTGGCGTCAAAGCCCAGCTAACCGTACCTGCTGGTGCGTTAAGTAATGACACTACGATTACTGCACAAGCCGCCAGCGGAAGCGATGATGCTATCAAGTTTATTCCAGGAACCACTCTGGATTTTGGACCAGATGGCTTGGTGTTCAATGTTCCTGTTCAACTGGTTATTACCTACGATCCTGCTCAACTTAATGGCTCTCCCGAAAATGCCTTAACTATTTACAAGTTATCAAATGGCAGCTGGAGTAAATTAGACAGCACTATTGATATTGGCGCTCATACGATTACAGCAGATATAAACGGATTTAGCATATTTGCTGCGGGTGCTGAATCAGTTCCCCCAACCACAACAGCGTCACCTGATGGTGGTAGCTTCGATCCCGATATGACACCGAGTGTTGTGTTGTCTTGTGATGACAGTGATGGTAGCGGATGCGACAAGACATACTACACAATCGACGGTAGTGAGCCTACTTTAAGTTCAAATATTTACGATACCCCACTTCTGATAGAAAGCAGTAGTACGCTTAAATTCTTTTCTACGGATGTTGCCGGAAACAGTGAAGAGATCAAGCAGGAAGATTATGTTATCGAAACACTATTTAGCATTGGAGGAACAGTTACTGGATTAACGGGTACCGCGGTTATTGAAAATAGCAATGGTGATAGTAAGAGCGTTACTGATAATGGCATATTTGCTTTTGACATAGGTATAACAAACGGGAGTGACTATCTTGTAACAATACAGAGCCAACCAATTGATCAATTGTGTTCGGTAACGAATGAGATGGGCATCGTAAACGGGGCTGATGTAACTAATATTGAGGTGACTTGTATCCATACAGTGCCGACTTATTCTATTGGCGGAACTGTGAATGGTTTAACGGGTACGCTAGTAATAAAAAATAACAATGGTGACAGCAAGAACATTACTGTCAATGGAGAGTTTTCTTTTGACACTGAAGTAGTAGATACCACCGACTATCTCGTGACAATAGAGAACCAGCCAGATAATCAGATATGCTCTGTAATAAACGAGTCGGGAACGGTTGCCGGAAGCGATGTAATCAGTATTGAAGTAGCATGCGTCAGTACTTATGCTATAGGAGGAACAGTTACTGGATTAACCGGCACACTGGTGATTAATAACAGTAATGGTGACAGTGAGAGCATTACTGATAATGGTGTGTTTGCTTTTGATACAAGAGTGATAAACAGTACTGACTATCTCGTAACAATTACGAGCCAGCCAAATAATCAAGAGTGTTCGTTAACAAATGAAACAGGCACCGTTAACGGAGCAAATGTGGTTGATGTTCAGGTTATTTGCCTGTCGCCTCCGGGTTGGGTACATCCAGCAGATGAAAATAGTTACATCAATCCTGAAGGAGCAGGCGGTTCTGTTGTGATGGCCATGAACAACAATGGACAGGCCATCGCTGCATAGACGGCATACGATGGCAGCGTTGACTGCGGTGAAGAAGGTGGTGCTCCGTGTTCTCAGGTATATATCAGTCAATATCAGAATGGCAGTTGGACACCTATACCAGATTTGTCAAATAACATAAGTCCTGACGGATTCAATGCCTCTGAAGTGCAGGTTGCTATTAGCGACAATGGAGACGCGATTATAGTCTGGAGAATGAACATTGCTTGGGGATCTCTCTGTGGCAGTGTGACATTTCAATGTGCCCGAATATTCATGAGCGAATATCGCGACGGTGCTTGGAGTCACCCAACAGACATGGACGCCTTCATCGACCCGGCGAATACCAATAATGTTTCCACTACACCCAGGGTGGCCATCGATAACAATGGGAATACTATTATCGTTTGGCGAAACTTCGCGGGAGGTATTTATAAGAGTGAATATCGAGATGGTGGGCCGTGGGATCATCCTGATACCATTAACGATGACATTCCAAACTCCTACTGGAATCCAACGGTTGCCATGGACGATAACGGCAATGCCCTGATTGTATGGCAGGGTGTCGACAGCGCTTTCAATAATAGAATCTATCTTAGCGAATATAGAAACGGAATATGGACTCACCCTGCTGATCTCGACAACGATGCCATCAATCCTGCTGGTCAAGCCTGTACAGGAATCACCTGTGCGATCCCAGTAAAAATTGCCATGGATAACAATGACAATGCCATTATCGTATGGGATCAACGCACAAGTGCTTACACCGAGTTTGAAGATGGTGTGATATATAAAAGTGAATATCGCAATGATGCCTGGACCCATCCTGCTAATTTAAACGACACTATCAATCCGGGCGTAATGACAGACTGGGCGCGTTTTCCTGAAGTTGCTATGGATGATAACGATAATGCGATTATCATATGGGGACAAAATGATGAAACATTAGATTGCGAAGTAAGGCCACCTGGTTGGTTTTCAACAATCCCTGGTCCCTGTAAGCAACTCTTTATGAGCGAATACCGGGATGGTAGCTGGACTAATCCACTCAATCTCTCAGATCATATTAGCGTCACAGGTCAGCCAGTAAGAACGATCAATGGTTTGAAAAATTATTCTGTTGCTATGGGTAATAGTGGTGAGAGTATTATTGCATGGGCTCAGAACATCCCATCCGACTTCTGTGGTGAAGCGCCTAGCCAAACGGTCTTTGTCAGTGAATACCGGGGTGGTGGATGGAAGCATCCTACGAATTTGAATGACAATCTGATCGATCTAGAGATTAGATCCCTTTCACCGCAGGCGGTTATGGATAATACAGGAAATATATTGCTTGGGTGGAACTCCACTAATGGTATCTTCATCAGTGAATATCGATGCCCCGGATGTGAACAGGATTTGCCTGAGATTATTGCCCCTCGAAGTTTAGTCGCAACAATTGGTGATGGGCAGGTAAGCCTAGCCTGGCATGAGGTGAGTGACGCCCACTCTTACAACATATATTGGAGCACAACTGGCGTTGCTACCACATCGGATAATAAAATTAGTGGTGTCGTTGGTGGAGAATATCTACATACTGAACTCATCAATAAAACTACCTATTCTTACCTCGTGACTGCAGTTCACCCTGGTGGGGAAAGCGCAACGTCGAACAATGTGTCGGTGAGGCCCTCCGCTTGCCCAGGTTGTGAACCGATTTTGGCTGAGACGAGTTTATTAGGTGGAACAAGTACAGATGAAGGAAAAGCTATAAGGCTCGATTCGGATGGTAATGTTTATGTCGCAGGTAGCACATGGGGAGATTTGGCAGGAACCAGTAATGGCAGCTCCGATGCTTTTATTTCGAAGCACACTCCCGATGGAAGTGGGGACTGGACTATACAAATAGGTACAACTGGATTCGAATCTGCAAACGGTATCGCTATTGACGATGAGGGAAATAGTTATATTACCGGTGATGGAATTTTACTTTCCAAGTACAAACCTGATGGATCATTGGATGAAACGTGGCCTGAGTTGTCGGCTGCCGCAACCGGAAAAGCAGTTGCCATTGATCCAATGGGTAATGTCTATATTACCGGTTCAACGTCAGCGGATTTAGATTTCCCTGATACGTATACTCCATATGGTGGCTTGGATATTTTCATATCAAAATATAATTCGAGTGGAGTCTTACAGTGGACTGTACAACCCGGTACAACAGAACATGAACAAGGCAATTCGATTGTCGTGGATGCACAAGGTAATGTTTATGTAACTGGCTACACCAAAGGTGGGCTGGATGGCAATACCCATGATGGACCAACAACCCAAGAAGATGTATTTATTACCAAGTACAACACTAACGGTGGGAGACTGTGGACTGAGCAAGTTGATCCCAACACTACCAATAGTGCTAAAGAAGTGGGATATGGGATTGCGCTTGATGCGCAAAATAACGTTTACATAACAGGTTATACAAGTGGTAAATTATTTAATAATAATCAAAGAGGGCGTTACGACGTTTTTGTTATGAAATATGACACCGACGGATGCAGAAAGTGGACACGACAATACGGCAACAATAGAAATTTATATGATGCATTTACTTATGGCTATGGCATTGCCGTAGACAATGATGAAAATGTGTTAGTTACCGGTGAAACTCAAGGTGCACTTCACGACAATTTGTATGCCGGCGAAAAAGATATCTTCGTTATGAAATTAACGTCTAAAGGTGCTCTTGCCTGGACTAAACAGTATGGCGAAGACAACATGGATTATGGAAACGCTATCGCAGTAAACGCAGCTGGTAACATCTTCACCACCGGTGTCACTGATGGTAATCTTGAGGGGCAAGAGAATAACGGTGATGGTTCAGCCTATAATTACGATGCGTTCTTAATGAGACACGACAGTTTGGACTGAGGTTGTTAGTGATAGGGAAATAAAGAAAATATGCGGAAGTATATTTGTTAATACTTCCATGTATTCTTTATTGTCCCAGGTAGCTATTAATCGTTCCATATGTATTCGCATGATACGATACAAGACATGACAAAAGCAGAAGAACGCAGTAAAAAACGGAAAGAAGTTGTTGAAGCAATCATTCTTCGCAATGAGCCAATCCATTTAGTTACGCGTATATTTAATATACCGGCAAGAACAGTGTTCGATTGGTTAGCGCGCTATCGAAGCGGTGGTTGGCATGCTTTGAATGATGAAAGAAAAAGTGGCCGACCAAAAAAATTATCAGCGGATGACTTGCAATGGGTTTATGATGCAGTGAGTATGAATAACCCCTAAATTATTAGTTTGCTTTTTGCTTATGGACGCTCAGCATAATCCGCACAATGATTGGAAAATAACGCGGAATTAAATTGAGTAAGAGTTCTGTGAGTCGATTATTGCATAACCTCGGATTGAGTTCTCAGCGCCCAATATACAAGTCCTACAAACAAGATCCAAAGAAAATCGAAAAATATCTTAATTCGACATTCCCTGATATTGTTAAACATGCCAAAACAATTGGCGCTGAAATCTATTTTGTCGATGAAGCTTCTGTACGTAGTGACTCTCATCGAGGTGCTACATGGGGAAAAGTGGGAGAAACGCCGGTAGTAAAAGATAGTGGAGGTCGTTTCAGATTAAAAATGATTAGCGCGGTTACGGCGCGCGGAAATCACCCGAATTTAATCCAGACGAACAAGTGTGGAATCACGCAAAGGCGCGACTGACCAAATTACCAATCATCGATAAAGAAAGTATGAAACAATGTTTGCTGTCAATTATGCGTTCTATTCAAAAACAATTTCCCTTGGTAAACAGTTTTTTAAATTGTCTGATGCCAAATATATTTTGGATCAAATTAATATTTAGTACGATTACTTTTGGGAGGATTAATAAGCATTTTTTGCACACAAAACTACGTAGAGTCTCCTCAAAAAGATGAAACTACCCCTCTCCTCCATACAACAATCCCAATGAACTTATCGCAAAAACATGAATTGACTGAGTTCAAACAAACCTTCAAGTACCGATTGAGTCGTTGGATAGTACTCATTAGGCTATTTTTGCACAGGCCAAAAAAAACTCGCGCCAGAATGAGCAAGTTCATCACCAAGAAAATGCTATTCACCCAAGAGAGTGAGGTATCTGCGCGTTTGGCTCGAATATAGTTGAGTCGATAGCCGT
>Ga0316204_10001943_pt1 | contig 51126 bp, 34 predicted proteins | sample 6monrhotite_MG_2_FD_205661 | JGI IMG/M metagenome (GOLD analysis project Ga0316204, IMG submission 205661) | Microbial mat bacterial communities from mineral coupon in-situ incubated in ocean water Damariscotta River, Maine, United States -... | ecosystem: Environmental > Aquatic > Marine >... | reverse complement strand
CGTGCCAATAGCAAATTGACCCGATTGATTCATAACAACAGGATGCGAGATCACTGTCTCACCTAGAAAAATGGCATTGCCGCCTACGTCATCACATTGATTGCTCTCTATATAACATTGAATGACTGTAAAACGATTCAGATCCAACCAGGTCTGCACTGTTACATCCCATGAATAATGTTGTACACCGCCGATTTCATTATCATACACAATTACCTCTACAATATGAGAAGACCAGTCAGCACCAAAAAATGGATCAAGTGATTGAAGCTCACCTACTTTGTTCTCAACATCAATTTCTCCGGAATAAGTGCTGGTTAAAACATTTATGCCACTGGCATCATAAAATGTATATTCCCCTTCCATCAATTTTGGTGCCGAATTCGACACACCTGACACAAACATTAACAAGAGCGATACTAAGCTTAATTTTTTCATTTACTAATTTCCTTTTAAATTTAAAATTTTATTTTTATTTTTATTTTTATTTTTATTTTTATTTTTAATTTTAATTTTAATTTTAATTTTAATTTTACAAAAAAATTAATATGCTTGGAGTTTTTTAACAAAACCAATCAAAGCCCACAAACCTCACAAGCTTAACTAGTATTTAAACTTATCCAAACAATCATCTATTACTGATAATGCTGGATACAAGCCTGATTCATAATTTTTCCATTTTGAAATAGATCCTTTGTAAATAGGCTGTATAACGCCTTGATAACTTGGCGTATGTACCTGTCGCTGCTTTGCTGACTCATGAAACGCTAACACCTTGTCATCCCAGTTCACACCAACAAAATCTAGAAGCCGTCTAGCAGAAGCCTCTAAATTTTCAACAATATCTTCGTAACGAGTTTCAAGTACCTCAATACTTAATACATCTTTTGTTTTCAAATATGTACTCATCACCACATCATAAAACTTAGCCGTGTCATATATATCCAGATACTGACGCATAGCCTGATTAACCGTAAAATTTTGCATAAAACAACTTAAACAGACATCTCGTGGATCTCGTAGGGCCAATAAAATTTTAGCTTCGGGAAATACACGTGCGATAAAGCCTATATGGACGATATTTAACGGAAGTTTATCCAGAAGATATTTTGATTTATCGATTTTCTTATTAAGAAAACTTTCCATATCAACAAGATAAGATTTTCGCAACAAGTTAATTTCTTTTTTACTCAAGCCTGGCATATCATCAGGATATGTAAACTCTCTACCGATAATACTCTCTATTTTTCTAATTAGTCTTGGTAATGCTGGCAATTCATGAGTTGCAACAATATCATCATGAGACTCAAGAATTTGTTCTGTTAAGGTTGTTCCTGAACGAGGAAAACCAATCAAAAATATAATTTTATATGATTCATCTATAACGGATTCATCTCTCCAACATTCAATAGGATTTTCTTTATATGCATCAATATAAGCCTCAAGCTCAATTCTATATTCCTCCAGGCCACTTTCCTCAGAATGCGGCTTATACAATACCTCTAATCGCTTATTAGCATCTGATATTAATTTAAAGGCCTCATCGTATTTACCTAATTTATCCAGCACCATACCAAGCTCAAGCAACACAATACTTCTATGACGTGATGGTAGGTTTCTATCCAATAAATCTTCTAAACCTTGCCGCGCTAGAGCATAGCTTTTCTCACGCGCATTAAGCTTTGATATTAAAAAAGCTGATTCAATATCATTTGCTGAAAATTTTAATGCCAGTTCTGCATATTCTCGTGATTTTTCAAGTTGATGCGTTTGCTCATACAATTGAGCTATTTCCCTGTATGCTAATGGTTGATCTGGATTTCTTTTGAGTGATTCCAGATAAGCCTCAATGGCTTCATCAACACGTCGCTCTTCTTTAAAACAACCAGCTAGATTAAAATAAATAGACGCCTGATCAGAATTAAGACTTAATGAATTTTGATATAAAGGAATGGCATTAGAATAATCTTTTCTCTGAACCAATAAAAATCCAAGCGCATTATGCGCTTTGACTGATCTGGATACACCTAACTTTAATTTTAACAAAGAATTGAAACTAACTTCAGCTTTATCAAATAATCCAATTTCACCATATATAAAAGCCAATCTTAGTCTTGATTCGGTATCTTGAGGATTTTTTAAACATTCCTGTTCCAGCAACTTAGATGCTTTTCCTAGGTTACCGCTGCTAACTAATTTTTCTATTTTTCCTTTATTTTTAGTCATAAATTTGTAAATTATCTTATTAAACCGATGTCGTTATTCAATGGATTTTTATATCGAATATATCTATTTATCACGCATTATCCAAATTACTAAATCTGCAAAAATCACACCATCATTTTAATATCTTATGAAATCAGAATGTTATATTTTTGCTTTACTGAGAAATACTATCTTATCAATTTAAGTGTAAGTACTACCGACAAATAGAAATAGTATAAAAACCTATGTTAAATAACTCTCCCCCATAAAAAAAGCATCGTAATAATACGATGCTTTTAATAAGGCGCTTACTCTAGCAATGATTTCACTTTCGTCTAGAGTTAAACCTGATAAACAACCAAGTTAAATATAGTGCTAATAGGCTGAACGCACTACCACTAAAAGTTGGCTTTTCAACTGGAATGTTAACTTCTTTTGTACCGCAATGATTGTTCGCATCAGTTGGAACACATACTGCACCCGATCCTACGAAGAGGTTAAAGTTTGCGTTAAAACCGATAAAGGCTCCATCTTCCATTGCGATTCCAGGTATTCCATCAGCATCACCATCAGTTGATGCTAAACGCCAGCTTGTATTAGCAGCTGGTGCACCTGACCATGGATATGGACCAAAACCTGCTCCGTTGTATAAAACACCTGTTCCAGGATTTGTACTGATGTCAAACTCTGAATTAATATCCCACACATTCAGCACATCAATATTTAAAGTAACATCCCAATCAAACAGAATATGAGCACCAATCTGACCAGCCCCTACAGTCATTGTTACAAACTGTTCACTTTGGCCTGCGCCTAATGGACCATTACATAGCGCGCCAGGGCCACCTTCTCCATTTTCTAATTGAGCAACAGTACATGTTGTGTCAAATGTATATGTACCTGGTCCAAAGACACGAACATGATGTGCAGTCCATAATTTACCAAAATAAGGCGTTATAGAAGATAGTGACATGTGAGTGAAATCAGCATCTGATTCATCCGCATTAAACAAACCATCCCAACTTGCTACTACATCATTAGTACCACCATTGGCATTGGCACCACCTGCATCAAACATGGTGAAGTTACTGCCAGTAGAAATAATGTCTAAGTTGAAGTTAGCATTAAAGCCAATGAATGCTCCATCTTCCATTGGGATACCTGGTATACCATCGCCATCATTATCTGATGATGCCAAGCGCCATACCGTATCCGCTGCTGGTGCACCTGACCATGGGTATGGACCAAAACCGGCAGCATTATATAAAACACCTGTTCCAGGGTTTGCACTGATATCAAACTCTGAATTAACATCCCAGACATTCAACACATCAATGTTTAAAGTAACATCCCAGTCAAACAATATATGTGCACCAACCTGTCCAGCAGCCACTGTCATAGTTATTGTCTGGTTTGTTTGGCCTGCGCCAAGTGCACCATTACATAACTGACCTGGCCCACCTTCACCATTTTCTAACTGCGTTATTGTACAGGTTGTGTCAAAGGTATAAGTACCAGGGCCATATACTCGAATATGGTGCGCAGTCCAAAGCTTACCAAAGTATGGTGTTATCGAAGATAAGGTCATATGGCTAAAGTCAGAATCTGACTCATCGGTATTATATAAACCATCCCAACTTGCAATTACGTCGTTGGTACCACCATTCGCATTAGCTCCACCTGCATCAAACATAGTGAAATTACTACTTGTATAGGTTTCACCCGTTACTTCTCCTACCAATATCTGAACAGTTGCCACACTTGAAGGCTTATCAGTATCTGTAGCAATATAGTTAAACGAGTCGGTACCGTTATATCCCGTGTTTGGTGTATATACAAAATCACCATTAGCACTAATTACAACCGAACCAAATGCCGTTGCAGTATTTACAGGGTCTTTTGTGTACGTTAAGCAACCACAGCTTTCAGGATCAGAAGCCAATGAGCTCAACGAGCCATTTAGCACCGTATCTTCAGGCGTTTTTAATAATGCACCTGTTGTAACAGGCGGCTCATTAAATGCGTTCACAGTTAGCGCAAACGAAGCTAACGATGTAGTAACGGGGCCACCAGCATCTCTAACACTAATGACAATATTATGTACACCGGCATCAGCATCAGCTGTAGTGCCTGTAATTGCACCTGTAGAAGCATCAATAGCTAAATTACCTGAAGCCGGTAAACCAGTTGCACTGAAGGTAAGCACATCCCCTATATCCACATCATCCGCTGTTGGTGAGCAACTGTATGAACCTCTTGCTTCTATAGCGGTTGCTGTACATGTCCCTGCAGCAATCGTTGGCGCATCATTGGTATTAATTACCGTAACTGGGAATGTAACCGAAGCTGAACCACCAGCCGTGTCGTTACACGTTGCGATAATTCCAGTTACTGTGCCTACGAATGAATTATCAGGTGTACCTGTAATTAAACCTGTTGCACCAATACTCATCCAACTTGGCTTGTTTCCTGAAAGCGTGTAACTTGAAATAGAATCGCTAGGATCTGCATCCGTACAATTAACATCAAAGTTATATCCCGCATCTTCATTTACAACGTCCGTTGGCGTACCCGAAGTCATAGTAGGGTTAGTATTCGGACCTCTAACACTCAAAATGAATGCAGGACAAGATGCTGTTAGGCCACCTGATAAGGTATCTGTTACTGTTACAACCAAATTTGCAGCCTGTTCATTTTGAACTGTTGGCGTACCCGTAATTGCACCCGTTGCTGCATTAAAACTCATACCCGTTGGTAATGTATTAGCTGGTAATGTTGGTGCAATTACATCTGCATCAGAAGTGAAACTAAATACTAGAGTATCACCTGTATCAGGGTCTGAAGATGTTGGTGTCTGGCTATATGCTGTGTTTACAGTGGCTGTTGTTTGATAAGAACAACTGATAGCAGGTGCATCATCATTACTTGCTGTAATACCAACAGTTGCATCAAACGTTGCACTTAAATTACTGCTTATTGTTAAACCAACAGGTACCGTAATTGCAGTATCACGGTCTGTATCAGGATCAATTGTTGCCGTTGAAGACACCGTATATCCCGTTCCCGTTTTAGCTGTTAATACCTTGTTTCCTGTTGTATATAAACGTGAAGGAAAAGAGTTCGTATTAAAGGTGAAGTCTGAGTTGGTTAAAGTAACCGATGCACCTTCAGCAGTTGTAACTGCTGATTGAGCAGTAATAGGGCTATCAGCGGTTGCCAGGTTAAACACACCACTGAATACAGGACTCTGGTCTGCAAATGGCGCCGTAAGCATTTTCGTGCCCGGCACACCATCGCCATCTAAAAAGCCGTCACCTAAAACACCACCAAGAGCCCCATCATCAGCTCCGTCACCGGTATCAATGGAAGTTGTTGTTATATTTCCTGACGCATCAATACCTGTAACCCTATATGCCCCAAGCACTGGAATATCTTCATTTACTGTCCAGTCGAAAAATAAGCCCAGAGCAAACTCACCTTCAGAAAGATTAAACTTATAGCTTTGAACCGTATCAGGTCCGAATTGTGTGTAGCCAGCAGCTATTTCATCTGCACATCCATTTAAAGCGCCTGATAAACGGCAAGGAAAAACATTAAAATCGCCGTCAATATAATTCCTACTGGTAAATGTATACGTGAATGTTTGAAATGCTCCACCTACGCTTCCATCATAGAAAAACATTTGTGCGACATCGGCAACCCATGTCGCACCATTAAAAGTTGTATTTGTCCTTAATGAACCTGTACCCGCCGTGAAGTCAAGAGAGGCTATAACATCAGTATGATCTGACGCACCATCATTTGAACCATCCGAAGCCCAGAATTCAAAATTTCCTCCTGTGACGCCTGGCATCGTATAAGTATCTGCTGCTGTTGCCACCGAAGTAATAGACGATAATAACAACAGACTTATGGTATTGAGTAAATTCTGTTTTTTTGTATACATAATAATAATCTCTAAACCGAATACATTTTATAATTTATAAATAATTTATATCGAAGACAAATCAAGCCTTAAAATTTCATACCCAACATTGCACCAATTGCGTTTTGAACCATTCCAATGGATCCATTCGCATTTTCAACGGGCGCCTGGCCTTCCGGGGTAAATGCAGTGGGACCAGAAATAACATTTTCGAAGCCATGTAAATAATTCACACTAATTTCCATGGTAGGTGAGTACTGATAACTTGCCCCAAAGGTCAAGTTGTTCTCAGTAGTAGCAGGTGCTAAAAAGTTAAATAAAACCTGGTCTTTCTCAATAGGAGCTTCCGCATAAGCCCAACCAGCACGTAAGGTCAATTTGTCTGAATATTGAAAATCCCCGCCCAATCTAATACGAGTTTGGTCTGTCCAGCCAAAGCCCATTCCTTTATCACCACCCAATAAACAATCAGGTGTATCGACACCAGGGCACAAAGGGTTAAAGTCAGATGGATCGGCAGCATTTGGGCCGGGGTTGCCAATAGATTTCACATCACTGTAGTTCACCTGCTGAATTTCTAGGCTTATATTGATGTTTTTTAAATTAACATTAATGCCAAAAGAGTATTCTTCAGCAATGTCAAAATCACCTTGCTCTGCAAACAAACCGCTATAATCATCAAATTCACTCATGTTCACACGAGGAGAATAATTTAAGCCAAGAGTAACTTCATCAATGGGATTCCATAGAGCGCCCAATCTGAAACCTAAACCATACCCAGTATCCCACTGATTATGAGAAATCTTATCTGTATCTGATGGTGCACTAAATCCTAACTCTTCAAACGCCTCTAAACCTCGAGCCTTAAAACCTTGTGCCGCAACAACCAAAGAAGCACCTACTGTCACATCATCATTTACTTCATAGGCAATTGACGGTAAAAAAAGCATGCGTATTAAATACACACCCGTTTTATCGCCCGCTTTGCCTTCGAAGTTATAAAAAGTATTTTCGGGCTGACGATAACTGGTTACTAAACCAGTACCTACAACGGCAACACCCCAGGATAAATCATCATTTAATTCTTCTGCATAACCCATAAATGGCATAGGAAACCATTCATAGCGGCTTTCACCAAGGCCAATTGAAGCAGGCTCACTCTCGTCATTTATAGGTAGCAATGAACTATCGTGTGTTACACCCATTTCAGGGTGAAAAATTTCCATACCTATATCAAAGCGGTTACCTACTTTTGCAGCATTAGCAGGGTTATTTGAGATAGATAACGTATCCTGTGCATAGGCTACACCTATACCGCCCATACCTCTCGACTTAGCACCAAAGCCAATTAAATCCATACCCATTGTGGCATGAGCTACAGATGGTGTTAATAAAGCTGCCGCAATTGATGCCGACAATAGCCCGGAAAATTTCTTATTCATTTCACATTACCTATTTTTTCGAACAACTTACTAAAAAAATTAACTACGATTTTTATATAATTTATTTTTATAAAAACTACATTGAGTTTATCTAATATAGCATTTCAAATTCAGCATTTATTATGTGCAAATAAAAGCGACAAAAAAACACAAAATAAACCAACAGCTATATTTTTATTATTGATGATGATCGATGTAATATACAGATTAATTTAGGTGATGTTAAGCACTATAAAACGTATTTTAAAAATTTTTTATCTTGACAATATATACAACTACATTGTTTAAACATCTATATTTATAGTACATTTAACAGTACGCTATAAAAACTAATACGACTTATTATAAAAGAGCAACTCTATTAATTTTCAAATATTTAAAATCGCAAAACTGTGTTTTAAATTCAAAAAAGAAAAAGTTTTTCTTTAGGCAAAAAAAAACGACAGGCATTAACCTGTCGTTTTCTTAAACATCGTTAAAAACTGAATTATGCAGTTTTACGACGACGCGCTACACCAGCTAGACCAACAAGGCCTGAACCGAACAACCATACAGCTGCAGGAACTGGAACTGCTGATACAGGTGCGATTGTACCACCGAATACTGGAGTTTGACCCAAGAAAGGTGCTGTTGCCATAGGAGTACCACAAACAGTACCAGTAGCAGTATCACATGCAGAACCTACAGATACCACATCCATTGAACCGTCTGGGTTGAAGCTAGTAACCTGCATAATTGCAAGTACAGGAATATCTTCATTTGTAGACCAATCGAAGAATACGCCAGCAGCAAACTGACCAGCAGTTAGGCTATAAGAATATGAGTTTGCTGTACCAGGACCAAACTGTGTTAGGCCAGAAGCAATTTCATCTGCACAACCATTTAATACACCAGAAACACGACAGTTGAAGATGTTAAAATCACCATCTACATATTTTCTGTTTTCCCATGTGAAGTCATGAGCTTCTGCACCACCGTCAGGTTGCTGCATCATAGTTGCATGCATATCCATAGATGCGATGTCTGCAGTCCATAGTGCGCCATTGAAGGTAGTCCCAGTTGTAAACTGGCCAGTACCATTAACCATGTCAAATGTACCCTGTACATCATTATGGCCGTCTGCTGTAACAACACCTTCCAAGTTTAAAAAGTCAAAACTACCGTTTGTCATTGTATGTGTAGTAGCAGCTTGTGCCACGCCAGTAGCAGCAAGTAGAGCAGTAACTAAAATTGTTTTTTTCATATTTGTAACTCCAGAATTTCACATTTATGTAATTATTTGAATCATTTGCATAATTTGCAGGATAAATCAATGCACTTGCGATGCCAACTAATAAATATCATTGTAAATCAACACGATAGACTACTGCACATTGCGCTTTGAGTTCTTAAACGATGTTTCTAATAGCATTTGTAAGGTTCACCGACAAAAACAAACATTAACAATAAAATCTGGCTAATAACACCTCAAGGAATAGAGACAAAAAACATGAACGGCAATAATTAGCTATAAATATCAATGTGTTAGAAAAATTAAGACCTGTAAAGATTAGCGACAGCCAATATCTTGAAGCAATTAAAAAGAGAATTAATAGAGCCTTTTAAGGAAGCAGCTCAATTTATCACCTTACGATATGTCTTTTAAATAACGACAATTAAGGGACGCGTAAACTTGAAGTAGCAACTGTAAGACAAATCAAAACGATGCAGACTGAAATACTAGCACTGCATTACAAATACAAGTTATTAACACCCGAAATACAGGCTTTAAACCTCATAACCGAACGCTTCGACATATACATTTAAACATTTAAAATGATTAACTATATGATTTTCATAATTTTTCCAACGATACCGCGAACTAGTATAGACGGGCTGGGTTACCTGCTGATAACTTGGAGTATTTAAAGACCTTCTAGTCAATGCATGTAGGTGAAAATCTAACATTTTCGACTGCCACTCCACTCCCAAAAAATCAACTAATGCCTTTACTTCTGTTTCAATATCATCGACAAGCTTTTCATAACAAACAACATGGGTTTGCATACATGGGAATAAGGCTATGTATTTTGCCCATAACCTCATCACCTTATGATAAGTCGCTGCTGTACTCTCAAGCGTATTAAAGTTTGTCATTGCTTCATTTGCTGAATAGTGCTGCATGTAATTACTTAGACAAACATCGTATGGGTGACGCATAGATAAAATGACTTTAGACTGAGGAAAAAGCAGATGTATTATTTCTAGCTCAATAACATTAAGCGGCAATTTATCAACTAACATTTTACGCTTATCATATGAAAACTGCTCATCAACACGTTTAAAATAATACTTTCTAAGCCGATTCAATAGGTTTTTATTAAGTTTTGGTAGTAAAGCTGGATATTGTCCACCAGTGATCTTAATCGCTTCTTTTATAACATCGCCAATGATAGGCAACTCTTCCATTACCGCAAACTCAGAATGCCCATCAACTACTTGATCCAATAAAGTTGTTCCTGATCGTGGAAATGCAACCATAAACAGGACAGGCCTAGGAGAAATATAATCATAATCGATACACCATTCACCTATCCAGTCTTCAGTTAAGGTCTCGTTAACTATATCCAAGTGCTTTATAAAACTAGTAACCTTGGGCGAGTCTATAGAGTTAATTTGATTATTAAGATTGTTTGCTAATTGATAATGTTTAAATGCTTCATCATAGCTTTTATTTTTATCATGAGATTTGCCTAGTTCGAATTCCACACATACTTTAGTTTCTATATCAGTGTTAACATCTATACTATAATTTGCATTTTCTATTACTTTTATTGCTTCCGACGCATCACCCATCCGCCTTAATATAGTCGCTTTTAGGTTAATATATTTGAGGTTATCTCTGTTGAACTCTATGCATGAGTCAATATACAAATTTGCTTTATCAAGGCTAGACTGCATTTCTTCATAAGCAGCTATTAGATACACACATTCAGCATCACCAGCTGAGATCTCTAAAGCTTGTTCCGTGTTATTTAATTTTAGATATAATTGTACAAGCGTTTTCTTGACTTCTAAATCATTCGTATTTTTTGAATAAAGCTTTTTATAACAATTAATAGCCGAAGAAAAATCTCCTTTTAATGAAAGCACATTAGCCAAGTTATATATAGCTTCTGTATAATCATCTCTAATAGCTATTGCTTTCTTAAAGTTGTCAATAGCATACTCATATTTCTTCTCTTTAAAATATACCGATCCCAAAGCATTATGAGCAAGGTAATATTTTTTATTTTTCTTAATTATTTTATTTAATACCTTTACCGCTTTGTCTAATCTATCGGACGATGAATAAGCTAAAGACAAGTTAAGTTGGTAATCTAAAGACCTTGAATTAAGCTTTATTGCATTATTGAAGCACGAAAGGGCTTGCTCAGTATCGCTTAACCCCAAAGACACCAATCCCATAATATTATAGGCCTGATCGTTTTCAGGTTGATTCAATACAATACGACTTGCAAGCGATAATGCCTCATTAAACCGGTTTTGTTGGTATAGCGCGATAAGGCTTTTGGTTTCAAAATCCAAAATTGAGTCTCATTTAGTTATTGCATATAAAAATAATTATCACCGACGGTCTAAACCGTCTCGGATCAATCAGACTATTAAGAATGCTTGCATTAATAGTCATATTACCATCATAATAAAGCATGAATTGATAGAGTCAAATGCTTAGTTGAACCCTAACAATTACTATAAAACTCCATTTATAACAACTAATTTACAGCCAAAATCATCACACATACTTTAAACACACCAATCAAAGCCTCCTAAAAAATCATGTCTTTTAATAAAAAGAAAGCTATTAAACACTTAAATATAGGTAACCAGAAATTACAATCAGGTGACTTATATAGTGCCATTGACGAATATAAAAAAACAATAAAGCTAGCCCCCACCTTATCAGAAGGACACCATAATATTGGTGTAGCCTATTATAAACTAGGCATGACTTTAGAAGCTGAGGCAGCACTTAAAAAGCATATTACACTCGATAAAAACTCATCAGCGGGGCACTACCTTTATGCTTTTATACTATATAGGCACGGAAAAATAGACACCGCCTTAGCTTCATATAAACGCGCTTATAAACTTGACCCAAGCAATCTTGATGCAGTTGCTGGCATTGCTCAAATCTACAACTATAAAAAAGATTACGCTGAGGCGTATAAATCAATCAAATCCATACTGTCTGATAATAAAGCTAATATAAAAATCGCTCAAGTATTTTCAAAATTTTGCGACAAAATAGAGTTATGCGATCAAGCAATAAAATATATAGAATACATTACTGGCCCAACTTCTAACTTACCTCTCTCTATCAAAAATACTGCATACTTTTCACTTGGAAGCATACTTGATAAACGAGGTGCTTATGATGAAGCATTTCGGGCTTATGAAGTAGCAAACAATAGTCAACCATTAAAATACAATGGGGCTGTTTTCGATGCATTTGAAGCTAGAATCAAATCAATACATAGTGCTGAAAACTTAAAGCTCAGTAATAAATCCACATACAATACTTCTAAACCCGTATTTTTAATTGGAATGCCACGGTCTGGAACAAGCCTATTAGAACAAATCCTTTCTAGTCATTCAGATGTATATGGCACCGGAGAATCAAATGAAATACGAAATATTGTTCAATCAATATCTAAAGGAAATGATTTATCCTATCCCCAATGCACATTAGATTTATCAATTGAAGAACTAGATAAACACTCTCATGCTTACGTTAAAAACCAGGAACATGAAGCTTTCGGAGAAAAATTAATTATTGATAAAATGCCACATAACTTTTTTCATTTAGGCTTAATTAGCCAGTTATTCCCAAATTGTAAAGTTATACATTGCACTCGCTCACCTCTTGACACTTGTCTTTCCATATATTTTCAAAGTTTTAATGAAACTCACCAATATGCTAGCAATTTAAAAAACCTTGCTCATCATTATAAGTTTTATCAAAACATGATGGCTCATTGGAAAAAAGCTCTACCAATTAATATATTAGAAATAAGTTATGAGGATACGGTTTCAAACTTAAAAGGTACTACCGAAAAACTACTTCAACATCTCGAGCTTGAGTGGGAAGATGATTGCATGTCGTTTTACGATACAAAACGACATGTTTTTACAGCTAGCCAGGAACAAGTTGATAAACCTATCTATACTAGCTCATCGGGCAGGTGGAAAAACTACGAACAACATATACAGCTTTTAATTAATGAGTTTAATTAAACTCTGTCACTATTGATGCATTTACACCAGGAATAATATCACCATTAATATCGAACGCCTTAATAGATTGTAAAACAAGAGGCTGAATATCTTGTACCCAGTCTAGAGCTGTATTTCCTGTAATATAAAATTTAAAATCATGTAAACTGGTAAGCGGTGCAGATGAGGCTGGTAATAGCGCTACTTTTAAAACAGAATTATTATCTGACCATATTATATTTTTCAATGCACTTGGATTCACAATATAAGTTTTCCCTATATGTGTGAATTCCATTTCAATTGCATAAGGAATGACAGCTGACTCAATAGACACTTCAAAATTGGAAGCCCGCTCTAAAGACGCTAACTGATTTGAATCTAACGGACCATTTCCTTCTACATTAAACAACTCTGCTGAACCCGGTCCATCGACGATATTAACAATAGAACTAACTGTATCCCCTTGATCATTAGTTAGCTCAATATCAACCTCTCCAGCTGGCATTGATGAGGGTAAATTTAAAAATGCTACTGTTTGCCACCAATCCATATCACCATCTGTATAGTTAGTATTAATTAATCTCCCATAAGTAAGACCATATTTATAACTCTCATTATTTTCAATCCTTGTGCCTACAACTATATTTGAAAGAGGATCGGGGTATAAATTAATAATAGCTCTAACAGCTGGATCATCTGGTAAATATATAATTGGTACTCCAATAGATGGCGTAATAGTTACTGTTGTATTTGAGCGTTTGAATCTTTTTTGCCAGCCCATTGCAAGTGATATTGTATCTCCAGCTTGCGCGACATTAGGATATGTCTGCACACCTGAACAACCTGTAAGAACAGACAGTAAAAACAAAAGTGACAATATTCTTTTAAACATAAAACACCATTCAATATTACTGTAATAAATGCTGATAAAGTATCAGCACGTCAGAGGTTGTAAACTCCCCATCAGGTAAAGCCTGTGGATATAAATCACCATGTGATAACTGAATATCTGTAGGCAATATATCACCTTCCAGAATTCTTCTGGCGATTACATAATCCGCTATATTAATTACACCATCAGGACTACCTAGTGGTGCCAAGTCACCATCCATATAATTAAACACGATAGGCAATGGATCGTCCGCATCAAAAAAACCATCATTATCTGTATCATTACTTAATGGGTTAAGGTCGACACCTATAGTGTAAAGAGAAGCATCACCATCAAAGGACACTTCAAATAGATCATCTAGTCCATCACTATCAGTATCAATAAGCAATTCATTAGTACCTATAGCCAATTCAAAAATATCCGTTAAGCCATCATTATCATCATCTAAATCACAGGCATTACCCGTTAAATCCAAATCTGTATCTAACTGATTATTATTTGCTACTACAGGGCAGTTATCATCGTCATGATTTACCAAATCCTGATCAGCATCCAGACTTATACGACCATAACCTGTTCGATAATCATAACCAGCTGAGGATACATCTTTGGCTGTTGAAATTAGCTCATTACGAAGCTGCAAAGGGCTATAAGTGGGATTTTGTGACAATATCAAGGCAGCTGCTCCTGCTACATGCGGTGATGAGCCCGATGTACCTGCGAAACTTCCGCTTAATGAGGTTACCGTTCTATCTGTTGCCGCTACATCCGGTTTGCTAATGCCATTGGTTGTGGGCCCTTCAGAACTAAACCATTCAACATTATCATTTAAATCCACAGCACCTACACTGAGTACTGAACTGCAATCTGCAGGCTGTACAAGACTACTTGATGTCACTTGAACACCCAATGCTGGTTCAAGTGAAAAAAGAGTTAAAGGAACACTTGCTGTACTGGTACTCTTTTTGGTTACAACAATATAATGAGCCCCAGTAAATGCTGGCGTATAAGTCATAGCTTCATACGGAAAACCACCTGAGCCTGATTGACTATCTTCAGAGGACATAACGATACTGCCTCCACTAGCTGGAATACCGTCATACATGTACAAATTATAATCAGTACGACTACGAGGGTAATCATCCCAGTTTAAAACTATGGTTACATCCCTATCCTGAGTTAGATTTACTGTATTGTAATTTTGACCCACACTGAATTCATGCTGTAAATTACTGTCATTATCCGCAAAACTCCCAAGATAGTGCGCTGTACGAGAATTCCCCATGGCATTAACCCATAAAATCCCACTGGATTCAGCTTGATCTGTAATATCGCAAACACCACCAGAACCATCATAAAAATTCGTTCCAAACCAGGCAACTGAATGGTTTATAATTTTTACACCTGCCGCTTGCATATCAAGCATAGCTTGCTGCAACTGAAGTGTTGACCCTACTTTTGCAAGATAAAGTTCCGCGCCTGGTGCCATATCATGCACAATTTCAGCTACATTGGTTCCATGATTAGTACCATCCAAACCCTTATTCGTGTAATCAGTAATAGTTAATGATGATGGTAACTCACCTGCATTTTGTGAGCTTACGTAGCTGGTAAAGCCTAAGTCAATCACACCAATTTTTACGCCTGTTCCATTGTTAGCTAGTGCGTGCATATCTCCCGCACCGCTTATTTCGACACCTTGAGTAACGACTGAAAGAGGCTTATGAGGGTATGGCAACCTGGCTTGAGTAGAGTGTTTGAGTTTATTTTTAAGTTTTGTAAGCTTATTTATAGGTATTTGTACTTCATATTGCTTACCAGATTTATACCTTGGTACACCACCTAATCGCCCTACTTCTGATAAATCTTCGTTTTCAAAATCTGATTCAATTATTACTGTTACCAGCTCATGTTTTTTAGAATGCTTCCCCATAAAGTTGTTTACTTTATGCTGAAGCCTGGATGAAAAGTGCGCAGAAGAAGACTGCGCTTCTCTAGCGGCATAAGCTATAGAAACACATTGCACTGAGAGCATTAGAATAATGACTACACTGTTATATAAGGATTTATTTATCACTATGCTTTAAAAAAATAGAGAGAAGCTTTACACATACATTATTCATACCAGCATAAACTACTGCCTATACTTCAATGACTTACAGAATAGACAGATATGAAGTTGACGTTATAGTGTAAAAGTCAGCGACACCACAATACAGTAAGGGGTGTCTTTCACTAGAGAAAAATCAATTATGGTTGAATACCAAGCTTTTGCATTAAGTCATATAACGTAGGTCGACTAACCCCAAGTAATTCAGCAGCAGGCGATACTTTACCACTCGTTTGAGTAAGCGCCTTCATAATAACGCTTCTTTCAGCCGCTTCTCTAACTTCACGTAAGTCTAACGTATCGATTGGGTCAATATCAGCAGTGACAGAAAAATCTAAATCTTGGGCCGTTATTTGCTTAGCATCAGCCATAATGACAGCACGCTTTATTCTGTTTTTTAATTCTCGTACGTTACCGGGCCAGTCATGCGCTTGTATTGCTGTCAGAGCATCTTTAGTAAACCCTTTAAGCTTTCGTCCCTGTTCACGATTCATTTGCTCAAAGAATGACTTTGCTAAAAGCAGTACATCACCTTCCCTATCTTTTAGCGGAGGTATAGAAATTGGTATTTCGTTTATCCGATAATATAAATCTTCTCGGAACTCACCTAATTTAATTTTCTCTTCAAGGTTTTGATGAGTAGCACAAATAACTCGAACATTAACAGGGATCTCTTCACGACCACCTATACGCTCAACCACTCTCTCTTGTAGGAACCGCAATAATTTGGCCTGTAATGAGATTGGAAGCTCACCCATTTCATCGAGAAACAAGGTACCACCTTCTGCATATTCAATTTTACCAGGCGTAGTTTTAGTTGCACCTGTAAACGCACCCTTCTCATATCCGAATAATTCACTTTCCAATAAATTTTCAGGTATTGCAGCACAATTAATCGCTACAAAACGCCCCGTAATATGAGGGTTCTTTCCATGCAATGCCCTCGCGCACACTTCTTTACCCGTGCCACTATTGCCTAACAGCAATACTGTAGCATCAGAAGGAGCTACTTTTTCTACCCTTTGACACACCGTTTGCATCTGCGGACTGCTTGTAATCATACCTTCCATGGGAACATCAACATGTTCCATTGCCAAACGTCGATTTTCTTCTTCTAGCTCAAACACATGATATGCTCGAGTAACTATTTGATTAAGCAATTCTGAATCTATTGGTTTTTGGTAAAAATCGTAAGCACCAGATGCAACCGCTTGAACTGCATTAGCTCGATCATCATTTCCACTGACAACTATTACTTTAGTATTTGGTGCTATAGATAATATTTCCTCTACAGTAGCTAACCCTTCTGTTATACCTTCTGGATCAGGTGGTAAACCTAGATCCACTGTCACAACCGGAGGACGCTCTTTAGCCAATAGCTTTATTGCTTCTTCCCTATCACCAGCAATGTAAATTTCAAAATCTTCAAAACTCCACTTCATCTGTGTTTGTAAGCCTGGGTCATCCTCAACAATTAGAATTTTTTTATTATTTTCCATTTATATCTTTTGATTGATTGTCATAATGAGAACTGATTCTGCACTAGATAAACTGGCTAGGCAAGGTGGAAATGTCGGAATTCTTTACTAATTATTAGCAAATCATAGTAAGGTGAATTTGATAAAGAGATATATAAATTTCAGTAATAATGAACGAACTACTAGAAGCGTAAATCACTACATTAGAAAGTAATAATATTCCATAACAGATATAGCATAAACTTAACTGCTGGCAATAAAAATTATAAAGAGCCTTTAAATTCAATATAAGCTTTCTCTAAAATACTCTTGAGATCATCTATATCTATCGGTTTGGGATAAAATTCAAACGCACCACGTTCCAATGCTATTTTTGAGTTGATCAGTTCATCTGAACCAGACACCACAACAACTTTGGTTTTAGGAGCCCTGGCTAAAATAGCCTGTAATATTGCAAACCCCTCCGATGTTCCTTCAGCGTCAGGCGGCAACCCTAAATCCAATGTAACTAATGATGGCCGATTAGATTCAAATTGCGTAATGGCTTTTTCTCTTGAATTTGCAGTTATAACATCATATGAATCAAGTCCCCACTTCAACTGAGTTCGAATACCAGAATCGTCATCAACAACTAGCAATTTAACTTTTGGCATTTGCTTACTTATTTCCATGTTCACTCAGGTTAATAACCTGAGAATTAATAGTAATATCTTTTGATTCGCACGTTGGTATATGTATACGAAAAATAGTGCCTACACCTACTTCACTTTCAACATCTAACTGCCCACCTAATTTATGCACATACTCTCTAACCTGAAACACACCTATACCCATAGTGCCTTTCGTTGATTCAAATGGTTGAAACAAACGATCATGAATAAATTTCTCATCCATTCCCTCACCTGTATCAGATATTTCAATAACTGCATTTTCATTTTGCATAAACAACTTCACTGTTATACTGCCCGTATCTTCAGTTGCATCCTGAGCATTTTGAATAATGTGAGCTATATTTGCAGACATTCGATCTTTATTAGCTGTAATTAATATTTTTTCATTTCGACAGATTAGAACAGGAATCGGCAAAGCACCTGCTGTAGTACACGCATTAACACTTTCTTCTAATAATTCACAAAGACCAATAGGAATATTTTTATCCGCCTCTCCTTCACCTCTCAGGCGGATCAACAATTTATTCATTTTATTAACTGTATTTTCTACTGTAACAATCGCATCATCAATGAACATTGGGTTACTCTTATGCTTAGCGGCATTAGAAACTACCATTGATAATTGACCAATCATATTTTTCATGTCGTGTACAATGAATGCAGATAAGCGGTTAACTTCTTCAAAACGTTTAGCACTCACTAATGCCTTAGCTGCTTCGAATTGTGCTAAATGACTAGCTGCTTGACGCCCCGCCGTTTTTAATAAATCACTATCTTCCCAATTGAAATACCGCTCGTGTGCTGGTGAGCGCAATAAAACAACATATCCCATTAAATGGTCCTGGTGCATTAACGGAACAACAAGCCAGGCCTGTGTAATTTTAGATAACCATTCAGGTATTTCTAACGCCCCCAATCGCGTATACATATCGGGATCTTCGTTATACTCATCTAAACTTATTACAAATTGATGATCAGCTAAAAACTTTGATAGCGTAGATTTTACAGGCTCACGTACATTAATCCTCTCAAAATTCCATCTTTCATCAGATTCAAAATATCCATTATCTCTCTCCATCATTAATAAGCCACCCGGGCTATCAATTATCTGAGCAAGCGAGCGTATTGCTCTTTCATGCAAACTCTTATCATTTTCCTGTAAAGACAGCGTCCTTATTATTCTTAACCACTCTTCACGGTAATCATATTTATAATGAAAGAAATGTTTATCGATCATTACTTTCAATCGAGCTCTTACTTTGGTTGAGAATAGTACTATCGTAAGTATTAATACCGATGCAAACAGGAAAGTTGCCTGAGCAACAACACCCCAATCACCACCCATATCACGTACGTAATAACCACCAAAACCAATAAATACTAAATAAATCCCAGAAGCTAACAACGTTGTTGTATGAAAAACAATACGTCTGGACAAGAATATATCAATAGTCTCATCACCTAGTGACCACTGCATCTCACGTTTTATTGCTACACCAATTAACGGTACGACCATTGCGTGAATAACACCTCGGGCATTCCATAATTCATTATCAATTCGTTGAAATAGGAATGCATCAGAATACATATAAAAATCGTATGCAAACATGGCACCGATGGCGATCCATAAATACTTTAAAGCCGAACGATGATCTTCTGATGTGTTTCTATAGAGCTGCTCAATAATGACTAAGCCACCTATAGATATGAGCAAGTGCCCAACTAAAACATCATTACCAGCAATAAACTCAAATAAAGAACCGCCCGAAATACGGTATAGAGCAAGCAACATCAAGCCAATAATAAAAACGCTGAGGCCAATAAACGTGATTTTGAAATTTTTATTAACCTGGTCTGTACTTTTATAAGCAGTACGAAGCATGACCAGTAAAAATGAGAACCAGGCCAATGATCTCAACAATTCCAAGAGCAATGTTGAGCCTATCAAGCCGCCAAATGCTGCTTGATAAGTTACCGACCCTGACCATATTGCACTTGCAAGAGCAGCAATCGCCAACATTGTTTTCGGTAAGTTATCCCGACGACCAGTAAGCATAACTAGTCCCAGAATTAAAAATAATACCGTTGATATACTAAAACTGATGACTTCAATGAGCATTAACTAGTCTAATTACCTTTCTATAAATTCCATCTTGAATGATATATAGCATGATTTCGCTAATTATCACTTTGAACAACAATAGCGTGTGATTTCAATGAAAACTATGTACAAGTACTTAGTTAAATTAAGATCAAATACTTTTCTATCAATCCAAAAAAGCCCCGTTAATCGGGGCCACATCATATAGTTTTAAAAATACGACTTGCTTATAAAGATTCTAAAAGTTCTGCAGCTTTATCTTTACCTGGATAACTTTGCTTACTAGAAGCTGCAATTTCCAAATGTGACTTAGCTGCAGCCTTATCCCCTAGAGAGTAAAGAGCGTACCCTAAATGATATCTAAAAACTGCAATGTCAGATTTTTTATCAACTATAGAGCTTAATATTTCAACCGCTTTAGAATAATCACCCGCCTTAACGTAAGCCCACCCTAGAGTATCTTTAAAAGCCAACTGATCTAAGTTCTCAAACCCATCAAGAATACTTAGCGCCTTAGCAGCATCTTCCTCATCACCATGATCCAACAATAGTGACGCGTAATTATTTCTAGCTACCAAACTATTAGCTTGAATATCCAAAATCTGTTGATAGTACTGCATAGCTTCTACAAACTTCTCCTGCCTCTCAGATAATGAAGCCATCTGCATTAACACTGGTACCTTATTAGCTACATTACTTAATGCTTGATTATATACATTTTCGGCTTGCACAAAGTCACTTTCGGCAACATAAAGAGCTGCCAGACTTAGGTATGGTGGCAACCATTCTTTAGCTGAATTTGATGCTAGCTTATATTCATTTTTCGCTGCTTCATTATTCTTTTGTGACTGATAGACTTTGGCAGATAAATGATGAGCCATAGCATTATCAGAATTTTCTTTTAATAGCTCCTGTAATCTAGCCATCGCCTTTTTTGGCTGCTGATTTTGCACATACGTTTTTACAATTAATTCTAGCTGTTTATATTTAGTTTGTGATTTTTGGTATGCTTTCTCAAACTCATCGATTGCTTTGTCTACTTCTTTCTTAGACAAATAGTACTTGCCTCTCTTAATATTTACTTCAGCATTATTAGAGTCAAGCAGCTCCATCTCACCAAGCAAGGAAAGCATTTCAGACTCCTTTCCTTGGCTACCTATAATTTTTAACTTCAACTCCAATAGCCCATAACTATCTTTAAAATATGTAAGGGCCTTATCTACAACACTAGACGCTTCACCTATTCTACCCTTGCTAGCAAGATAACGAGCATAATTTATATGCACTTTATCATCTACAGGATTGACTCCTATAGCTCGCTTCAACTCCGTTTCTGCTAATGACGTTTCATTATTCATTTCATAGGCTTGAGCTAGTGATAATGAAGCATCTGCCAGCTTAGGATTGTTTTTGACTACTGTACGTAAGCCATTAATTGCAGTAATAGCATCATTCCTAGATAGCGCGATTTTACTGTTCATAAAAATCGAGTCGTTCTCGTTCGGAAATTCAGAAAGTACTTCATCTATGTATTTTTTAGCTTGGGTTATATCACCTTCTTCCATTGACATTTCAGCCAGCTGATTTCTAGCTTTAACTCCATTAACATCAAATATTTTCTCTTCAATGATATTTCTTAATGCAGTCTTAGCTTCATCTCTTTTTCCAATACGACGATATAACTTGATCAATGCAAATTTCAAATCAAATAAATCTGGTTTGCTTTTTATTGCTGATATAAGTTCTTTTTCTGCTGCCTCTATACTCACCCTGGAGGCTAATAATTGAGACAATACCAAGTAACGATTCGCATCATCTGGATCCTGCTCTATTCCTTGATGTAAAATTGATTTTGCTTTATCTAGTTGATTAGAACCTGCATAAAATGCAGATAAGCCCACTTTTAAAGTAAATGTATCAGGATCAATTTCAATCGCTTTCTTTATGTTTTTTTCCGCTGAATCTAAATCACCATTTTTCGTCTGAATTTTCGCTAAGCTAGTTAACAGATACACTTCTTTAGGGTTATCGTTGACACCTTTCTGTAACAACTGAATTGCTTCACCGTCTCTTGATTTTGATATGTAAATGTTTGACAACATTACAATCCCACCTACAAGATGCTTATCATCCTCTAAAACCGAGGCCATTTTCTTGACAGCCTGATCAACATCACCTGATTTATATAAAATTGTAGCACTTACGAATGCCGCCTCAGAATTACCAGGATCAACCTCTTTAACTTCATCTAATAATTTTTTCGCTTTAACAATATAATCATCTGTTCCCGCGATAACGTATATTGTTGCCAATTTTATTTGGCTATTTATGTGTTTGGGATCTAGCTCTAAAGCTTTTTTATAATTAGCTATAGCTTTTATAAACGCCTTCTTTCCTTCCTCTAATCTCCCCATTAAATAATAAGCTTCAGCATATTTATTATCTATTTGTAAAACATTCTTTAATTCTATTCTGGCTTTATCGTAATTTTTTTCTTCTAGATAAGCTTTACCCTTTTCCAGATATTTAACCTTACGTTCTTCTGCACCACCACAAGACGTTAATACCGCAACTAAGATTGATGCTGTAGTTAATTTCATAATCCCTGAATAAATATTTTTCATTAACAGTACCCTGCCGTTTATATATTATATTATTTATTAAATGAAGCCCCACAATGCATGCAGCCTCTGTCAAATTAATCATCTATAGTATTATCAATAAAAAGACTTATTTATAGTACTATACATACTTATTTAAAACCCTCGTATCAGCAAAATTGATAACGCTGTCAGCGTGCCTATTCGCAATACATCCCAGTTATTATTTTTGAGCCCCATTACTGCTTCACTTGCGTAAAACAGAATTATCAACTTTACTGCCATTTCCCCCACATCACTATCTTCAAGATGTACTTCTGGGAGATTAGGCACAATTATTACCATAATGATTACCAGGTAATCTAATGGTGTAATTTGAAATGTTTTATCATCCGAAAAATACACTCGCAACGAAAATGCTATAACCAACACTACAAAAAACCAATTAACAATATTAGAACTCACTAATTCAATATTATTAACTGGTAATAGATAGATTGCCATAACAGCTACAACATAAACAACCGCTTTTTCTATAATTCCACTCACACTAGAACCAACCAACACTGAACCAAGTAAAACAACGAGTAAAAATGTGGCGAGAATGGCCATATCCTGCTTTACATCAGTAGCTAATATTACTGACAAGACCAGTAGTAATGGAACTAAGGTTTTCAGCATAAGTGTTGGTACAGTTGTCAACCAGCCTTTTTCACGCAAGCTGTGTACTAATGCTTTAAGAAAACTTGTATCAGACAGTTCTTTTGTATGAAACTTCCAACCTGTAAGACGGGCATAATGAAAAAAACCTAAAACAAAAGCACTGATAAGTATATATATGAGAATGAGCACTGCATCCGACTCATAAAGCATAAAATATGCGACAGCAACTAAAGTACTCTGTAGTAAATAAATTATAAATACAGCTTCATATTGATCAAAGCCTATATCTAATAACTTATGGTGAATATGATTTTTATCCGGTGAAAATGGAGAGCGTTTTTCATATAGACGCTGTCCCATAACGGCCATGGTATCAAGAATAGGTAAGCCTAAAATAAATAAAGGAATAAATGGACTCATCGCTGAGTTAACTGACTGCGACAATACAATCACGAGAACACCTAAACTAAAACCTAAAAACTGACTGCCCGTATCCCCCATAAACAGTCTTGCTGGGTGAGTATTGTGCCTTAAGAATCCGAGAATAGAACCAGCCACAGCCATTGAAATTAGAACAACCATTTCACCGTGTGCATCAAACGCTAACAAGGCAATTATGCTTATAGTGATAAGTGATGTCCCACCCGCGAGCCCATCCAATCCATCAGACAGATTAATGGCATTTGTAATTCCGACCAAAGCAAAAATTGAAAACGGGATAGCAAGATAATCAGGCAAATGACCATCAATAAAAGGAAACGTCCTAACGATAACATCACCCCAGGTGACGACTACGACGACTGCTAATAACTGCCCTAAAAATTTAACTTTATAATTGAGGTCACACTTATCATCCCATAGGCCAAAACCCCAGATAACAAGAAAACCCACAAGTATGGCAATCACTTGCTGGTCTAGCTCTGCAAGCAGCAGAATAGATATAACACTGCCTGCAACCATAGCGATTCCACCAACTCGTGGTATCGATTGCGTATGCACTTTGCGTGCATCGGGCACATCAATTGCACCAATCTTATCTGCCCATTTCATAACAGGCGGAATTAACAGCATGGTTACAACCAGCGAAACAAAAAACGCAAATATCAATAGCATCTTAAGTAACTTTTATTTGCCTGGTATGTAAGCTGGGATGATCGGAGCAATTTTACGACTAAAATCTTCCAATCGCTTGTCAGCAATAGATAAATCCTGCCCTGGTTTCAATACTGTAGTTAAACGCATTAAAGCACCATCAGTACGATGCAGTGTCATAGAATCCCAGAATAAATACCACTTCATTGCGTATTCATTTGTTACTACTCGCCCACGCTGCTGAAACCAGTAGTAAACCAGTTGCTTGGTTTCATCTTTCTGTATCACAAGTCTGTTAACTACCAATGGGGTACCATCAATTGAAGCTCCATTTATAGTATGGTTTTGAAGAGAAGAAATGCGCCATCCTCCACCAGGTATACATGAGCGAGGTGAATGTGCTGAAGCACCTTTTTTCTGCGAAGCATAATAAGCAGAGTAGAAATTAACACCACCTCCATCAGCACCTCGATAGTCACTCATCATATAATCAGTAAATTTAAGTGCTTCGATTATTTCTTGCTCTAAATAACCAGACTTGCCCTGCCAACCATCAAAAGTAAGCGGAAACTCTACGAACTGCTTACGATCAGGCTCAATTTCCACTTGTTCAGGTAATGCAAATACACTAACAGCAACCAGCACAACAATAGCCAGTGAAGCATAAAAAGGCTTCGGAACTTCACGATAAACAGCCTCAGCATCTTCTGGTGCAGGCTCAGGAAAGTCCAAGCCAAAAGCTTCACGTAAAGGCAGTTTATCTTTACCTATATGAGCCAGTAACCACATTTCTGCAATAAGAATTGCAATGCAACCCATAAACACAACCCAGCCTTCAAAGTCATGTAAAAAGCCCTCTGCCATCTCTGGGCCCCAGTACTCGACAGTCACACCTATTGCACCTATTCTGAAGCTATTCATGAAGATAGTAATGGGAATAGATGACAAAAATATTATGGCTTTTTTCCAGACTGCGCCTGTAAAGAAATAAGCGGAAATAAAGGCTAGCGTCATCAATGGAAACAGGTAATTCAAGCCACTACAGGCCTCAACGACTTGTAGCTTATACACACCTAAGTCAATTACATTACCTTCAAGGAAAACACTAATATCAAATAGTCGTATTACTGCCACACCAATTTCTGATGAAATAAGCTGTAATTGGGACGACAAATTATTGAATATAAAATTAGGTAATGGAATCATAAACAAAAGTATGATTAGCGGCACTAAAATTATTTTAAAACTCTCTCTTCCCATTAAAGAGAGAGCTATGCCATACAGGGCTACAACGAAACCATACTGCACAATAGTAAGTAATGAGCTTAATTCACCGGCATAGTACAAAAATAAGCCAAATGCAGTTGTGACAACACCCAACCAGGAACCATTGAATGTTAATTTTTCTAGCTGATCACTTTTTTGCCATATCAAAAACAGCGTAATAAAAGGAATGATGTAACCATGACCATATTCCTCACGATCACCCCACCATTTCTCCATTAATAGCAAACCATCAAGATATATAAACCCAAGGAGTGATAAGGCAACAACTAAAAGCCCCCATATAGACAACGATTCCTTCCAAACCTTAATCACTTCAATACTCTGTTCTTTATCTGACATTTTAAATACAACTGCCTAAATCAAATTAATCTAAAAAAGAAATGCAATACTATCAAATAATTGTGATAATTGGTTTAAATAGAATAAAAACTATTATCATTTTATGCCTCCCAAGAAGGCATAATTGAATTAGCATATTCTAATATTTCTATTCGCGTATTTATATGTATGTAAAGTGAATTTTGAACGTGTAATGCAGTGAGCACTTATGCATCTTAGTAACTTCAACTAAACCAATATCAATAAACAGTTAGCCTATTACTTTGAAAATATCAAGCTTATTTAAAAAAACATTTCTATTATTATCGATAAGAGCCTTTGGACTTTCCATCACTTTTCTAATAGCTTTATTCATAGCAAGAGAATATGGCGCAGATGCAACAGGATTATACTATTTATTTATTTCGACATTAACTGGCTTATCAATCATCGCCAGATTCGGGTTAGAGAGAACACTTATAAAGTACGTATCTCAATTTGATAACACTACTGAAAAACATAAGATCATTGGACTATGGAAAAAATCAATTAACATTTCGTTAATTGTAAGTATTTCATTAATTTTGCTATTACAAACATTAGCGCACATCAATTTATTAACAGATCAGTTAATTAAAAACAAACAAGTAATAAACGATATATCCATCTCATTAGTTCCATTAACTATTTTCTTCCTAACTGCTGCGACATTTCGTGGCCTAAACAAACTAATACTTGCAAACATTCTAGAAACAGTATTCCTGCCTTTAGTTTTTTTTATTCTAATCATTATTTATTCTAATTTTAAATTAGTAAATTTCATTACAGCTTCATACACCACTGCAACTATTATTATAGCAATATTAAGCATAATACTAATTTTTAACTATTTTAAAAGAAACAAAGAAAACACCAATTACAATCATAAAAGCCTAATCAAAACATCGCTTCCTATTCTTGCTATAAATTTAACAAACTTTATATCAGATTGGGGAGCTACCATAATCATGTCAAGCAGCCAATCACTCGAAAGTATCGGCGTATTCAATATCTGCCTTAGATTAACAAGCATATTAAGCATAATAATGTTAGTTTTTAGTAATATACTATCCCCCATATACTCCAGAGAACACGCAAAAGGAAATACTGGTTATATAGATAATTTATCTAGAAACTCATCATTTTTACTGAATCTAATTGGTATGCCAATTATAGTTGTATTCTTTATGTTTCCTAAAGAAATCCTGTCAATCTTTGGAGACGAGTTTATTAACGGCGCTCAAGCCTTACAGATACTTGTGATTAGTCAACTATTTAATTTTTTATCTGGCTCTTCTGGATATTTATTACTAATGACAGGACATCAAAGAAGGCTTATGACTATCACAATTTTTGTAAGTATAACTCAATTAATAGGTTTTATAATATTCATACCATCACACGGGATATTGGGTGCATCAGTTATAATTCTATTTTCTGTATTCACGCGTAGTAGCTTATCCATTTATCTATGTTATAAACATCTTAATGTCTTAACTTTACCGCTCCCTATAAACCTCTTTAAAAAAGTGTAATATAATGCACAATAAAAACAATAAACAATTCATTGAATCATTAGCTTTTTCGCTTATTTTATTTGATTCATTATTTGTATATTTAAGTAAACAGCACTTAGGCTTTATTGCTCCTGTTAATATAATCGTACCTATATTTTTAATCCTAATTTCAATAAGAAAAGGATATCTGTATATATTACCACCAAGGAATATAGTTATACTATTAGCATTATGTAGTCTAGGCTTCATATCAGGTGCTGCTATATTACCTGAATACGGAATACATAGAGTACTAGAAACAATGAGTGCTGTTACAGCATTTATTATTGGATATATTTATATCAGATGGAATGATAATGAGAAGTCAATATATACAGTATTATTATTAGTGGGTGTAGTATATAGCTTAGTGTGTATAATTGCACTCAGTAAACTTTATCCAAGCATATTCCCTATAGTAGTAAAACTATGGGCCTTCCAAGGTCAATTAATTGAAAGGCCAGAAATTACAACAGATCAAAACTTTCAAGTTTTTTATCTATTACCAGCAATAGTTATTCTTGCAACACCATTAAATAAATATAAGTTATCGATTGTTTTATTTATAATAATAAGTGCCTTCTATATTTTATCAGCACTACAAACTAGAAGTGGAATCCTAGTAATTATTGGAACAGTGTTTTTATGCCTGATTGCTCCTTTATGGACTAAAACTCTTGGCCGAAAAAAAACATCTATTCTTCCGCTGCTTTTTGGCATTGGAATAATAATATTATTACCACTGATATTAAAATACGGTAGCAATATTTTAATAAGATTTACCAGCACAGATTTTTCTACAGGCCTAGGAAGACTACATAGTTTTTTCTATTTATTTGAACATATATACAACCCCCTTTGGTGGGTACCACAAGGAAATCATGAATTAATAGAATTAACAGGAAATAAGGCCCATTCAAACATCACAGCCGTATTTCTAGACGGGGGTATTATCTCTCTAATATCATGGATATTTATTTTTATAATTCCTTTAATTAAACTAGGCAAGCTTTTTATAAAGAAAAAATTAGATAACATATCCACCATTGTATTTATAGCTGGATCAGCTACGATGATTACACAATTAACCTTGAATGTACCATTAATGGATCAAGTTTGGCTTTGGGGTGGTGCTGTTGTCGCAGCAATAGAAAAGACAAGACACGATACACAAACTAACGTTCAAAGCGAAGCTAGAATAACACCAAACCCCACCATAACTAACGATGAGAATATTGATTCTAAGACAAAATTCTCGGGTGTAAAATTAAAAAAGTAAAACATAATGAAAAATATTTTAATTTCATCATCTGCTGCTCCTGATACTGGATCCGGCATAAGCACCTATTCTAAAGAGCTTGCTATTTCAATCAAAAACATGAATATAGATGTTCATTATTTTTCACCGAAACCGAATGATCTAAACTGGCTAAAAAAAAACCAGATAAAACATATTCCTTCTGATCCGTTTGGGGACCCTGTTAAAATATGCAGAGATTTGTTCTTTTATATTAAAAAACACAACATTGACGCCGTTATTAATAATGACAACCCTTACTTGCAAAGTATATTCCCAACTATAAAATGCCCAGCCATCTCAATTGGTCACATGAATAAAAGAACAATCCCGAAAGTAGCGTGTTACGCAAATCAATGGACTGATTACGTCGTAACCATTTCAAACGATATGCATTATATCTATGTAAATAAATACAAAACACCTATAACAAAGACACAAATAATCCACAATGGAATCAATGACCATAATCACGACATTAAGTATAATCAAATTGATAACAACAAGCTGAATATATTATATTCAGGCGGTGATCTAAAAATCAAAGGTGCAGATTTATTAGTAAAGTCTATTACAAAGTATCCTGAAATCTGGGGAAAAACCAATATTCACTGGTATGGTAATGTTTCTAACAAAATCATCAAAAAACTTAAAAAACACAATGTCAACTTCCATGGTCGTGTACCAAGAGAAAAACTAATAGAAAAACTAAAGAACTCAGATGTTTTTCTACTACCTTCTAGACTAGAAGGCTGCCCTATGACACTAATTGAAGCTATGGCGTACGGCATAGCACCAATCACAAGCAATGGACAGGGCGCGATGAGATGGATGGTAAATAGCGGTGAAGATGGTTACATATGCCACATTGATGATTGGGCTAAACAAGCAGCAGAATGCGTTGAACACTTAAACAATAATAAACATATCTTATTATCAATGAAAAAAAAATCTCGGCACTCTTATTTACTAAGATTTAAAGCTGAATTTGTTGCCGAAAAAATACTTAACTTATTAAAAAACCCAACAGTTAACCGTGATAATCCTCTCAGTAAGATCAAAGCAATCAAGTGGCATAGGCCCCGTAGCCCTTCATTTTTTGATAGAATCTATTGGCGATTAGAAATTTTAAAACGCACCGACTATTTTGACATTATTAGAGGTCATATTGATTAATGAAAAAATATAAATACATCTTTTTATTTCTTTTAGTATCTTTTTCTTTTACTGCAAATTCAAAAGATAAATTTAAAATTTATGATGGAACACAGTATCGAAACAAACCAAATTTTTCATCATACGACATTAACAATACGACAATACTTTATGCATCACGATTCTGGAAGAAAAATCAAAGTCGTAATAAGATACCAAGTGAAACAACATTTAAAGAATTATCTAATAGATTCGATGGTAAAAGTGAATTCATTGTTTTAGATATTGAACATTGGCCCGTTCAAGGCTACCCTAACCTCTACATCAGGAACAGCATCAACAAATACAAGAAATTTTATAGCACAGCCAAAGAACATTTCTCCAAAAGCAAACTCGGTTACTTCGGTGGCCCAATACCAATATCTAATTTCACAAGATCGATTCAACCAAAAGATTCAAAATTATATAAAGTTTGGAGCGAAGATAATGATAGGTTGAAAGATCTGGGAAACTCTACAGACATCCTATTCCCTTCTGCATACACCTATACAGAGTCTATTGATGATTGGAACATACATTTTCACTCTATGCTTGAACAGGCTAAAAAATTTAATCCAAAGAAAATATATTTTTTTTTATGGCCACAATATTTCGACCATAAACCGACACCAAAGAAACTACACTTGAAGTTTATTCCCTCTCACTACTGGAAACATCAACTCAGCATGGCTCTTAAACATGCTGATGGGGTGATCATATGGGGTGGTTGGGACTTTAAAAACAAGGACAAAATGAATTGGGACGATAATGCAGAGTGGTGGATAATAACAAAAGAATTTATTAATGAAAACACTAACCTCATAAAATAGAACTATATAATTTTATGTACTTTTCAGCCACCGTTACTGGATCCCAATTATAACTAGCATGAGACCTAACAGTCTCTCTAGCTTCTAATTGAAACTCAGAACTTGTAGCAATATATATTTTAAGATGCTCAGCTAAACTTTCTATGTCTAAATAATCAACTAGTCCGTTCCACAATAGCGGCATTTGTGAAGGAATTCCACCAATAGCATAACCAAATACTGGTGTACCACAAGCCATAGATTCTATAACAGTATTGGGGTAGTTATCCGACTGAGAAGTAATTACAAATGCATCAGCTGCAGAATAGGCATTTGCAAGTTCATCTGAACTACTTAGTTTGCCTAAATAAATTAATTCCGGATGTAAGTTTTCCGGTGGTACACCTACTACCACTCCCTTAATTCCAGACATAACTGCAACTTTTTCAAAATCCTTATAGCGTTTCCGTTCATCACTACAGTCATGGGCTACAAACAGCAATAGAGGCTCATCAGGTAAATTAAAATGTTTTCTTGCACTAACTTTATCTATAGGTTTATAACGACTCAGGTCAACTGGATTTGGTATTGTCACAGCCCGTTCCGCATTAAAGCCTCTCTCTATCGCTATATCACGTAGCCAGTCTGAAGGTGAAACAATATATAATTTCTCATTATTACTAAACAGTTCTGATTTTATACGGTATTCGGAAGCCGCATTGTCAACCCATACCTTAGGGTAATAATTAAGGTATTCACAAGTATTACAGCCACTTTTCCATCCCTCACAATCCATTGCAAAACCACAGCGCCCTGTAGCGCCCCACATATCATGCCAGGTCCAAACTATAGGCTTATTACTAATAGCTTTAATTAATTTTACATAATCTAGGTAATAGCCGTGTAAGTTGTGAATGTGTATAACATCAGCCTCTTTTGACAGTTCAATAATTTTGTCAGCAAAAGAAAAGTCATATATATGATGAGAACCAAACAGGCGTGTTTGAAGAATATTTAAATAAAATGCATATGATTTTTTAAATCCCTTAAACGACTCATTAACTTCATTGTCTCCACAATGTGCTAAAACAGCCTGTACTTCAGAATCCTGTTGATTAAAAGCACCCACCAGCGTAGAAGCCATACGTGCCGCTCCACCTCTATCCTTTTCCGTATTTATCATTAAAACTTTCATGTTATATTTTTTCTTGTGTTTTATTGACCATGCCGATAAATTTTTCAGCCATCATTTTAGTATTGTAATTACCTGCTACTGTTTGCTTGGCATGAGAAGATAATTTTATTGAAAGTTCTTTATCACCGATTAATAGTAATATTTTTTCAATTAAAGACGCCCTATCACCTTCCCTAAACAACAGACCATTTTCCCCATCAATTAATGCTGCTATTTCTGGCATTTGATGCGCCTCATTATCATGTGTTACTACAGGTAAACCATAACCCATCGCATGCATTAAACTAAGCCCTATTGAGCCGGGATGAATAAGGCAACGCGCAGACAGAAACCAGGGTGCAAGTTTGTCCTGTGAATATATTGGCCCCAGCCACTTGATATATTTAGCAACACCCAGTTTTTCTGCTTTATGTTTTAACGCTGATTTTTCATCACCATCACCAATGACGCACCATAAAATATCTGGATATATCTTTATAATATCAGGCAATGAATCAATCACCATATCAAACTTATTTTTTTTATCTAGTCGCGCGCAAGAAAGTAAGATTGTCTTATCTTTGAGACTATTCTTTACCGACCATGCGTCTAATATATCCTGGGAGCATTTATTAATAGCAGCGCCCACTTCATTCTGATTAATACCATTATTCATGCCTGTAACATAACAAACACCAGGACATAGATGTCGATATTGATCAGCTTCCTTATCTGTATAGAGAAAGATAAAATCAAAAAGCCCCCACCACCAAAGCCGGATTTTTTTCATCAGTGAACTTGAACTTGCTGTATGAAACTGCCCCCATATAACAACTTTTTTACCTAGTGCTTTGAATATCAATGACCAAATAACATTAGAAAACACCCTTGGATTGCCATAAACAAAAACAACATCATATTGCTTTATAATTTTAAATATAGGTATAAATTGCCAGCATAGTTTTTCTTTATTAAGGGAAAGAGCTTTAATAATGGTGACATTTTGATTAAAGTTTTGATGAACCGTATTGAGGTTCATGCCAGGTATTTTATCCTGACAGAATACATGAAAATTATTGCCATAATTATCGACAAGTCTGTGATACATGTCTTCACGATATTGTGGAATAACATTAGTTAAAACAGCAATATTCAACTTATCCCTCATGATCGTACCTATGAAGAATATTCAGCCATTTAGCATAGGCTACTTCTGGCTTATATTCGGCTTGATAGAGATTCAGTAAATTTTCTGTAACCTGGCGTGTATTATTTTCACCTGTTTTTAACTGGTCTATTAGTTGTACAATGTTTTCTTTTTCATCAGCTTCAAACGTATAACCACAGGTGTTCTTTTTTATCGTTCGTGAAATATCGCCCTGTTTATCACCAATATATAAAACAGGTGCTCCAATAGATGCCAGGCCATAAAATTTACTAGGGAGGATCAAACCCTCAAGCTCAGGTCGAAGAGAAATAATATGTAAGTCAGCTAATGACAAACTAAAATTTAGTTTATCTATATCCTGATAGGGTTTAAATAAAACATTATTGATTGAGGATTTCTCTACCTGTTCTTTTATATCATCATAGTATTTACCACCGCCTATAAACAGAATCACCAGAGACTCATCATGCTTATAATGTTCAACCAACTCCTTAATAATATTGTATTCATGGGCACGGCCAAAGTTCCCCGAATATGAAACAATAAATTTATTTCTCAAACCCCATTCATCTATCAAATAATTATCATCTCGTGCTATACGTTCAGGTGCTGCGTTTACATTCCAGTTATCAATAACGGTGGTTTTATCCTTGGAAACCCCTTCCTCCACTAATAAATCCTGCATTTTATGCCCAATGGCAATATTCATATCCGCAGATTTGAGTGATATATTTTTTATTTTTTTCATCAAACCATATGAGAGAGAATCAGATTTGATCATATTCAAACCTGATGCAACTTCCGGGAACAGGTCTTGAATCCAGTTTATAAGGTATGTTTTTTTTATTTTTGATACGACATAGGGCACATATGAGATAATCGGCGGGTCAGTTTTCACAACAATTAGATCGTGTTTTTTAGCCAACCATAGTAAAACCACAAAGGTAGACATGTAAAAACTAAAATAGTCAATTGCTCGACCTAAGAGATTTGATCGACCAAAACGAGTCGTCCATATGCGATGAATATTAATATTCTTATGCTTTTCAAAAGCTTTCAGCCGCTCATCGTTCTGGTAAGTATTGCGACTTGTTACCACATGAATTTCTGATTTTATCTGACTTTCGACATTAAATAACAGATCAGATAGTATTTGAGATGTTGCTGATTGATCAGGATAAAAAAAACGGTTCACAAAAATGGCTTTGCACATAACTAATTCATACCTCAAACAACAGCTAAAACGTACATATAGACATCAATCGCCTGCATTATAAATTCTGTCCTTTAAGACACCTGACATTTCCTCGAAGAACGCCTCATCATTGTCATCAAAATATTCTTTCCAGCCCCCGACTACTCCTTTTCTGAAATTTACACTTGTTATCTTATTACTAGAAACAATTTTCTTGATCTTCTCTTTAACTCTACCAAAATAATTAGCATTAGCCTCAACACCACTTCTTCGTATATCTACGATATTATCATTTAATGGAACACCGATAAATTCCGATATTTTACACAGTGTTTTCTCATAATCATTCTTTATTTCATCAAATTTCAAAAACAAACAATCATTATTATTTAACCAGCCTTCAACATGATAACTCCAATATTCAACACGATTAACATCACCTTCATAGCCATCATTGTCAAAATTATTCACCATTCTTATAAACTCATGAAATGAAGCACCTCGGGTCTCCTTGTCAAACGACTTCATATAGTTATACAAGGAAACAAGTACATCACGACCATCTCTAAAAACATATATCACCTTTGCATCATCAAAAATATTTTCAATATATTTTTGATCAACACGTCCACCTGCAAAAAAATCTTTTATATATGCTGTGGAGTGAGTTTTTAGTAACGATGATTTTCCATGCATTAATTTTTTCAAATCTTCAGATTTCATTTTATTCTTTAGATCATGCGATGTAAGATGATCTAAAGTTTCTACTATGTAATCTTCATTATTATTAAATATTGGAAAGTTATTTAGAATAGAATCAATTGTTAAATGTGTACCTGACCTTCTATGCGAGGCTATGATTATATTTTTTTTATTCATAATTAAGTCACTAAACACTCTCTTTAAAAAAACCATTACTTGCATACATACTCAACCGCTACTAACACTTTATTGCGAACCAATGGAGGAGCATGAAAAACAAATGGAATAACAATAAACTGAATCCTTTGTTTTTTATTATATAAAAACTCACAGAATAAAATTTATTAAAACCCACCTGACGAATGAGGCCCATCAATAATCATACTTCTTTTTTTAGAACATAAAATACGGATGTTGGCCTAATTTTATCAATGGACTTGGCAGCATGATACTTATAGTTTTTTGAAAAAAACCTGCTTAATAACAAATCCATATACACTATAAATTTTGAATTATATGGAACAATCCCAGCCTTTTTTGACAAAATTGACAAAGGTGGAAACATGCAATAAGTTTTCTTAACAATTTTAAGTCCACCATTATTCAAAATCTCATCAAAAACTTCAGATGGAATTCCTCTTTCTCTTTTAGTTAATCCAGGTCTTGAATTTCGCCAATCCCCCATTGAGGTAATTGGTTCACGAATTAAGACTGTACCTTCAGGCGAAAGACATCTTGCCATTTCAGATAGTACGTATGAAACATTAGGAATATGATGTAACACGCCAAATGAAGTTATCAAATCAAAGCTATCATCTTCAAATGGCATTTTACCTGTAATTTCTGGCATAACATAATTACAAGGCACTCCATTAATACTATCATTTTCAAATGCACCTGAAGGCTCTACAATACTAACCTCTTGTGTACGATCAAGAATGGGTTTTAGCTCGTCGCCATACGCACTTCCCAGGCCGAGGACTTTCTTTAGTGAATTTTCTTTTAAATACTTATACCCACAAATATCATTGAGCGCATGATAAGAATAATTATAATTTTTTTTCACCTTGGCACCAAGCTCGGCATACCCCTCTTTTTCATCATCAAACCATGCAACTATTTCTTTTAAATCAAAGTCATCGCCATATAGTTTTTCACCTGAAAAGTACTTATCCATAACCTATCTCTTATTTAGTTAGTTATTAATCACGTAATTCAGAGTTATTACTTAGAAACCACTTATATGTACTTTCTATACCGGCATAAAGGTCAAGCCCAGCTTTCCAACCCACCTGATTAAGTTTTGAAACATCCAGTAACTTTCTAGGTGTTCCATCTGGTTTTGACGGATCAAATTTAAGCTCACCTTCGTAACCCACGACTTTTTTAACGATTTCAGCCAGTTCTTTTATAGACACATCTTCATCGACACCCACATTTACAAAATCAAATCCATCGTAATTATTCATTAAGAAGACAGAGGCATCGGCCATATCATCTACGTGTAAAAACTCACGTTTAGGTGTTCCTGTACCCCATACTTCGACTTCAGGTAATTTATTTATTTTGGCATCATGAAATTTACGAATCAATGCTGGCATTACATGTGAGTTCTCAAGATTAAAATTATCACCTGGGCCATATAAATTTGTTGGCATAAGTGATATAGCATTAAATCCATACTGTTTTTTATATGCCTGGCACATTTTAATGCCTGCTATTTTTGCAATTGCATACCATTCATTAGTAGGCTCAAGCTCACCTGTAAGCAGGTGTTCTTCTTTCATTGGCTGCGGTGCAAACTTTGGGTAAATGCATGAAGAACCGAGAAACAACAGTTTATTGGCTCCATTTCTATAAGCTGCATCGATTACATTAGTTTGAATTTGCAGGTTCTCGCGAATGAAATCAGCTGGATACGTGTCATTTGCATGAATCCCCCCTACTTTTGCTGCTGCTAAAAAAACGTATGCTGGTTTTTCTGTTTCAAAAAACTGATTTACGTCAGCCTGACTAGTCAGGTTAAGCTCTTTACTGGTGCGTAATACAAAATTGTTATAACCATTTTTTTCAAGGTTTCTTAATATTGCACTGCCCACCAAACCTCGATGACCTGCTATGTATATTTTGTCTTCTTTGTTCACAGTATTAAACCTTATTTCTGGTGGATCCGCTTTGCTTGATCCACCCTACTTGTTCCGCTTAGCTCAATCTAATCTACTTGATTAAAATCTTAAGTCACTGGATTATAAAATACATCCTTGTATTTTACCTTTCAGGCCATGCCAAGCATGTTTAAATTCAATTCAGTTGAATTTATCCAACTCAAAAGCATGCTTAGATGACAGAAGATCTTCTTACATAAGTGTGCATTATTCAAAATATGCGTTAGTTTTGAAGCCGGCTTCTTTACACAATGCATCACGCTTTGCGATCATCATGTCATTCTCCACCATTTCAGTAACCATTTCTTGCAATGTTATTTTAGGTACCCAGCCTAATTTTTCTTTCGCCTTAGTAGGGTCACCTAGCAATGTTTCTACTTCTGTTGGCCTGAAATAACGCGGATCGACTTCAACAATGCATTCACCTGTTGCTTTATTGTAGCCCTTTTCATCCACGCCTTCGCCTTTCCACTCCATTTCAATATCAACAGCTGCGGCTGCTTTATTAACGAAATCACGTACAGAGTATTGAACACCTGTGGCTATAACAAAATCTTCAGGCTCATCTTGTTGCAACATTAACCACTGCATTTCCACATAATCTTTTGCATGTCCCCAGTCACGTTTTGCACTTAAGTTACCGAGATATAGCTTCTCCTGTAAATTTAGTTTTATTCGTGAAATTGCACGAGTTATTTTACGCGTAACAAATGTTTCACCGCGAATAGGTGATTCATGATTAAATAAAATTCCATTGCAAGCATACATACCGTATGCCTCTCTGTAGTTTACTGTAATCCAGTAGGCATATAATTTAGCAACAGCATAAGGTGAACGCGGATAGAAAGGTGTCTTTTCCGTTTGAGGAATTTCTTGAACCTCACCGTACAATTCAGATGTAGAAGCCTGGTAATAACGTGTTTTCTTTTCCAAACCTGATATACGAATGGCATCTAAAATTCTTAACGCACCCGTTCCTACAGTATCAGCTGTGTACTCTGGGCTTTCAAATGAGACAGCTACATGACTTTGTGCTGCAAGATTATAAATCTCATCTGGTTCGATTTGCTGAATAAGACGAACTAGATTCATTGAATCAGTCATATCACCATAGTGCAAAAAGAAACGCTGCTCTTGCTCATGCGGATCCTGATATAAATGATCTACACGGTCGGTATTGAATGATGAAGCCCTACGCTTAATGCCATGTACTTCATAACCTTTATTTAATAGAAACTCTGCCAGATAGGCTCCATCTTGTCCTGTAATACCCGTAATTAATGCTTTTTTAGTCATTATTCAATACCTTAATTTAAATCTTATATACTTTATATTGTTATGAATCGTTACCAAATAGATCTCTTGAAACTACTTTATTTTTAACGTCTGAAATATCATCTGACATTCTATTAGCTACAATAACATCAGATATTTTTTTAAATTCATCGATATCAGTGATAACTCTTGATCTATAAAATTCAGCCTCTTCAAACACTGGCTCATATATCACAACTTCAATGCCTTTAGCTTTTATCCTTTTCATAATACCTTGTATTGAAGATGCTCTAAAATTATCTGATCCACTTTTCATGATTAATCTATATATACCTACAACTTTAGGATTTCTATCTATAATAGTGCTCGCTATATAATCTTTACGTGTTGTATTTGCATCGACAATCGCTTGTATAAGATTATTTGGAACCTCACTATAATTAGCTTTAAGTTGTTTCGTGTCTTTTGGTAAACAATACCCACCATAACCAAAAGATGGATTATTATAATGAGAACCTATTCTAGGATCTAAGCCGACACCCTCAATTATCTGCTTTGTATCTAAACCATGTACCTGTGCATATGTATCTAATTCATTAAAGTAAGCAACTCGCATGGCTAAATACGTATTTGAAAACAACTTTACAGCTTCTGCTTCTGTCGACTCGATATGTAACACATCGATGCCTTCTTTAATAGCGCCTTCAACTAGTAATGACGCGAACAATTCTGCTCGCTCTGACTTTTCACCAATTATAATTCTTGAAGGATACAAATTATCATATAACGCTTTTCCTTCCCGTAAAAATTCAGGGGAAAAAATAATATTGTTATTTTTCAGTTTTTCTTTAAGTGATTTAGTATAACCAACAGGCACTGTTGATTTAATCACCATTATTGCATCTGGATTAACCTTAATTACATCCTGTATTACCGACTCTATCGAGTTTGTATTAAAATAATTATTTACTTCATCATAATCAGTAGGTGTCGCAATAATAACAAAATCAGCATTTTCATAGGCATCTTCCTTACTTAAAGTTGCCTTTAATCTTAGTGATTTATTTTTCAAATAGTCTTCAATATACTCATCTTCAATAGGTGACTTACCAGTGTTTAGTAGATCAACTTTTTCGGACACAACATCTAATGCCACGACATCATTATTCTGAGCCAGAAGCACCGCATTAGATAAGCCTACGTAACCCGTTCCTGCTATTGCAATTTTTTTATTCATAATTTTACAACCATCTAATATACAATTAGTGAGTTACTTTTTATCTTCTCGCCCATAAACATCATCGAATCTCACAATGTCATCCTCACCTAAATATGTTCCTGTTTGTACCTCAATTAATTCAAGGGGAATCTTACCTGTATTTTCCAATCGATGTTTTTCACCTAATGGTATATAGGTGGACTCACTCTCAGCCATCAGAAAAACCTTATCGCCACAGGTCACTTTAGCAGTGCCCTGCACCACTATCCAATGTTCAGACCGGTGATGATGCAGCTGTAATGATAAACTTGCACCGGGATTTACAGTAATTCTTTTTACCTGGAATCTTGAGTCATGATCAATGCATTCATAAGCCCCCCAGGGACGGTATGCCTTATTATGAATAGTTGCTTCATCACGATTAGCTGCTTTTAGTTGCTCTACTATATCTTTAACATTTTGAGATTTATCTCTATGAGCAACCAGTACGGCATCTGCTGTTTCTACCACTACGTGATCATTTAAGCCAACGACTGTGACCAGGCGACTATCTGAATGCACATATGAATTACTTGAGTCATGAAGCACTACATCGCCATGAGTCACATTACCGCTCTCATCAGATGCGCCTACATCCCATAGTGCAGACCAGGAACCGATATCATTCCATCCAATATCAACGGGAATGACTGCTGCATGATTTGTTTTTTCCATTACCGCATAATCTATAGAATCAGATGGGCATTTTTCAAACTCATCCCGATCTAATCTAATGAAATCCATATCAGACTTAGCGGATTCAAGCGATAGTTTTGAACTAGCATACATTTCAGCGTTATGTACTTGTAATTCATCTAGATACTTAGCGGCCTTAAACATGAACATGCCACTGTTCCAATAATAGTTACCTTCATCTATGTAGGATTGCGCTGTATCTGCATCTGGTTTTTCTACGAATGCTTCAACACGAAAAACACCACTATCTATTTCATCACCAGATTTTATATATCCATAACCCGTTTCAGCTTCACCAGGCACTATGCCGAATGTGACCAGCTCATCGTTCAAAGCAGCCTTATAACCTTTTTCAACTGCATTATGAAATGATTGAACATCCCCAATAACATGATCTGCAGGCAATACAAGCAACACTGCATCATCGTCAATATTTTGTGATTGAAGTGCCGATATTGCAACTGCAGGTGCAGTATTTTTACCAAATGGCTCAAGAATGATTGAAGATGGTGTGACGTGAATTTCACGCATTTGCTCAGCGATGGTAAATCTATGCTCCTCATTACATACAATAATGGGTGCAGCCAGGCTTGCTATGCCATCTAAACGGCTAACAGTGTCCTGTATCATCGTATGATTCGACGTCATGCTCAGCAACTGCTTTGGCCGTAACGCTCGAGATAGTGGCCAGAGCCTGGTACCAGAGCCTCCTGACAATATAACTGGAATAATCATTATCTATCCTTAATTTTAGCTGCAAAGATACTGCTGCTGCATATTAAACACTAAGCAATGTAGCCTTCTTTAAATAAATAAAGCATGATCTGTTGTGCACACTCTATTGGCGTTTTACCTGTTGTATCTATTTTTATTTCAGGATTTACTGGAATTTCATATGGATCACTAATGCCAGTGAAATTTTTAATAATTCCTTTACGCGCTTTAGCATACATTCCTTTTCTATCTCTACCTTCACAAGTTTCCAGTGGAGTTGCCACATGTATCTCAATAAAAGAACCATAGTCCTCGATCATTTCCCTAATCGAACTACGAATTGATTCATAAGGTGCAATAGGCGCACAAATAGCAACACCTCTATTCTTGGTTATTTCACTAGCAACATAGCCTATCCGTTTTACATTAATATCGCGATGTTCTTTCGAGAAACCTAATTCACTCGAGAGGTTTGTACGAACAACATCACCATCAAGTAGCGTTACTGGTTTATCACCTTGTTCAATAAATCTTGCATAGACAAGTTTAGCTAATGTTGATTTTCCAGAACCAGAAAGTCCTGTAAAAAATAACGTTAAGCCTTTTTGTTTACGTGAAAGCCTTACTTTACTTAGCTCATGAATTACTTCTGGGTATGAATACCACTCAGGAACAGGTTGGCCATGCTCAAGCGCCTGATTAAAGTCTTTTTCTGTATAGCCAATGGTTTCTTCTTTTTCTTTTTGGGCTGTTTTACAGGAGATATAGGCATTACGTTTTATCGCATAGCCCTTCTCTTCAACTGGAAGCATTTGAATATCTAATTTGTTTTGAAATTCATCTACAAATTTCTGCGCTGAATACCTTTCATAAAAGCGCTGAACACCAGATCTTACACCTGGTGGTGACGCGTGCTCGGGACCAATAATAAAATGCGAGCAACCATAGTTTTGACGAACAATCATATTATGAATAGCTTCTCTAGGTCCTGCCATACGGATAGCTTGCGGCATAAGAGAAAGCATTGCCAAGTGATTAGGATAATATTTCATTACTGCCTGATAACAATGAACACGACTATAGTACGCAAGGTCACCCGGCTTACCAACGCCCGACACAGGGTGAATCAATACATTAGCACCAACAGATTTTGCCGCATCAGTTGTTATTTCATGATGGATGCGATGCATGGGTTTACTTGTATGAAAGGCAACAACTTTATCCCAGCCAGCTTTTTTAAATTCATCCCGTAATAGTTCAGGTGTATGTCTTAGAGATTCAAAATCATAATGAGTAGGCAGTTGCATTCCATTAACATTACCACCTATATAGTATTCTTTAACTTCATTAAATAAATACTGAACACCAGGATGTGAAAGATCTGTCGTCCCATATACCTGCTTTGCTTCTTTCTCTTTATCTGCTTTCCATATAGAGCCCACATCTATTGTTGCTAACATGAAGCCTTCTGTGTCACATAAGCCAATTTTTGTCGCTTCGCCAAATGCATCTAATTGCTCCTTAGCCACATCTAAAGTTATTGGTATTGACCACAAAAGAGAATTATCCAGTGACATATTTTCTATAACAGAAGAGTAGCAAGCTTCATTCATGAAGCCATTCAAAGGATTCATTGCATTACTTAATATCATCTCTAGATCACACAATTGCCTCTCTGTTAGGGTAATAGTGCAACTTGCAGCAATCTCTTTTTTAAGAGCATCACTCTCTTCTACAGATAACATAGGTGTGAATGTGCTATTTCCATAATAATTCATAGTGTAATCTTATCCGTGGTAGCTCTTATACCAATCAACAAATTTCTGTATACCATCTTTCAATGGTGTGGCAGGCTTAAAGCCTACTGCATCAACTAATGCGTCAATATCTGCATAGGTTGCAACCACATCTCCATCCTGCATACCCATCATATTTTTTTCTGCTTTCTTACCGACTGCATCTTCAATAGTTTCAATAAACTCCATCAGTTCAACGGGTTCGTTATTGCCAATATTATAAACGCGATAAGGCGCGTAACTTGTTGCGGGGTCTGGAGATGACTTGTCGTAGTCATCATTAGGCTCAGCCACTTTATCTATAACTCGAATCACACCTTCAACGATATCATCGATATAGGTAAAATCACGCTGCATCTTGCCTTCATTGAACACATTGATGGCTTCATCGCGTAGTATTGCTCCGGCAAATAATGAGGGCGACATATCTGGACGTCCCCACGGGCCATAAACTGTAAAGAAGCGTAAGCCTGTTGTTGGTAAATCATATAAGTGGCTATAGGTATGCGCCATTAGCTCACCCGATTTTTTAGTCGCTGCATAAAGACTAACTGGATGATCTACATTGTCATGCACACTGAAGGGCATATCTGTATTTGAGCCATAAACACTTGAACTGCTGGCATATACCAGATGCTCAACTTTATTATGCCTACACCCTTCAAGAATATTTGCGAAACCCACAAGATTGCTATCAACATAAGCCAATGGATTTTCCAGTGAATACCGAACACCTGCTTGAGCTGCTAAGTTGATTACTCTGTTGAACTGCTGTTCTTTAAACAGAGCTGCCATGGCCTCTCTATCCGCCATATCCATTTTAATAAAGGTAAACTTATCAAAATCATCTAGCTGTTTTAACCTATCGTGTTTTAATTGAACATCATAATAATCGTTAAGATTATCTATGCCGACAACTTCGTCCCCTCTTTCAAGCAAACGTTTTGATAAGTGCATACCAATAAAACCTGCTGCACCCGTTACCAAAATTTTCATTCTTTATCCTTTTTAGCCATATCTATTTAACTACGATAATCCAATATCAATGACAGTTTTTAGCTATTCTTTCTACCAAGTTATCAGGCTCACGTATATCATAGCGGTACTCACCCTGCGCATCTAACTGATATTTGCATCCCTTATATGGAGAAGCTAATGGCTCACCAATAAACAATCCCTGCCCAGGCATTTTCACGCTTTTCCAATATGCCTCAACCAAACTACTACCCGACAAATATCGTTGCATAACGATGCCTGGATTTGGAAATTTCTGCGTATAATTACAAGGTTCCACAACCGTACCATAAGTACCTGTAACACCTGATTCTACCCACTCCAGCACACTCATTTGGGAGCCATTAAACAGAGCCCCCCCTGTTGAGGTTAAATGATCAGCTATTGCACCTGGCACATAGTTGTTAGCATTTATAAACTTTACTTTATCCAGGCCTGTAAAATAAAACATTACATTCCGCTTATTCTTTATGGCATCTGCTTTAACTACTTCAACACTTAATAGTTGACTTAACTTTTTTTTAATACGAGGGTAATATAAAGCACGCACATTACGCTGCTTATCACTCGTACTCACCAAGTAAGCCGTTGCCTTTGGCCTTGTGTAATCTGATTCTACACCTCGGTCTATCAATTTCTTTACTGCATCAACACTATTTGCCGACAATAGCATTGATGGCCTGATTCCATAATCTGTAAACGGACGTGCACTTCTACTATTAAAATAACTAACAGCTTTAGTTAAATTACAAGCAACTGAACAAAACTCTTTACTAAACCCTAAGGAAAAAGCAGATGTTATTGACATACAGCCTACTCGCCATGGTTTACGCCACGCCAGGGCGTAAGCCTGAATATTACTGGTCACTTTCGTTTTAAGCTGTGACTCTATTTGTGTAAATTCAGTTTCTGTTAAGCTATTAATATTATTCTTAAAATTTAAATAAATAATATTATCTTCAGGTATTAACCTTGCCCGTTGATAGTATTCTGCTATTTCCATACTTTCTGGATCATTTTTATTCACCAGGACAGCCAGGGTTTTATTATTTATTTCCGCTCTTAATGTCGTAATGCTCAACATTAAAATCACTATTAATTTTGAAAGTACACTAACCATACTATGCGTATTTTTAGGCCTTTAATTCTGTACAAATATAAATCCCATATAACTTATAAAATTGTCATTAAATTACTAATGGGTACTTTTAGCTTTTCTACTGATTTTTGATAAAATACGTGATATCCAACCAGGCTTAATATCCAAACCAGCATAGTCCTTGTCAGTTGAATATGTTTTATTCAATACAGTGCCTATCACTTCACTACCCTGCAACAATTCAAACGCCTGTTTTAGTTCAGTTTCCTGTGTTTTTCCTTCTTCAATCACAACCAAGGTGGCATCTGCATTCGGAATAAAAGCTAACGCATCCGAACTTTCTAAAATCGGCGGCAAATCAAAAATAACAATTCTAGAGGGATACCGATGTTTCACTTCCTCTACTAACCTTTGCATTTTAGGTGAACTTAACATTTCAGATGAGTTAGCAATTGCTCGTCCAGCAGGCAATACTACAAATCGTGAAACACCTTCTGGATTCACCAACATTTCACCCAGCGGTTTATCGTTTAGCAAATAATCGCTTAAGCCGTATTCCGCATGGAAATCAAAATATTTATCTAATTTCGGCGAACGTAAATTAGCATCAATTAATAAAACCGTATTATCTACTTCACGTGCAAGACTAATGGCCAGATTGATAGCCGTTAGCGATTTACCAGCTCCACTACCAGGACTTGTTACAGCCAGTGTATTCCAGTTTTTTTCATTTAATCGCTGTAAAACTTGCGTGCGTAAAACTCGATAGGAATCAGAAATATTATTCTGTTGTTCCGTAATTATTCTTTTTTCTCTTAACTCACCAACTGGCATAGGAACAGTTCGAGTACTCGTATACGTAATATTTTGCGCTTCTACACTCTGTTGAGACTCATCGGGCTTTGCAATTGAGCCAGTTACCTTGCCACCATTTTTAATACGCTCTTTACGCGCCAATTCTAATGCTTGTTTAATACGTTCCATTGGTAACCCCTTACACGCCCATCACATTTTCAGCTTTACGGATCCCTCTAAACCAGAGAACATCCAGCGGCGTCCAGAAGAAATGAATTAGTAACAATACCGCTACTATACTACCAATCATCGAACCTAATACGATTCGACTGATTCGCTGCTTGCGCCTCAAATCATAGGTATTGTAGATAAAAGGTATTACAGCCAGTGGTACAGCAGTTAACAATTTGTTTACGCCTGCAACACCTCGCACCGAACCATCCATTGCTTCTCTTAAAATAGCCACACCCAGGCCAGCGGCCACTGAAAATATTAATGATAAAAACACAATGGCAATTCGGTTTGGTTTAACTGGCTTTTCTGGAAACTGAGCTGGGTCAATTAAAACAAATGATTCACCTTTACTTTCTTTTTCTAACTCTTGCCCTATTTCCGCTTCCATTTGACGCGCTTTTATATCCTGATATCGCGCTAACGCGCTTTGCTGCTCCCGACTTAACACCATAAACTCTTTTTCTACTTGTGGAGCTTTTGCTATTCGCCCTTCAAGCTCCAGTAGTTTTTCATCGAGGCGTTTCTTCCTGGAAGAATTTGAGTTAATTTCAGTTTCGATGGTTTTTAATTGAGTTTGAGCGGAAATATAGGCTGGGTTATCAGGCTGTAGCGTCATCACCTGCTCTTCAGGCGAGACTGGATTCTGCGTTATAGAGTTTTCCAAAACCTCAATTTCTGATTTAAGCTTCACAACATCTGGATGGTTAGCTGAATATTTTTTCTCTAAGGCCGCATATTCACTACGCTTTTGCGTTAATACAATCGCACTTTCTTGTTTATTAATAGCACTTCCTGTTTGTGCGCGCAGACCTTCAATTTCTCGTTTTATTTTTACAATATCTGGATGTTGCTCTGAATATTTTGCAGACAGACTTGCATACTCAGATTCCAGGGCTTTAAGGCGAGACGCCGGATCTAATATGGACTCGCCGGTTGCTGAACGCATATTGGTTAAAGGATTTATTTGGGCCAACTGACTTTGCAAATAAAACTTGCGTTCTTTGAGCGCTCTTAACTCTGCTTCAACAGAATCCATATCCGACTCTGTTCTATTAAGCATAGACAAGTTCATAGTACTCATTTCAGGTAAACTATTCGCATGCCTTTCTTTAAATTCAGCTAATTTTTTACCCGATTCTTGTATTCTCTGTTCTAATTTCGCGGTTTCATCGGTTAAGAAAGTGTAGGTTTCTGCCGCTTTATCTTTTCTATTTTTAAGATTTTCGGCCAAAAACAAACTGGTTAGTTCGCCTGCGACTTTTTGTGCTGCACCAGGACTACTATTTAAAAATGATAGTGTAAATGCAATAGTTGCAACACCCGGACGACCCGTTCGTGGATCCATAACATCGGCACTGATCATATCCAGACCAATATCATTGCGCATTTCTTCCAATACTTCTTCCGTGGTATAGCGTTTACGCTCATCGACATAGAGATTATATTTTTCAATTATTTCCATTAAATTAGGTCGTGTCATTACACGCTGACTAATTGTTTGGATTCGTTGTGCTGCAAACGATGTAACCGTTGAGCGTACCAACTCTGTTGGTATCTCTTGCTCTTTAATTAGAATAGTTGCGGAGGATTTAAACGTTGGCGGCCAAACAAGCGCCGTAATCAAGCCGAGCAAGAAAACGATCAATCCTGTGCTGATAATGCCTACCTTTCTACGACTAACAATCGCCAAATAATCTTGTATGCTTTTTTCTTGCTCTTCCATATTTAATTCTTACTAGTAAGTTGTAGCCAATTTTGGCCAATGTAAATATAAATTAACGTTTACAGCATTAGATGTGCTGTCTACATCACTATCTATTCTATTCTGTTGAATATGCCTATAAAGGAAGCTTAATTTCCAGTTTTTATCTAACCTATAACTTACAGAAGGCTCTAAGCGATAACTGACTACATCAATTGACGAGTCTACTCCACTAATTGTCTCTGATCTTGACCCGCTAAGATTCAGCCGAGTTGTGAATCTTTCTGTATTTCTGAAATCTAATGAATAACTGACGTTTTGCTGCTCCTGCACACCGCCCGTACTTGATGAAACTACATTTTGATAAGTATTAAAACGTTGTGAGGACCTCTCACTATCATGCGAGTAGGCCACATTGACTACTACACCATTGTCCTGGCTTTCGAGATCTCCAAGAATGGGTAAACCAAAAGCGCAGCTTGTAGGGCCATCGAAGATACTTTCAGGATCACAGCCTAAAAACTCTCCATTCTTTCGTAATGAATTTAATTGACGACCACCCAGTGAAATTTTCCAGGTAGAAGACTGAGACTGCGTGTAAGTGTAATCAAGATTTAGAACCGTTGTATCAGATGAAAACCCCGTATCAGGCGACTCTTGCTCCGTATAGGATGTCGTAAAACCTAAGCTATGATTATCTGACACACCCCAATATGCTTGAAAAGAAACCTTATCATTTTCGAAATCGACTAAGTTTGAACTAAGCACTTTATCAAAAGACACATTCGTCGATTCAACGCTAAAGATCATCACGGATGTTTCACCAGAATTCCAACGAAGGGATGGTGCAATGGATACTGTTGTGCGTTCAGTCCTGTCATCAAACAAACCCGCATCTGGACTTGCCGTGTCAAAGTCAGTATCGAGGCTAGTATTACGATCTAAATTAGCATTTAAACGCCACTTAAATCGTTCTGTGTTATAGCCAGCACCAAGCGCTATAAATACATTATTGCTATCGGTATCCTCAATATCCTGGAAACGCGTTAATTTACCGCGCGCATCTAATGACAGATCCCACAATTGCTGCTCTACACCAGTAAACTTAATTCTTGGATCGATAGTATAGCCTGTTGAGCTTTGTGGGTTATTATCCTCACTACGCAACGTAATATTGTCATTATACTGTGTTCTCACACCTACACTGGGCTCAGCTTTCCACTCAGCAGCACAAAGGCTACTTGTGTATAGCATAGTGAGAACAGTACTTAAGGACGGGGAAAATTTAAAACTCATGATAAAGTGTTACGACCTTAGAACTCTAAGGAACAACAACAACATCGCCACCCTGAAGAATGACGTTTTGCTGTAGCTCTTCACCTTTGGCAACATCGTCATACTCAAATGAACGACTCTGCACTTTGCCATTAATACGGCGTAGAATTTTTATATTGTTAGAGCTTGCATAAGCATTTAGCCCACCCGCCATCGCCAAAGCCTGCATTACATCCACATAGCGTGTTGCTACATACTCTCCAGGACGATTTACTTTACCCACAATATATATTTTATTATTTTGAATTTGCCTAACAGCGACTGTTACAACAGGGTCCGGTATGTATTTTCTAATTTTCTGAACCAGTAGATCACTTAGTTCAGAAACACTTTTACCACCTGCCTGAATATCACCCGCCAGCGGAAAGCTCATGCCACCATCAGGCCGGATAAGCACTTCTTGCTGTAAACCCTCTTCCTTCCATACAGACACAGTTAATACATCACCAGGCCCAATTTTATAGGCCGGAATAACTGAAGATTCTTTAGGGCCAGCCGCTAACGCTAGAGAAGTAGAGAAAATCAATGCTAAAAAGCTGTGTGTTACCCATTTAATATGAGTTTTAATATTTATATTCATTAATAACCGCTAATACTATATCCATACAAGACTACGTATAATAGGCAATGATCGGAGGTGATGCAAAGACTTTAAACCAAGAAATTATATTCGTATTTTCTAATATAATTATTAACCTACCCGTCTAGTGACACCGCTTTCGGGCGACCTAAGTGGTATCCCTGAGCGTAATCCACCCCCATCTCTCTGAGCAGTAACAAAGTGGCTTCATTTTCTACCCATTCTGCTATAACCTGCACACCCATTACATGCCCAACTTCCACTATGGCTTCAACCATAACCCTGTCGACAGGGTCATTCAGCATGTCTACCACAAAAGAACCATCGATTTTGATGTAGTCAACTGGCAGGTTTTTCAAATAGGCAAATGAGCTTAATCCACTGCCAAAATCATCGAGTGAGAAGCGGCAACCTTTCGACCTAAGAGCATTGATAAACTGTGTCGCTTTTGAAAGGTTACTGATAGCAGCCGTTTCAGTGATCTCAAAACAAATCTGTGTAAAATCCACCTGAAAAGAAGCCGCTTCATTTAAGACAAATTGCAGCAAGCCTTCATCGGCCAAAGAGGTGCCTGATAAATTAATGGCCACTACCTTGCCAGTATCAGCACAACTAGTGCACCCTAAAAGCTGAAACACCTGTGAGATCACCCAACGATCTACAGTGGGCATTAAATTGTACCGTTCGGCAGCGGGAATAAAGACATCGGGGCCTATTATATCATTAGCCTCATCCTTCATGCGCAGCAGCACCTCGCAGTGATTACCAGCTATCTCCCCACCCTTAATAGATACGACCGGCTGCTCAAACAACACCATACGGTTCTCTTCTAGTGCTCTGGTAATACGGCCTGCCCAATGCATTTGACCATGTCGCTCGGCCAGCATTTCATCTGATGGCTCGTATACATGCACCTTGTTACGCCCCATATCTTTAGCGGCATAACACGCCATATCAGCAGAAGCCAATATAGTAGACAGGTCCATACTGCCTCTATTTATCCCTACCACACCCACACTGGCACCTATCTCAAATGTTTTATCATCCCAGACAAAACGGAAATCTTTTACTGACTGGCGTAGCTTTTCCGCGACCTGCGTAGCTTTTTTTAGTGAGCAATTTTCAAGTAACAAGCCGAACTCATCGCCACCGAGGCGCGCCAAGATATCATCTTCACGAACACAAATTTTCAAAACCTCACTCAACTGGCGTAACAACTCATCACCCGCGACATGCCCACAGGTATCATTTACAATTTTAAACTGATCTAAATCGATATAGCACAAGGC
>Ga0316204_10001942_pt1 | contig 51157 bp, 48 predicted proteins | sample 6monrhotite_MG_2_FD_205661 | JGI IMG/M metagenome (GOLD analysis project Ga0316204, IMG submission 205661) | Microbial mat bacterial communities from mineral coupon in-situ incubated in ocean water Damariscotta River, Maine, United States -... | ecosystem: Environmental > Aquatic > Marine >... | reverse complement strand
TCGATCCAGCTGATTGGCCGATTCATAATAGTATGCCAGAACATTATTTATTTTCTGGAAAGCATCATGGTTTATCTCCGGCGCTATTTGGATTGTCTAGTGTAGATGCCTATCGTCAGCATCCACTAACGAAGCCAATTATTGCCTTTTATCTGGGTGCGCTTCTAAGAGAAATGATAAAAGAGCCCATGTATTTGTTGTATTTTGTATTAGGTTCTATTTTTACTTTAGTAGCACAAAAAGAAAAAGATAAGCGAGAATTGCTGACAGCACCAGCAGCACCAGCAGCACCAGCAGCACCGGCAGCACCGGCAGCACCTCCCGCCTCGGTAGCATCTCCTCTATCAGTAGATGCTTCTGGTTCAGCTACAACAGATGCTGTATCACCAAGAGAAACGAGTGCAGCATTGCGTGAAAAAGGTTTTCCTTCGCCAGAATATCGAGCAGCTTATATGGTTAAGTTGCGTGCATTGATTTCTGATGCAAAAAAAGAAAAGCGCACTTACTCACGTGTTAAAGCAGTTGCCATTATTTTTACAGATACAAAAAAGATTAGTTTATTACAGGCAGCTTTGCATGCAGCTGGTTTTGATAACCCTGGAATGCCAGGCTGCCCGAAAAAAGTATTAGTGATAGAGGCAGACTCAAGTGCAACTGCTGCTGCTTCACAAACAGAGTGCGATGAGTCTTATGGCATTATGCTCAGTGAAGCTGAATATAATGCGATTGTAGGTTCAGGTGCATATGACGCGCTGGCTGGTGATGCTTCAAAAACTGTTACTTTGAGAGTTTAGATTTTTTATAAATTTGCACTCTTGGGAGGAGTTGTTGTAAATTTTGCTGCACAAAAAACACCTTCGCTTGAGCTTGAATATAGGGATCTATTAATTTTGCTGTTATTAACTTGTCTTGTTGCATTAGGCGGTAAGCAATGTGCTCAGCAACAAACAGCGACGCCTGCGATAGGAGGTCGATAAAGACAGCTATAAGCTCTAATGGAGCAAGGAGAATAATTTGCGTGATCTATTAACAGAAGTAGTGAGAGTAATCTCAGATCCTTCAGCAGCAGCACATAGTCATGTGATGGGAGGTGTGCTTTCTGGAGTGGTTCGCGAAGGTAAAATTTCGAATGATTTTACGCTCCCAGATTATACTGATGGTCTTGCGCCGTACGCTCCTGTCCCTATTCCACCAGGCCTAGATAACTATGTGATTGTTAGAGTTTGGTTATCTAGGTTAGATCAACAAGAGGTGGGACATGTTTCATTAGAAACACCAAATGAGTATATCAGTGTATGGCCTAGCGCTGCTTTGCAAAAACGCGAAGGTAGTCCCACAGGACTCCAGGTTCAAAGAGAAATTGAATCTTTTGTGGGAGAGTTAAGAGAGCTTCGACTGCGTGATACCGAAACTGCTGCATCTGATTTATTCAATGAAGCGTTAGGCGAAATTAAAGTTGCTTATAACACTTTCCCTCAAGATATTGATGCTGAGGGGCGTCCACCTGACACTGAGATATTATTACGGCATTTAGACGTTGAAAAAATAGAGGATTATATCAGAGATGTTTTGCGTCCTCGTCTTAATCATTGGACTTTGTCAGGTGATACGTTTTCGCTTCAGGGTATTTTGAATAAATACTTTTTTCTTTTTGATGATGGTGATTCTGATACGCCAGCGCAAAGCTGTGCAAGTGTGGTATTTAATTTATTGCAAATCGGTGGTATTGGAAAGCTCTTTAATGAATATCCGAATCATTCTTTTCTGGGACGAAAAATTGTAAAAACCACATTAACTGTAAATACAGCTTTAGGTGTTGCTGGACGTTCTTCTTATGCATCTACTGTTGCCGGAAAAGTTCAATTTGTCGTTAATGCACCCAAAGCAACTCTTGGTGGCACGCTGGCTTTACTCAATGTTAAATATGGAAAAAAAATGCTTGAGCAGGTAGTTTCAGATTTTGAAACATCTAAAGCTAAGGTGGCTATAGCGACGGCAGCGATTGAAACAGTTAGAGCTATTTTGAAAAGTATGAAAAGTTCCTTTAAAAGAGACAATGTGCGCGAGTTCAAGCTTGCTGGATTGATACACTCTGATCCGGTTACTCAACGAGAAGTGGAACGATATTCGCAAGCATTGAATAGCTTTCATTATCTTGGAGATGCATTAGCTGTTGAAATTAAAACACCTTATGGTATTGACACACTTGCACGGATTGCTTATGTGCTGGAGCAACAACAATATAAGAAGTTAGAGAAAGAAAAGCGTCGAGCCGCTTATTTGCTGGAACAGCAAGCGGCTAGGCGGTTAGAAGAGGAGCGTCGAATTGCTTATCTACAGGAACAGCGACAAGTTAGGCAATTAGAAGAAGAGCGTCGACTAGAAAATCCTAATGATTCTTTATATTTGACAAATTTTATATTCTGTATGCTGTTTTCTGCTGTTTGTTTTAGTGCTGTATTTTTAAAGCTTTCTAGTATGCTTTTTTTATTAATAACCGATTATTTTATGGTCTCTTCTGATTCTGCAATCACTTTATCTGCTTCTTCGGCGGCGTTATTTGGATCGTCCACAGTTGCTGATTTTAATTTTGATCTTTTGTTTAATGAAGAAAGCAATGCAACTGGCATGTGCTTTTCTGACGGAACTTAATGCTAGGAGAGCAATTTGCCTGCTTCTGAAAGAGCAAGTGTTTGTGTGCGAGTGTGGTTGCCTTCGAGTGCAACGGATGTTGGTCATGCTTCATTGCAAACATTTGAAGGTGCTGAGCACGGTGATGGACACTATGTGAGTCTATGGCCTGCGGAAGCAGTTGGGATAACAGAGCTTGGATCAAGAAGAATAGCCCGTCGAAATACACTCTCTCAAGATTTAGGTCCTCGGGGTGAAGGTAGAGCGCCTGAAATTACCGTTTATTTTTATTCTTTAGATCATCAAGCTATTAATGCGGCTATTGAAGCGTCTGATTTTCAACATTGGACTTTGTTGAGAAGAAGTGCTGATGATACCAGCGTGCAAAATTGTTCTGGCACGGTTATTTATCTGTTGCAAAAAGGGGATATTAGCAAACTTATTTCCAGAATTGAAAGTAATGCTGCAGATATTAGTAGTGGTCTAGTGGGTGGTGTTGGTGGTGGGGCTGTAGTTTTTTTTGCAGAAGTTGTTTCTGGTCCTGTTGGTTGGGTTGCTGCAGGCATTACACTTGTCGCTGCGGCTGGAGCGACTCTCTGGCAACGGAATGTTGTAGCACAAATTACTGCTTCTCCAACTGATGTTGCAAAGTATGTACTCTATGCTAAAAAACAAGAACAAGAAACTCTGGGTAAGAAGTCTGATGATCCAACGCGCGTTGATTTATCAGGGCATAAAAGTATTTTTAATTTTGCATGGATTAACCCGGATGATTTTAAGGCACCTGAAGTGGATGATTCAGCAGCTGATGAAGCAGATTATAGTGGAACGGCTGCTGCAGGTGGGACTGCAAGTGAAGCTTCGCCAGAAGAAGAGGGTCCTCAATCAGCTTATGCGGGTGCAGCGGCAGTTGACCCTAATCTTGTGACGCCTGCTGCCGCTGTTGAATCAGCTGCACGGGCTGCAACTGAAACTGCAGCAAGTAGAGACCATATATCTAAAGGAGAAGATAAACCGCAACCAGCTTATCCAGGTGCGGCGGCAGTTGACCCTAATCTTGTGCCGACAGCTGTAGCTGCTGAAGTAGTTGATGTACCTACAGTTGAGGCAGAAATCGATCCAGCCGATTGGCCGCTCCATAATGGTATGCCAGAACGCTATTTGTTTTCTGGGAAGCATCATGGTTTATCTCCGGCGCTATTTGGATTGTCTAGTGTGGATGCTTGTCGTCAGCATCCGCTAACGAAGCCAATTATTGCCTTTTATCTGGGTGCTCTTCTAAGTGAAATGATAAAAGAGCCCACGTATTTATTTTATTTTATATTAGGTTCTATTTTTACTTTAGTAGTACCAAAAGAAAAAGATAAGCGAGAATTGTCGGCAGCACCGGCAGCACCTCCTGCATTGGTAGCATCTCCTCTATCGGCAGATGCTTCTGGTTCAACTACAACTACAACAGATGCTGTATCACCAAGAGAAACGAGTGCAGCATTACGTGAAAAAAGTTTTCTTTCGCCAGAATATCGAGCAGCTTATATGGTTAAGTTGCGTGTTTTAATTTCTGATGCAAAAAAAGAAAAGCGCACTTATCCGCGTATTAAAGCAGTTGCCATTATTTTTACTGATACGAAAATGATTAGTTTATTACATGCAGCTTTGCATGAAGCTGGTTTTCATAACCCTGGAATGCCAGGCTGCCCGAAAAAAATATTAGTGATAGAGGCAGACTCAAGTGTAACTGCTGCTGCTTTTCAAACAGAGTGCGATGAATCTTACGCTATCATGCTGAGTGAAACTGAATATAATGCGATAGTAGGTAAAGGTGCGTATGAAGCGCTTGCTAGTGATGCTGCTAAAACTGTTATTTTTCAGGTTTAGACTTTCATAAATTATTGGATGTTTGGAGGTTGTCCTGATTTTATGTTAGTGAAATTAAAAGTTAACATGGAGTTTTATTGATGAGAAAAGAAGTAAAATTTAAAGATGATTCTAATCGTGTGGAAATTTATATATGGAACCCTAGAACTGGTATTGCTGGTGAAGAAGCTCGAATTGGTCATATAAGTATTAAGACCTATCAAGGTGGGCCTGATAATAGGGGATACTACATTAGTTTTTGGCCTGATTATTCTGATATCTCAGTAGGAAAAATAAACTTTCCATGGGAAATGACCAGGGGAGGTGTGTTATCTAAAAGAAACACTCTAGAGCAAGATTGCTGTCCCAGTAATGAAGGTCCTGTGGATGACGAGGTCATACTTTATAGTCTCGATGCTGCCCTCATTAATGAATGTTATGAGCAAATTCTCAGTTCTCGTTATAATTGGTCATTTTGGGGAAGTAGTATATTTCGTTATGATCAAACTTTTAATTGTGCTGGCCTGGCTATTCATCTTTTAGAGCGCGGGGGAATTGAGCAGCTTCTTTCGCCCTCTTTTTATCTCACAGAAAAATTATTAAGTTTCTCTGTGGTCGGTGTTTATTTCTTAACTTTAAACAAAAGGGAGAAGAAGCGCTTATTGGAAAGCTTCGGTGGTTTTCTTGTGTTTTCTTCTTCGAAGTTACTAGATCCGCTTGTGTTTTTGTTGATGTCATCCGGCATTTACTTTTTCTTAACGCGTGGGAAAGAACTGCTGAGAGGGACAAAAATATTCATTAGACCTGATGGTGTAAGGCGAATCGTGGAAAATGCACATGCAGCGGAAACACACTTATTTGATATAAGGGATAGACCCGCTATCTTTATAAGGGATAGACCCGCTATCTTTGATCCTGAGTTATTCGATATAATTAAAGGGATTATTTTTTCTAATTATCAAATTCCAGGAATTATTTTTTTAGACTTGCTGTTTAATGGGGGGGGCTTAACATTATTTCTTCTGGAAATTGGGTTACCTCTTCTGGTGGTAGGATTTTCTTTATCAAGGATTGGATTACCTGTTAATCGTGTGACGAAGATTTTATTTGGATTTGTTTTTTTATTCTCAAGTGCTACCTATTTATTTAATCTTCCCGAACTGCCATTCATAGCAACAGATTTTGTGTTATCTCTTTTAGGATCTGTATTTTCTATGATTGGAGTTCCCGTTAAAGGGTTGATGAACTATTCTCTTTCTTTTATTATAGAAGTTGCCATTTGTTTTAAAGTGTTTGAGGAATTAGAAGAGTGTATTGCTCAGAATTTTTCAGACGAAAAATTCAGAGAATTCATCATTCCTATAATCTTTCTTCTCACTTACTATAAAATCAGCGAGATCCCCTCAGTTTTTAGGTTATGCTTGTATTCTACGTTTTTTATGGAATATAGATTAGGGTTATTCTCGAAAATTTCAGAAATGAGCCTAAAAATTAGCCCTATTGTGGTATGTTTTTTTGCTTTTATTGATGCTATCCAAAAGAAAATACATAGCCTTGTAAGCAAGCCTCATACGGCTTCAGTACTATTTTTTATTTTAGGGTGTACTCTTTTGTCTATTGGAAAGTATTTGTCTAAATCTTATTCTAATGGTAGAGCATCAGCTGAATTATCTAGCTCGTCAGTGACTCTGTTTGGTGTATCTCGACCTCAGCTTCAGTACGGTGATAGTAATGATTTGGCTGTAAATTCGAGCAACTTAGATATGTGTTTTGATCCTGTACTTTAATAATAGAGTTAAGGAAGTGAATTTGTGTCATTCTTAAAAAATAAGTGTTTGTATGTGAACTATATTTCACTAATAACATCAAACCCTTTCAGGCTGCCAGTAACAGCAAAACCACAAACAAACTCTGCATTTGCTTGTGTTTTTAGTTTATGAGCGATTGCATTCAATGTGGCGCCTGAACCAACGGCATCATCGATGACTAAGATTCTTTTGAAATGATAATTCTCTTCTCTTAAAAAAATAGTGTTGTTTGCATTTTCTATTCTGTCGGCTAATTTTGATAGTGATTTTTGAGCGACAGGTGCTTTCCCAGCAAATACTTTATTTAACCCCGTCGTTGGATAGGGTAGGGATAGAAAACGTTTAAATTCTTTAAGAAAAGATATTTTGCGGGGAATAGAATGTGGGGTAAATATAAGACCATCTATTTTGTAATATTCAACAATATCTATGATTGATTGTCTGCACATTTGTGCAAGTAGTTTAATGTTTTCGATATCTTGCCCGCTTTTTCCTAGGGTGACCATTTGGCCTGTTTTTGTTTTCCCGAATTTTGGTATGCTATAGAAAGATTGATAAAAAATATAATCTAAATAACAGTTTTCAAATGTATCTTTTAATTTTCTGGTTGCATCTATTATGCCTAATTTATTTTTGTATTCCTTTGTGCATTGAGAGTGATTGCTCACATATTCATTGGCGAGTGCGGTAAAATTTTTATGTTGTTTGGTTTTTTCGGCCCACCATTGAAATCCTCTTAATCCTTCTAGAACTTCACCGTCAGGTTTCACAGCAAGGTAATGTTCATTGATATAGGCTTCCTGCTCGGGCTTGAGTTTTGGAAATTCAAATAATCCTTTCTCTTTTGTTGTGACGTAGAAGACCTTAGGCGGGCTGCCTATTTTCTTTATTTTCTTATCTTTGAGAAGGGATTTAATATGGCGGTGGGCCATTTGCGTGCTGATTTGTAGTTTTTCGGCCAGCTTTGTGGGTCCTATAGGCCCATGTTTTTTAATCAGTTTAAGTGCTTCGTCTATTGTTTTTTTATTCATAGTTTATAGTTTATAGTAAACTATAAACTATCGCAAGTTGATGGTGTTCTAGACAGGGCATGAGTTAGAAACCTCAAGAGCTAATATCTCTTTAGGTATATCATCTGTGGATGCTAATATATTCATCAAACTGCTCACATACTGGGGTGAGTTAACTGTATCTGATCAATCAACAGGAAGTGATTTGAGAGATGCCTGATATATATAACGCACATGATATCAAGCCCGATAATCAAGTCTTTGCGCAGACGGCTGCAGATATGCGTTCTTTAATAAGGCCTTTAGAAAAAATTGGTATCATGCATTTTGCTTACCAGGTGATGCATGGTAACCATACATTTGAAATTTTAACGACACACCCGGGTTTCAGTCAGTTATTTATCGATGAAAAGTTTTATAAGTTCGCATTAGCAGGTGAGCCTAGTGAGTATGTTGATGGCTTTGTTTTAGGGGATGATTTGGGTCAGTCCGAACTTCTACATGCCTTGACAGAAACGACAGGTGTGATCAACGGCGTTGCTATTATAAAGACACATTCAAGTTTCGTTGAGATTTTTTATTTTGGTTCGAATGTCAGGAAGACACAATCTTTTTATGTGAATCATCTGGCATTTCTTGAAAAATTTATTCTATTTTTTAAGTCTCATGCGAGTCCTATCTTGATGCTCTCATCCAAAAAAAGAATCTATTATCCAGGTTCAGTGGATAAAACCATTTTAACTTCCTCAGATTGGCAGAAACAAAATTTCTCTTTAAATACGGATGATATCAATTTTGAAAAGAGAAGGTATGCATCTCAATTTTCTTTAACTGAAGCAGAAATAAAAGTTGCAGAGTTAGTTAAAAAAGGACTTTCAACCAAAGAAATCGCACGTTGGCTTTTTCGATCACCCCGAACGATTGAAAAGCATATCGATAAGCTCAAAGAAAAATTAGGCTGCAGGACAAAGTATCAACTATTATCATTTTTAATCGATTCTTTATAAGAGGAGGGATGCTTTATGAGAGCGAGTATAGCGAGCCCCTATCGTTTGCGCGCGACTGAGTGGGAGCTGTTTGGGAAGGATGATGTTTGTATTAGAGGGGGTCAAGAGCCGCCACCACTCCCGCCAGGCCTAAAGTATCGTATTGATCTTATAGAATATATACAACCGCCGGCTAAAAGAGATATAGAATCATGGGTTTTTGAACCGCCTGAGTACGATCATAAAAAGACGCTCTTTTACATTCCTGGTTCGGGCAGTCAGGAATTTTCTAGGGAAGACTCTTGTTCTGTATCAGCCTACTTGTGCGCTCATTTGAATTGTCGTGTTGTGATGATTAAGCATCGCTGTGGTGTTGATATAAACACGAACGAAAAACTTCAATTTCCATTGCCCAATAATGATATCCACCAAGTGATTAATTTTCATTTAGATGCGATGGATGTTTCAACGCATCAGATTTATATCGGTGGTTATAGCTCAGGTGGCTTATTAGCGATTATGACTGCGCTTGAAGCGACTTGGCATAAAATCAATATCGATTGGTTGATCTTGATTGCACCGGCTGTGAATCTTTCAAAAGATCATTCCAAACGATTGTTTGAAAACGATGCTAATTTTATGAAGCGTGAGTTTTATGAAGCTTTTATTGATGCATACATCCCAACGAAGACCTCTTCTGCACATGCCGCAGCCTTATCGCCCTTAGCCCTGTCGCCAGAAGATTACGAGCAATTTCCCAATTGTACGGTGATTGTTGGCGGTAGAGATGCACTTTTATTAGAAATCATTCAGTTTGTTCAGTCGTTGCCAAGAGAAAGTCAGCATGGGTTTTATGTTTCACGCGGTGAAAATCATGCTTTGCCTTGGCGTGATCGGGAGTTTTTGAGGCAGCTGCGTGCGCCAGACGCAAAATCAGATGCGGCACACAAACTTCATGTCTCGCGTTTTACTGAAATTTTACGCATCTCAACGCCTGGAGAATTGAACGAGCGACTTGCTGAATTTGATATACCAGACTGGCGTTCTAAACCAGAGGTATTGAGACGTTTTCTACCAAAAATCCCGGATGTGACAGACTGTAGTGCAGCTGCGGTCAGTCATTTTCGATATTTTGCAAAAATAGAAGCAGGTGCTCCGGTATCAACGGTCAGCATTCATTTACCGACGCTGCTAAGAGTTTGTAACTCACTCACCATGTATTACCTTTGCACTTTACGTGATACGGGTATAGCAGAACAAACGCTGGTTGTAGCTGAAAGAGCCTTGGAGTTACTTTTCAAAAATGCAGGCGAATGGGCTGGCTTTTGGGATCTTGTTTTGCTAGAGCAGACGACGTTGTTAAACCATCGAGCATTGCAGGCGAAGTTTGATTGTCAGGTCGATGCCATGGGTCAGTTTGGAAAAGATTCCTGTGACTTGGCGGAGCGTCATGGTTTAAGGGGAGTGGGTTATAGTGCAGCATTAACGTTTCAAGCGGACGGTTATTTTTATCGGGAAAAGCCTGACTTAGAAGCCGCTGAACCTCTTTACAGGGAATCATATCGTGTGAAAGAAGGTTGCGAGGATAGAAAACCGATTCATTTTTCTGGGCCGCTTGAAGATTTAGCAAATGTAAAACGTGAGCAAGGTGAATATGATGAAGCATTCAAAGGCTACAGTCGTGTGCATGCTTTAAATGTAGGAGAATATGGCAGATTATCAGATGCTGATGGGAATCCACCTAGAGGTGTTGCTTTCCTGAATCGCCGCATGGGTGATATTGCTTTATTAAAACGAAACTATTTGTTGGCAATGATTTTATATGCTCGAAGTACTTTTTCTGATTTGCCTGAAGAAGATGCAATTTCTACTTTCCTACTGCAAGTATCAAAATGGCTTTTAAATACTTCCAATGAAAAACCCAATCCAGCATTTTTGCGAACGCTAGATCGACATATTGCTTATGGTCACAGTAATCGCGTGTTGTTATTCATACGAACAGCGCTCGCCTCTGATGGTGCTGCCTCGGGTGCTGGTGGCGCCACAGCCGCAGCCGCTGCTGGCAGAGTTCCTATGGCTAGACTTTGATTCAAAATGCCGAAAATTTATTGACTAACACTCAATATTCGGCGAATATTGAAAGTATAAATGCCAATTTTAGGAGTGGGATATGCCCCATATTGACAGAGATATTCGTGACAACATACAAGCAATTATAGAATTGAAAAAAAGTGTTTTGCTCTTAGGTCCCAGACAAACAGGAAAAACAACTTTATTAAAAGATATTCCTCATGATTTGTGTATATCTTTTATTAAAGCGAAACATCGTTTGCGTTACGAAGCGAATCTTGAGTTGCTTGATAATGAAATAAGGGTAATAGCTGAAGAAACCGATTATCCTTTGGTGATCATTGATGAGGTGCAAAAAATTCCAGCTGTGATGGATGTTGTTCAGGACTTAATTGATGATGGAATTGCTCAGTTTATATTGACAGGTTCATCTGCGAGGAAATTAAAGCGCCAAAAAGATATTAATTTGTTACCTGGTAGAGTTATTCCATTATATATGTACCCACTATCCATTAAAGAAATCAATAAGTATAAAGAGATAGATCCTTCACAGCTTGATGCGCTATTAAGCTATGGAATGTTGCCTGAAATTTATCTCAGTAAAACTTTCAAACGAAAAGAAATTCTATTAGATGCTTATGTGAATTTATATTTAGAGGAGGAAGTAAGAAACGAAGCTATCGTTAGAAATTTAGGGAATTTTTCCAGGTTTTTAGAATTGGCAGCAAGTGAATCTGGGTATGTTGTAAATTATTCCAAGTTGGCGCAAGTTATTGGCGTTTCGCATACGACTATCAAAGAATATTATCAAATTTTAGAAGATTGCTTAGTTGCAGAAAGAATCGAGCCGTATCTTAAAAGCAAAACTAGGCACAAACTCACTAAAAGTCAAAAATATCTTTTGTTTGATTTGGGTCTACGGCGAGTCGCCGCACATGAAGGTGAAAATTTATCAATAAAACAAAAAGGACATTTGTTCGAACAGTTTATAGGCTTGGAATTGATAAAAATGATTCGACAACAAGATCATAAAATACAAATTCATTTTTGGCGTGATTTAGATGGGCCTGAAGTTGATTGGTTGATAGAAACGCCTGACTGCTTGATACCTATTGAAGTTAAGTACACTGATAAACCAAGCGAGCGTGATGCGCGTCATCTGAAAACCTTTTTGAAAGAGTATGATAAAGCTTCAAAGGCTTATATTATTTGTCAAACGCCGAGGAAATTAAAGCTAGCTGAAAATATTTATGCGATTCCTTGGCTAGATATGTATTCGATATTTCCTCTTGAATTGTAGTAAAGAATGGCACTCCTTTGGCTAAACTTTAATCACATTTTGGGTAGTTTTACCCATATATTCTTTTTGCTCTATAACTTAGTTTTCACCTTGTTTCGCTCGTTCTTATTTGCGTAATTCAAGGAGATTTAACTATGCCAAAGAAGATCTATAACGGAGAAAATTTGAAAGACTTGGTAAAAGCAGATCGTGCTTTTATCGCTCAAGTGTTAGAGCTACGAAGCGGCCCGGATTTTATTGATCCAGATGGGGATTTTTCACCTGGGCGTACAGTTAACACGATCAAGGGTCTATTTGGAAAAGCTGCTATGAAGATTGATCCACCTGGATTTTATAGTGAGCTTCGCCGAGAACTTTTGAGAGATATTGATAAGGCAGCTGATAGTGACGATGAAGATCAAATCATTGCATTTTATAAAAAATGGCAAGGAAAATTCGGTCCTATGAAAGTTTCTTTTGTAGATCGAATCGAAAAACACTGTGCACGTGTTCTTACGTATGAAAAAGAACGTCATGCACCACCAGCGGTACCAGTTCCTAATCCTGCTGCACCAATCTCTGATTTACAGATAGATTCTGATCTTATTCCAGATGTAGAAGATGGTGAAATTTTAGGTTTTGGTACATATGGTGTTGTTTATAAGGTGTCATATCGTGGTCGTGATGTTGCTGTCAAGCAGCTTCATGCAAACATAGGAATACGATCCTCAGCGATCAGAACAGAATTCGAAAAATTAAGGAAGCTAAATAGTACAGATAAATATTCTCAGTTTATTGTGAAATTAGTAGGGTATGTTGAAAAAGGACAGGCTTGGAAAATAGTAATGGAGTATATACCAAAAGGTTCACTACGATTTGTTTTTACAAATGAGCATGCTCATTTGAACTGGCGTACTCATTGGCATCCAATGGCTAAGGGTATAGCAAAGGGTTTGAAGTATAGTCATGACAAAGGGATACCTCATGGTGATTTAAAACCAGAGAACATTCTAATTGATGGGAATTATCTGCCGAGGATTGCTGATTTTGGTATTACACCAACTCATTGGACTGGAAGTACCTATGCACATAGTGCAGCTTATACACCAGTATATTCAGCATCTGAGACATTACTTAATAGTCCACGTATCATGACTTCTCGAAGTGATGTTTATAGCCTTGCCGTGATCATGTGGGAAATGGCCTCAGGGAGAGTGCCATATAATGGTCAGGCAGCCATATGTCTTCTTGACGTGGCTCAAGGTGGTAGAGAAATAATACCACCAACAACCCCGCAGCCCTATGCAGCCCTCATTGCCAGGTGTTGGGGTGATAGAACTAACGATCCAAGATTTCAGAATGGTGCTGGGGCACCGCCGGCCGTAGATCGTCCTAGAATTACTGAAGTCGTAGAAGAAATGAAGTCAGCTGCTTTTCAAGCAGCAGTTTGATTGGCTACCTAAAAACTTACCCCAAGCGCACATCCATGCGCTTGGGGTTTTTCTCATCATCTGATGCTCATTTGCGCATTAACGATAATAATGTAAAATATCCGGATAATTAACGGAACTGATGTAAATTAACCGGTATAATAATGCTTAAACGAATATTAGATCTAAATAACCTTCTGATAAATAAGTCCTTTTTTCTTTTTGGGCCGCGAGCGACTGGTAAGTCGACCCTCATAGAAATGCAACTCGCAGACGGTGTGCCTATCATCGACTTATTGGATTCTGAAATATATTTACGTTTAAGTGCGAAGCCGTATGAATTAAAAACGCTCATTACAAATTGTGATGATAAAAAATGGGTAGTTATCGATGAGATTCAGCGCATACCTGAGTTATTAAACGAAGTGCACAGGCTTATTGAAAAAGAGAAATTTCGGTTCTTATTAACAGGAAGCAGTGCTAGAAAACTTAAAAGGAGTTCTGTGAACCTACTTGCGGGTAGAGCATGGAAGGCTGAATTATACCCGCTAACCAGTGCTGAAATATTAGATTTTAATTTAGAAAGGTATCTACGTTACGGGGGACTGCCTAATGTTTATTTGAGTCAGCATCCTGATGAAGAACTTTACGCTTATATTGATACGTATTTAAAACACGAAATACAAGCTGAAGCTTTGGTCCGAAAAATCCCGGCTTTCAATCGTTTTTTACAGACTTCTGCACTGACTAGTGGTCGTATGCTGAATTTTAGTGAAGTAGCTAGCGACGCAGGGATCCCGATCACTACAGTAAGGGAGTATTATCAGATTTTGGAAGATACTTTTATCGGTTTCATGTTGCCCAGCTGGACTAAAACCGTTAAAAGAAAAGCTATAAGCACTGCGAAATTTTATTACTTTGATTTAGGTGTTAAAAACACATTAGCAGATACAAAGCTCATTCCTCCTAAAACTGATTTATATGGTCAAGCCTTTGAGCACTTCCTAGCATTAGAACTTCGCGCTTATTTAAGTTACCGTCGCAAACAGGTATCACTCAGCTATTGGCGTTCTAAACATGGTCATGAAGTGGATTTTATCGTTGGTGATGATATTGCAATAGAAGTCAAAACCACCAATACAACAAGCGACAAACATTTCAAAGGTCTAAAAGCATTAGCAGAAGAAAATATTTGTAAGCGTTATATTCTTGTGTCTCATGATCATGTGCAGCGCAAGGTTAATCAGTTTGAAGTGATGCATTGGCAAATATTTTTATCATTGCTTTGGTCAGATGAAATTATTACATAGCAAAGCTATAGGTGTTTGACACTGATAGGTTGAGTTTCATCTTGTTGAAAGATAGAAAAAATTAGAAAAAGTATCCGGGTTTGACACCCCTAGTCACATTAACTCCCATATAGTACGATAAAGCTCATATCAGCTGAATCTTTAAGGGGAGAGTCATCGATGCCCAGGAGCGCAAAACCTAAGGAAAGCAACTTCCGTCAGCGCCTTCGTGCTTTCAAGTTAGACACAGATCTTTTACGAAAATTCAAAAAGCCGCTTGTTCCAGAAGAACGGTTTATTCTCAAAGTGATACTGCTTCGTGAGCGTGATAATTTAACTGAACAAGCAGATGCTAAGGGGGTTACACTTTTAGAAGATTCGTATAAACAAATGGATGAAATTGTTGTTGATGCTTGTTTGAAAACGGGCGAATGGGGAAGAATAGTTTCCTCTTATCTTCAGAAAAAGATTGCTGCACAAAGACAAAGAGATGGTGCTTCTGCTCAAGCGGGCCTTTTTTCACAGAGTGCTTCATCTTCTTCTGCTGGAGCAGCAAGCTCTAGAGGATCTTCAGAAATTACTGAACTAGTGAAGCGCTAACGTTTTATTCTTAAGGGTTTTGAAGTGAGAGAAGCAGTTGAAAATAAACAATTACAAAAAGCGCTATTAAGTGGAGATTTATCTTCTGTTAGAGCACTGCTAACGGCTCACATTGTCAATGATGACTGTCAGCTTGTATTACAGAGGAAACCTTTACATCTTGCTGCATCATTTGGAGACGTAAGTGTAGTTACTTACTTGATTGAGCTTGGTGCTACAGTAGATTGTGAAGATTGTTCTGGCAATACGCCTTTATATCTAGCGGCGCTGCTTGGAAAGCTTGATGCCGTGAAAGTGCTTATTCAGAAAGGAGATGCAGATTATAACCGTATATTCTTAGGTCAGAGCATTTCTGAGTTATTGCCTAAAGAATATCAACAAGAATATAGCAGTTTTTTGCAATCGATTATTCCTCAACAGCAATATACTTTTATGGGTTTGTGCCGGGCTGTCTCCAATTTATTTGGAAATACCGCGGCTGCTGGAGAGGATGATGAAAATGCACCTGCACCTGATGTTCCTGCGCATGAAAAAACATTATGAATTGAATGAAAAATAGCGATTACAGGAAAAGATTTTTAGATGCCTACTCGGCTGTTGCGGCCACTTTTTCGATGCAGTTTTCAATGCGACGATCTGGAATTAACCACATGATTGCAACGGTAATATAAATGGCATACGAGAAAAAAGAATAAATAAATGCAACAGGGATCGCGATTATATATAGCATAGTCGATGCAATTTCTTTTTTTCCATAGCCATAAGCTTTGCTGAGTAGTGAATCATCACCGTGATGTGTGATTAATACTTTTGTTAGTATGTGATATGCAATAGCAGCACCCAGTAGGTCTGTACCATATAATGCAACACTCCAGTTCATGAAGTGATTCTCACCCATGCAAGAAGTAAAGAATGGGACAAGAGATAACCAAAATAATAAATGCAGATTGGCCCAGAGTATTTTTCCATTGACCTTCTCAATGGACTGCAAAAGATGATGGTGATTATTCCAGTAAATACCAATAAAGATAAAGCTTAATAAATAGCTCATGAAGATAGGCAATAGCGGTTTTAAGGATAAGAAGCTTGAAGCATGATGTGGTGCTTTCAACTCTAAGACCATAATAGTGATAATGACAGCAAGTACACCGTCGCTAAATGCTTCCATCCGATTGCTGTTCATGTTTTTCGCCTTTTTAGTAGAAATGAAATATCTTTTTCGTGCCGCGGCATTTTATGTTCTGTTTTTATTGAAATGCAAACCTAATTTCTTGTGCTTTAGCGCAGCGAATACCTCGCAGCTTGCCCGCGCAGGCGATATTATAGGTAAAAATAACCCGCCCCTTCGGGTGGGGATTTTTATTTCAAGATGATGCACTGCGATAGGCTCATTAGGCCACAGTCATGTAATTGAAACTGTTACATCGTGATTGCATGTGTGTTATCTTAAGCCCCCATTTTTAGTGCAACTGTAAAAGTTAATGTCAGCCGAGCAAATTACATTTCACACACGCTCCTCGAGCCCACTCAGCGGCACAGTCCAAGTGCCCGGTGATAAATCTATTTCTCATCGTGCCATTATGTTATCTGCCTTAGCTCAAGAAAAATCTACCATCTGTGGTCTCTTGATGGGGCAAGATAATCTGGCAACGATTACTGCCTTAAAGGCCATGGGTGTAGAGATTACGCAAATAGGTCCTGCGCAATTTGAAGTGCAGGGTGTGGGTCTTCGTGGTCTTCATGCTGCTGCGCATACCTTAGATTTAGCCAACTCCGGAACGGGTATGCGCTTGCTTGCAGGGCTCTTATCAGGACAGCCGTTTGATGCTGAAATCATCGGTGATGCCTCATTGATGCGTAGGCCGATGGGGCGTATCGTCGATCCGCTTTTGCAAATGGGTGCAAGCATTAGTATGAGTGAAGAAGGGACAGCACCCTTAAAAATAAAAGGCGGGCAAAACCTTAAAGCCATCGACTATCACTTACCCGTTGCGAGTGCGCAAGTGAAGTCTTGTCTTTTATTAGCCGGACTTTATGCCAAGGGCGAGACACGCATTACAGAACCTGCGCCGACCCGAGATCACACCGAGCGTATGTTAGAAAGTTTTGGATACACCGTGCAACGAAACAAGTTATCCGTTGCATTACAAGGTGATGCTGTTCTTAAAGCGACAGACATAGATGTGCCTGCTGATATTTCTTCTGCTGCATTTTTTATGGTGGCTGCTAGTGTTATTCCTGGTTCTGATATCGTTTTAAAAGCAGTCGGTGTCAACCCAACGCGCATCGGAATTATTAATATTCTTTTCGAAATGGGTGCTGATATTTCCCTTGAAAATAAACGCATGATGGGTGCTGAGCCAATTGCTGATATCCATGTTCGTCATGCTAGATTAAAAGGTATTAGCATTCCCCAAGAGCAAGTGCCTTTGGCGATTGATGAATTGCCTGTTTTAATGATTGCTGCTGCATGCGCTGAAGGTGAGACGATTTTAAAAGGTGCGCAAGAGTTGCGTGTCAAAGAAAGTGATCGCATTGCAGCGATTGCAGATGGTTTGAGATTGTTGGGCGTCGATGTACAGACACGTGCTGATGGCATGATTGTGCAAGGCGGTGAGCTACGCGGTGGAGAAGTGAATAGTTTTGGTGATCACCGCATTGCAATGGCCTTTGTTGTGGCTGGTGCCGTGGCGCGAGAATCTATCATCATCCATGACTGTGCTAACGTGGAAACCTCTTTCCCTAATTTTCTGGATCTGGCAAATCAGCTTGGTATGAACGTAAAAATAGGAAAAATAACATGAGTGACAATCATATTCCCGTCATCACTATCGATGGTCCCTCAGGGACAGGCAAGGGCACAATTGCATCCTTGCTTGCAAAAGAATTGGGTTGGCACTTGCTCGATAGTGGAGCACTGTATCGTGCGATGGCATGGGTAGTTTTAGAGGAAAATTTTGACCCGAGCGATGAGGCCGGACTGGCAAAGCTATTGGACGATGTCGATCTTGAATTAAGGGAAACTTCTCCAGAGATGCCGCCTCAAATATGGTGTCAGGGACAGGATATTAGCGAGGCCATTCGACAAGAAGCTTGCGGTACGATGGCCTCTAAAATCGCAGCGCTACCCATCGTTCGTTCTCATTTGCTACGTTATCAACGCATCATGCGCAGAGCGCCTGGTTTGATCGCTGATGGACGGGATATGGGATCTGTTGTTTTTCCGGATGCTGATGTGAAATTTTTCCTGAGTGCGGATCAGGAAGTTCGTGCAAATAGACGCTACAACCAGTTGAAAGAGAAGGGAATTAGTGTTAGCCTGCGCGACGTCCGTGAGGATCTGGCCATGCGTGATCAGCGGGATGAAAGTCGAGAGATTTCACCCATGAAAGCCATGCCGGATATGTTGCTGATCGACACAACGGATCTTGTTGTCGATCAAGTGTTTTCACGTGTCATGGAGCGTTTGCATGAACGTCTCCCGAAGGGTCTTCTCTGCTAACTTGCTGAGAAGGTAACTATAACTAACCCATATTCATTGAATATGGCTTCGTCTACGTTGGTAGATGAAAATTAAGGTGTAATAATGACTACAGAAAATTTTGCTCAAATGTTCGAAGAAAGCATGTCTAAAATTGATATGCAGCCCGGTTCCGTTGTAAAAGCCACAATCGTTGATATCCGTCCAGACCGAGTTACGGTTAATGCTGGCTTGAAATCAGATGCCATCATTCCCGCGAATGAATTCCGAAACGAAGAAATCAATATCGGCGATCTTGTCGATGTCGTTATTAAAACCGTTGAAAATGGTTTTGGTGAAACACGTTTATCCCATGAAGAAGCGAAGCGCTTTAAGGTTTGGAATGAATTAGGCGCTGCTCATAAAGCGAATGAAACTGTGATGGGAACTATTATTGATCGTGTGAAAGGTGGTTTCACAGTCGAAGTTGACACCGTTCGTGCCTTCTTGCCAGGTTCCTTGGTTGATGTAAAACCTGTTCGTGATCCCGATTATCTCAAAGGTAAAGAGCTCGAATTTAAAATTATCAAGATGGATCAAAAGCGCAATAACATCGTTGTTTCTCGTCGTGCTGTTATGCAGGCAGAAACTGGAGCTGAGCGTTCTGCGCGTTTAGAAGAATTACAAGAAGGTCAGGAAATTATTGGTATCGTGAAAAATATTACAGATTACGGTGCCTTTGTTGATCTAGGTGGTGTGGATGGCTTGTTGCATATCACTGATATGGCATGGAAACGTGTGAAGCATCCATCTGAAATGTTAAATGTCGGTGACGAACTGAAGGTTAAGATCCTGAAATTTGACCGCGATAAAAACCGTGTCTCACTAGGCTTAAAACAGTTGGGCGAAGATCCATGGCAAAACATCGCGCGTCGTTACCCGACAGGCACACGCATTCACGGTAAAGTTAGCAACATTACTGACTACGGTTGCTTTGTTGAAATTGAAGAAGGTGTAGAAGGTCTTGTTCATATGTCTGAAATGGATTGGACAAATAAGAATGTGCATCCCAGCAAAATCGTTAAGAGCGGTGAAGAAGTTGAAGTGCTCGTTCTGGATATGGATGAAGATCGTCGTCGTATTTCTTTGGGTATCAAGCAATGTAAACCGAATCCTTGGGAAGATTTTGCTGATAAGCATAAAAAAGACGAGATCGTTAAAGGGAATATTCGTTCCATTACAGACTTCGGCATGTTTATCGGCTTGCCAGGTGAGATCGATGGTTTGATTCATCTTTCAGATATCTCTTGGACTGAGTCTGGTGAAGAAGCTGTTCGTACTTTCAAGAAGGGAGATGAAATCGAAGCGATTATCTTAGCGATGGATCCTGAGCGTGAGCGCATTTCTCTGGGTATCAAACAGCTGACAGCGAATCCAGTATCTGATTATCTCTCAGAACAAGATAAAGATGCGGTCATTAAGGCAAAAGTTGTTTCTGTCGAATCAAAACAAGCTGTGTTACAGCTGAAAGAAGATTTGACGGGTATTCTTCGTATCGCCGATTATAGCTACGATCGTGTGAAAGATTTACGTGAAGAGCTCAAAGAGGGCGAAGAGATTGATGTGAAAGTCACAACTGTTGATCGTAAGACACAGCAATTGCTTGTTTCGCATAAGGTGCTTGAAACACCGCCACAAAGTGGCACAGGCACACGTTCTGTGAGTGGCGATGAGCCGACCAAAACAACCTTGGGTGATCTCCTGAAGGAGCAAATGCAGGGTAAAGATAAAGAAGGTTAGTTCGAAGCTTGTCATCCCGTGGTTTAGCCACGGGATCCAGAGTTAATCACTGAATACTGGATACCGCGGTCCTAGCCGCGGTAAGACGAAAAAGGAACAAAACATGCGCTACATCTCTTACGCATTTTGGCTTTTGATTATCTTAGTCGCTGCAAGCTTTGCCATTATCAATTCCCATACGGTTGAACTGCATTACTATCTTGGTTCTATCAATATTTATTTTCCGTTGTTGCTATTAATCGAATTGGCGATTGGCACCTTGTTGGGTGTGCTTGCCATGACGCCTGCTTATTTAAAAATGAAGAACGCAAACCGTAAGTTGAGACAGCAGCTGAAGAAGGCTGAGTAAATTTTAATACCCCTCACCCTAACCCTCTCCCACATGGGGAGAGGGGACTGGCCGTGCCGCACTTGCGATCATCGATCTTCTCTCCCCATGTGGGAGAGGGCTAAGGTGAGGGGTCATAAAAGAGGAGAAATAATTTGTTAGGACAGCTCACGGTTTTTCTCTTACCGGTTGCAGCAACAGCCGGTTGGTTTATGGGAAGGAAAGAGGCATCAAAATCAACCACACAAAACACACCCAAACAACTCCATCACGATTACTTTAAAGGCTTAAATTACCTGATTAACGAGCAGCCAGACAAGGCCGTTGACATTTTTATCAAGCTTTCCGAAGTCGATAGCGACACCGTAGAAACCCATCTTGCATTAGGACATTTGTTTCGACGTCGTGGTGAAGTTGATCGCGCTATTCGTATTCATCAAAATTTAATTGCACGTCCGCAACTCGATCGACATCATAAGACACAAGCGATTGCTGCCTTAGGGCAAGATTACTTGCGTGCAGGTGTGCTTGATCGTGCAGAAGAATTATTTTTACAGCTAGTCGATCTTGGAGATATTAATAAGCCCAGTTTAAAACATCTTTTGCATATCTATCAGCAAGAGAAAGATTGGGATAAAGCGATACATATTGCTAAAAAGCTAGAAAAAATTTCAGGCGATAGTATGAATCCCGTCATCGCGCAATATTACTGCGAAATTGCAGAGCAGCAAATCGAAAAGAAGCAAGCAGAAAAAGCGTTAAAACAGCTGGATTCTGCAGAAGTTATCGACCCCGATTGTGTCCGTGCGAGTTTGCTTCGTGGCAAAATAGAAATGGACAAAACCAATTATCGAGAAGCGATCACTTGCTATAAGCGTGTTAAGCAACAAGATCCGGATTTTATTTCTGAAATTGTGGGACCACTTTCACATTGTTACGCTGAGATTGACGATAAAAATATGCTGATCGCTTATTTAAAGGAATGTTTAAGTGAGCATCAGCGCTTTTCTTTTGTGTTGGCTATTTCAGAGCATCTTAAACAACAGATCGGCGATAAAGCAGCGATTGAATTTATAGCAGAACAAATTCAGCGTCAGCCTTCTTTGCGTGCTTTGCGAGAGTTATTGGAGTTTTATTTGGTAAATTCACATGGTGATACCAAACAAAAGCTCACAATGCTCCAAAGTTTTATGGATCAACTACTGGAAAATAAACCGATCTATCGCTGCCAGCACTGCGGTTTTTCTTGTAGAGATCTTTATTGGCTATGTCCAAGCTGTCATCATTGGACCAGTGTGAAACCTATTCTAGGTTTAGAGGGAAATTAATATGATAGAAGAACCACGCATCATCGTTGCCTTAGATTTACCAACACGCGAAGAAGCTTTAAAGCTTGTCGAAAAGCTCGATCCGAAATTGTGTCGTCTGAAAGTCGCCAACACGATGTTTACGCGCTATGGTCCGGCGTTTGTGCAAGAGTTAATGTCCTATGGGTATTCTATTTTTCTTGATTTGAAATACCACGACATTCCACATCAGGTGGCAGGTGCTTGTCGCTCGGCTGCAGAGCTCGGTGTGTGGATGGTTAATTTGCATGTCAGTGGTGGTGTGCGAATGATGCAAGCTGCAGCAGAAGCGTTGAGTGATTTTCCAAAGTCACAACGTCCGCTATTAATCGGCGTTACGATTTTAACCAGTATGGAAGAAAATGATTTAAAGCCTTTAGGTATAGGGCAAAACATTCCAGCCTTAGTTGCAGACTTAGCAAAAACAGCTGAGCAATCAGGTTTAGATGGTATTGTGTGTTCGGCACAGGAAGTTTCAGCCTTGCGTCAACATCTGCGGGATGACTTTCTTTTTGTGACGCCGGGTATTCGCCTAACGTCTGATTGCACAGATGATCAAAAGCGTGTGATGACACCGGCTGATGCATTGGCAGTGGGTTCCAGTTATCTGGTTGTCGGGCGGCCGATTACCATGGCAGATGATCCGGCATTAGCGCTTGCTAGACTGTATGATTAATCTATTACAAGACACCACTTCCAGGACATGCGGTCCATGCCTCTCTCCCAGTGTGTTTTTTAAAGCTGGGTAAACTACATTCTGTCCAATCATGTATTGTTTCTATGGTTGTATATGGGTCGCTTTGAAGAAATGTGGATTTTATAGTGCCAAAATATTTATATTTAAATGTGAAACCACAGAGTGTTTTGGCATACATGTAGTGAGGAACTGTTTTTTTCAGTGTTAAATACTTGGGAGTAATGCCAGCTACTGTTGGGCACTTTTTAATTCCGTCATCACCATTGTCATATTTTGTATCACAGATAAAGATGGTGAACACATTTAGCCCGGTATCAATGCAGGTTTTATATACTTTTTCTTTCGCATATATACTGAGGCTCAGCGACAATCCTAATACTGTTAACAGGAACGATTTTTTCATTTAAACTCTCCTTGCTACGAAACATGATAACTTATAAAGAATTATAGCAAAATGGTAGAAATTTACTGCATCCATTCATATTTTTCTTAATCTTCCCTTAAGGAATTTTCTACTAAATATCATTGAATTAGATTGAATACGTCCTCGCAATCATTATAATTTCTCCTAAATTTGATAATTTGATAGGGTGGAATTGATATGAGAAGGCCAGGTGTTGGAGGTGCTGGAAGAAGGCGTGGTAGTCCAGGCGCTGGAGCTGGGGCAGCTTCTGATGCAAGAAGACCTCGAATTTCAGCAATTAGACTGATAGACCCCGTTATTATTTCCCATCCAGAAATTTTACCGCAGATTTTTGAGCGCTCTGAGCTGATAGCATTCATTAAAAAAGGTGAGCTGTCTGATAAGGGTATTATGTTTGATAACTATCATGATTTTGTATTTCAAGATCAATTTACTGAAGCTGTATTAACTTTTTTGAAATCAAAAAGTGAGATGGGACCAGACGAGGTATTGATTAGGCAGTTGTCGGATATAGATACTTATCAAGATCCTGTTTTGTATGTTGAGTTAAAAGGTGAAGCTGTATTTGCCAGAAGAGATGGTTATCTTTACTCACTTGAGACCTTGGGAGGACTTGCTTTTTCTCCCTTTACCAGGGTGCCTTTTAGATATCCTGGATATGAACCGATTCCGTCCTGGGGACTTTTGAAGCATCCGTTGTATGAGGGAATAAAAGCAGCATTACCAGAAAAAGGCAGCACTGGAATTACAAAAAGACAATTGATGGGGCTTATTCAAGCTGCTTTGCGTACGCCATGTGAGCTCTTTGATCTTGCTGGAGTAAAGGTCGGTAATGTTGCTAAGCTTGAAAGTGATCCTCGTATTAAAAGAACAGCGATTGCCAATACTGTAATACATACAGCTTCTATGGCAGCTGCTAGTTATGTGTCAGTTTCTAATCCTTACATGGCAGTGCCAGTCCTCATTATGTATGGATGTTTACTATATCCTGTTAAGCAGCTTATCTGTGTGGAGAGTTATGTTGCTGCGAGTAAGGTGGATACGCATCCCAATACTTTTTTTCAAGTTGTACTCATCTCGTTTATATTTCCTTACAGTGGATACCTTAGTGATCCTTATCATGCTGTTAATGCTGAGATTGTAATGCGTGTTTTGTTTATTATTCATTATATTACGGATATTATTCCACTTTCCGTGTTTTCTGTTGAAAATATCTATCAGGTAATGCGAACATTAACAGCTGCAGATTTCACAAGATTATCACCAGGTAAGCAGCGCCTATCGAAGCTGTTCTTTTGCTTAGTTACGCTTTCTTTTGCTTCTGTTTCCTATGAGATGCGAAATAATGTATTTTTAGATCGTACAGGAACGATGGCCATATTCCGCAGCGTTGCTCCAGCTCAATATGTTGCATACAATTTGTTGTTGCCTATCCTTGCTATGCTGACTATCAATATTCTTCCTGCTATGGGCTTCCTTGCGAAAGTGAATCAGGATCTACAAGCGCCTAAAATTACTAGAGAGCTACTATTAAGCTGGGGACCCAAAATTGCGATTACAGGTATGATGGCGTATCTACAATCGTCAGCGGGTGCGAGTGCCTCTGAGACAGCAAATCATGCATTTTTAACATTTATTAGCTTGTTTGCCGATGCTGCTGTGCATCGTGTGCTAAGATTTAACCCTTTAAAACCAGTGCCCGCTGCAACGGATTTATTTAGGGTGGCATTACCCGTCCAGGAAGATGCGTCTGCTGCTGCACCAGCTGCAAGCGCCGCTGCTGGAGCGGTGCCTAGCTAATTGGAGAGTTAATATGAGAAGACGTCGAACTGAAGCTGTTAGGCTTACTGATCCTGTTGTGATATGTCATCCAGGTATATTGCCGCAGATTTTTGAGCGTTCGCATTTAGAGTCATATATTAAAGCTGCTGGGCTAGCTGATAAGGGTATTACGGCTGATAACTATCGTAATTTTATAGTTCAAGATCAGTTTACTGCTGCTGTGTTGAAATATGCTCGCGGAATGACAGAAGGCGATACGCTTGCTAGCCTAGAAGATTTAGAGGGAGATTGTATTGACCCTGTTTCCCGCAGTATGCCATTGGGTAAAGATGTTGTATTTTCTGTTGTTGATGGTTATCTTTATTCATCAGAATCCCTAACAGGGCTTTTTCCATTTATTTCCCCTATAAATAGAATGCCACTTTCTCATCACGGTTATACGAGTTATCCTTCTTGGGTCTTAGTTAGGCATCCGTTATATGATGCAATTGAAAGTAAGCTTTCTACTGGTGCTTCTCTTAATAAGGTGGCCTTATTGAGGATAATTGCTTCCTTGAGTAATCAAGCTTTAACAAAGTTTACTTTTTCTGATGATCATAGAGAATCTTTTGATATATCACTCAATAGAAAATTTAAAATTTATGCTGGAATACTAGCAGCGCTGCAATCTATTGTTATTACGATAGGAAGTCACTACTCCAATTTGAATTACTTCTTGGCATTGCCAGTTGGCGTGCTGTATAGCCATCAGCTTTTTCCTACCAAAAGAATCCTTATTTCAAATAGCATAAATGATTTACATGCTCTTTTAAATACGCCGGGTGGTTTTTTACGTTGTGGTGTACATGCTACTTTTATGTTTGTTTTGTTTTTGGGTTATAGCAAGTATCTTACTGCATTGAATATTCAAGGCCAGTCATTGGAAGGGACGCCCAAGCTTTTGATGCGAATTGTGAGTGTGTATTACATTTTGATGAATCTATTGTGTGTGCCATTGGTATCTGAAATACCGAAGATTTTCGAATTGTATCGCCAAGTCCTAATTACTGATTATGCAAATTTGTCACCTATAAAAAGAAATATTTCTATATTAGCTGCTTGTATGTTGATGATTGCTTCTTCTTCTCTATATCATGAAATGAGTGGGAACATTTATTTGAATCGAATGCATCATACAACACCCCCCTTGATTCTGTTCTCACCACTAGCGAAATTTTTTGTAAATATTTTGTCTTTATTAGGATTGTTTGCTCAAGTGAATAAGGATTTGCAAGAAACTAGGCTTTCATACGATCTTATCAAACGTTGGGTGCCCAAACTTGCGCTTGCAGGACTGATTGGCTACATGCAATTTTCTGCGGGTAGTAGTGCGTGGGAATCCACGAATCATGCTTTCTTTGCATTCATGAGTTTCTTTGGAGACACGGCTGTAGAGCGGGTTTTAAAATTTGGTGAGTTGCCAGCTAAGCCAGAGACCGATTTATTTAAAGTTCGCCTGCCAAAAGAAGCCAGTGCGTCTGCTGCTTCTGTTGATACAGTAGATGCATGTGGTGCTGCAGCATCTAAATAATTTACTCTACTACAGTAAAATTTCCCGTATTGTGCTTTTGTTTTTACTCTTTAAGATAAATGTGTTTTTAACATTAAGGAGTAAAAAATGAAAAACATAATTTGTGTAACGCTTGCATGTATCATGCTGACTTTGGGTTTTAGTATGACGCAAGCACAAGCGAAATCTTCTCACCATAAGCTTTCCCTTGCTAAACACCATCGTGCACATGCACATAAAATAAAATCATCAAGCTATACGGGTGTCGTTGATTTAAATAATGCGAGCCTTAATCAGTTAGCTTCTTTGAAAGGTGTTGGTGTTAAGAAAGCAAAAGCGATTATTGCCTACCGTAAATCCTCAGGCCGTTTTGATTCGGTCAACGCACTGCAAAAGGTCAAGGGTATTGGTGCCAAGTTTGTCGCTCGTCTTGTGAAAAATAACCCGAATAGAATTGTTAGTAGGAAGAGTTAGTTATCGCTTTGAATAGGCTGCTGTTATTGAAATGTCACCCATATAAGTATATATTTAATAATATATACTTATTGGGGCGACAGATGAAAAAAGCAAAGCTATTTCAAAATGGTCAAAGTCAGGCAGTTCGTTTACCGAAGGAATTTCGTTTCGAAGGGAAAGAAGTGTATATCAAGAAAATGGGAAATGCGGCTTTACTTATTCCGATGGAGCATGGCTGGGATTCGTTATTAGATAGTTTGAGTCAGTTTTCGGATGACTTTATGGAAGAAAGAAAACAACCCAAGCAGCAAGACAGAGAGGATCTCTTTAAATGAAATATATGCTCGGTACGGATATATGCATTTATATGATTAAGCATTACAAAGAAAAGCGTCACACTGAAAAACTGCTTAGCAAGATCAAAACCATTTCTGTTGGTGATATAGCGATTTCCTCAATTACTTTTTCTGAACTGCTTTATGGGGTTGAGAAAAGTCAGCATCAATCTAAAAATAAAGCAGCCTTAATGCAGTTTGTTATGCCGCTTGAAATTATTTCATTTGACGATATCGCTGCCTTACATTATAGCGAGGTGAGAGCAAGCCTTGAGAGCAAAGGCAAGCCTGTTGGTGCAATGGATTTGTTGATCGCTGCACACGCCAGAAGTTTGGGCTTAGTCATCGTCACCAACAACACGAAAGAGTTCAAAAGAGTACCTAAACTGTCTGTTGAGAATTGGTTGAGGGACTAACTTGAAAGCCCCATACCACCTCGGTATCATGCTGCGGCATGGATATCCTCAAAAGCAGCATTGTGGCCATGTTCGCCACCTTATTTTGTATCTGGCTTCTTCAGCCTTTAGCGCACCATATTGGATTTGTTGACCGCCCAGGTGGTCGAAAAGAACACGCGCAAAATACGCCGTTGATAGGTGGTATTGCCATGTTCTTTGGCTTTTGTTTTGCGCTGCTTTCACTGCACGTTTCTTTAGAGGCTTATCGCGGCATGATTGCTGGTAGCGCCTTGTTGATTATGATGGGTGTTGTGGATGACTTTAAAGAATTGAGCTCCAAGTTACGACTGGTCGGTCAAATGTTGGCGACAATTTTTTTGATTACTTGGGGTAATTTGTTGCTGAATAATCTTGGTAACCTTTTCTTTCTCGGTGATTTGCATTTGGGTTTATGGGCTTTTCCTGTAACTGTGCTTGTCGTTATAGGCTATTTAAATGCGATGAATATGCTCGATGGTCAGGATGGTTTAGCGGGTGGTGTCGCCTTGTCACAGACTTTATTGCTTTTGGTTTTGGCCGTTCAATTGAATCTTTATAGCGACCTGCGTATGTTGATTATCTTAGCTGTTTTGCTGAGTGTGTTTTTGGCTTTTAATATGCGATTCCCGTGGCGGCGTAAAGCAGCCGTTTTTATGGGTGACTCTGGTGTGACATTTATCGCTTTTTTAATCGCTTGGTTTGCTATCCAATTATCACAAGTGAATACAGCTATTGTTAAACCGATGGCCGTGTTGTGGATATTGGCATTGCCGATTTTTGATTTATTGGCGGTCTCCATTTTTCGTATGAGAAGAGGGCGCTCCTTGTTGGTTGCAAGTCGTGATCACTTTCATCATGTTTTACACGTGGCGGGTTTGTCAGTGAAGCTTTCAACCTTTTTGTTATGCCTCTTATCGCTGTCTCTAGGCGCGATTGGTATAGCTTTGAATTACTGGAACGTGCCTGAAGGTTGGCAATTCTTAGGCTTGCTTTTTGTATTAATGCTGTATTTAGTTTCGGTCAAGTTTCTGCGAAATCCTCAGAAAAATGTAGGCAAAAATGCCGTCTCCTAGTTTATTAACGGTCTCCCAGTTAGCGTGTCATCGAGGGGGTCGTTCTTTATTTCAAAATATTAATTTTTCATTACAGCCGGGTGATATTTTACAAGTTGTAGGACCAAATGGTTCTGGAAAAACAAGTTTGTTACGATTGCTCTCTGGTTTGTTGCCGCTTGAAGAAGGGAAGATTGAACCCTGTAATGATGTGTTTTATTTGGGACATCGCTTAGCTTTGAAAAATGATTTTACAGTTTCTGAAAATTTGAAATTCGATCTCCGTTATCAAAAACCCGATAATCATAGGCTGGAAGCGCTGCTTGAGAAAACTGCATTGCCTGTTTCTCTTGACACCTTTTGTTCTTCGCTTTCACAAGGACAACAACAACGTTTGGCGCTTAGCAAACTGTTATTATCAACAGCGAAGTTGTGGATCTTAGATGAGCCTTTTTCATCCTTAGATAAAGAAGCGCAGTTTTTTTGGCAAGAACAAATTGTCGCGCAATCAAGAAAAGGCGCTGTCATCTTTACGAGTCATTTGCCGATACTATTTGATATCCCTGGTTTGAAAACGTTGGAATTAGAATGCTGATACGACTATTGCAACGAGAGCTGTGCCTGTGTTTTCGTCATAGAACGAGTCTTTTTAATGCGATGTTGTTTATGGTGGTGATTGCTTGCTTGTTTCCATTAGCGACAACGCCTGATCGAAAAGTGCTGGAAATTATAGGGCCTGGCGTGATTTGGATGTCTGCTTTGTTGGCGATGTTGTTGTCGAGTTATCATTTGTTTAAAGAAGATTATTTGGATGGCAGTTTGGATCAAATGATGATGTCTGACAGTTTGTCGCATTATGTTTTTGCTAAAGTATTTGCAAATTGGATGTTGTTGGCGTTACCTCTGATTTTAATAACGCCTTTGCTTTCTGTTCTTTATCATTTAAATGGACGAACAATTGAGTTGCTGATATTAGGTTTATTGTTAGGGACGCCCACTTTAAGTTTTATTGCAGCAATGATGGCGGCATTGACATTGGGCCTTAAGCAGGGTGGCTTATTGTTGTTATTGATGGCGTTGCCACTTTATGTGCCTATTGTTATTTTTGCTACAACGGCAGTGATGCTCTCTGCGCAGGCTTTTCCGGTGGCGCAATACGCATTTTTAGCAGCGATGATGGCTTTGGTTATTTTTGTTTTTCCTGTTGCGACGTCAGCGGTACTACGTATGTGGACTCTCGCTGTGGATGACTGATACACTTTTTTCTTTTTTGAGGACTGATTTGATGTGGCAATGGATTCATAAAACAGCTTCTCCGCGGACTACCTACCGCTTGGCTGCTCTGCTACAACCCTGGTTAGGATTCCTCTGTGTTGTTTTTATTGGTTACGGCCTGTTTGATGGTCTTTTGTTCGCACCGTCAGATTATCAACAAGGTGATGTGTTTCGTATTATGTATTTACATGTTCCTGCAGCGATTTGGTCGCTGGGCGTTTATGTTGCTATGTCGATGGCTGTGATTATTTTTTTGATTTGGAAAATTAAAGTCGCAGATATCATTGCAAAAGCAAGCGCTCCGATTGGCGCTTTATTTACAGTAATTTGTTTGCTGACGGGTGCGATATGGGGTCGTCCCACTTGGGGGACTTGGTGGATTTGGGATGCGCGTTTGACCTCTGAGCTTTTGTTGTTGTTTATTTACTTTGGCATTATCGCTTTAAGATCAGCGATTCCTAATAAAGAACTTTCTGCAAGGGTGAGTGGTATTTTTGTGCTGATTGGCTTGGTTAATATTCCCATTATTCATTACTCAGTTAATTGGTGGAACACTTTGCATCAAGGTGCTAGCTTGAGTTTAACTAATGCGAACATTGCACCGAGTATGTTGCACCCTTTGCTTGCGATGATTTTTGGATTTCTTTTTTATTATGCTTGGGGAATGTGTATTAAAGTACGCAGCGAATTATTAGTGAGAGAGCAGAAGGCTAGCTGGATAAAGGGAGTTATTTAAGTGTATTTTTCAAGCTTGAAAACATTTTTTTCTATGGGTGGATATGCAGATTATGTTTGGCCTGCTTTTATTATAGCGCTTGGCTTGCTTTCGGTGACTATCTTGATAGCCTCATTACGTTTACGAAAAATTATAAAGGCCTTGCAAAGAAATCATGCTGAAGCACCGTAAAAAAAGACTTTATTTTATTCTAAGTCTGCTGCTGGGCCTGAGTTTGGCCGTTGGATTTGCTTTGTTTGCTTTGCGTCAAAACATTAACCTTTATTACACACCGAAAGATGTCGTGCAGCATGAAGAAGCTCAGGGGCGTTTGTTTCGTTTGGGTGGGATGGTTGTTAAAGGTTCGGTGCATCGTGTTCCTAACAGTCTTAAAGTAAGTTTTGTCTTAACCGATTATCATGCGCGCGTTACTGTTTTGTATGATGGTGTTTTGCCGTCTTTGTTTCGCGAAGGGCAGGGCATTGTTGCACAGGGACGCTTGAATAAGAAAGGTGAGTTTGTTGCTGATCAGGTGTTGGCAAAACATAATGCAGATTATCATCCGCCGGGTGTAGGGTAAAATTATTGTGATACCAGAGCTTGGACATTTTGCGATAATTTTAGCGTTTTCATTGGCGATCGCTCAATCGATATTGCCATTTCTAGGTGTTGCAAAAAAAAATCAAACACTGATGCGATTATCACGTTCAACTGCATTCGGACAATGTTTTTTCGTTGCCATCGCCTTTGCTCTATTAGCCTATAGTTTTTTAGTGAATAATTTTTCTGTTGCTTATGTTGCTGAGAACTCTAATACACACTTGCCGTTGATCTATCGTTTTTGTGCCATCTGGGGTGCACACGAAGGCTCCATGTTACTTTGGCTATTTGTTTTAACGCTTTGGATGTCTGCGGTTAGCATCTTCAGTCGTGAATTACCGCTGGATATGTTGGCTCGTGTATTGGCCGTGCTTTCACTGGTGGCGATTGGTTTTTATTTGTTTTTGTTAACGACATCAGATCCTTTTATTCGCTTGCTTCCTAATATCCCCGTAGATGGGCGAGACCTAAATCCAATTCTGCAAGACCCGGGCTTAGTTGCACACCCGCCGATGTTATATATGGGTTATGTCGGCTTTTCAGTGCCATTTGCCTTTGCGATTGCTGCTTTGCTGCGTGGAAAATTTGATGCAGCTTGGGCCCGTTGGACACGGCCTTGGACTTTAGTGGCCTGGTGTTTTTTAACATTGGGGATTATTTTAGGGAGTTGGTGGGCTTACCGCGAATTAGGGTGGGGTGGTTTTTGGTTTTGGGATCCAGTCGAAAATGCTTCTTTTTTACCTTGGCTCGTCGGCACGGCATTAATTCATGTTTTGATTGTTGCAGAAAAGCGTGATGTTTTTAAAGCATGGACGATACTGTTGGCCCTCTGCGCTTTTTCACTCAGTTTGTTGGGCACATTTTTAGTGCGATCCGGTGTGTTGATTTCAGTGCATGCTTTTGCGGTGGATCCAAAGCGTGGTCTTTTTCTTTTAGAATATTTAATGTTGGTTGTCGGTGTTTCACTTGCACTTTATGCGTGGCGGAGTCATAAAATTTATAACACAGGCCAGTTTTCTTATTGGTCTCGTGAAACCTTATTGTTGAGCAATAATGTATTGTTGTTTATTGCTATGGTGACTATTTTAATAGGTACTTTGTATCCTTTAATTATAGGCGTTTTACATCTTGGGAAATTGTCAGTGGGTGCGCCGTATTTTAATACGGTTTTTATCCCTTTAATGATTCCATTTTTATTGTTGATGGGAATTGCGCCGAGAATGCAGTGGCGCCAATCAACGCAAGCTATTCGACCTTTTGTGTGTTGGTTTTTTGTTTTGTTATTGATTGCTGTCTTATTGCCAATGATTGCAGGGTTTCAAATGCGTGTAATGGTGGTGGGTGGCCTTTGTTTGGCATTGTGGGTAATTACAAATACCTTGCTTTCGGCCAAAGACGCACGATTTTCATTTCGATCCTGGGCTATGCTACTAGCGCATATCGGTCTCGCTGTGACTGTTATTGGTTTGGTAGTTGCTACAAGCTATAGCCAATCGAAAAATGTCAGCATGAAGCCAGGTGATCAGGTTTCAGTCGGTCCCTATGAGTTTCGTTTGGCTGCTGTCAATGCGCTACAGGGGCCTAATTACTCGGGCGCAAGAGCTACGATGCGTTTGCGCTACCATGACCGCTTACTGGCTGTCTTACATCCAGAAGAGCGATTTTATCCTGTGCAGAAGGCAGTAGTTGCAAAAACAGCTATCAGTGCTAATGTCTTCCGTGATTTATATATTGCACTGGGTGCTTCGTTGGCTCACGGCGCTTGGGCGATACGTATATATTATAAGCCCTTTATTCGATGGATATGGTGGGGTGGGTTTTTGATGATATTGGGTGGCCTTATTGGTTTGTTAAGAATGCGATTTTCTAAAAGGAGTTCTTCCTATGTCCATAGTGAGTAAACTACTAAAAGCATTGCTTCCTTTGGTTTTGTTTTCAGTATTGGCGATTTTTTTAGTGAAAGGTCTGAAGCGCAACCCACATCATGTTCTCTCTGCTTTTATTGGAAAGCCTGTACCACAATTTTCAAAAAATGCGTTACAAGTATCTAATCGCCCGATAACAAATAAAATATTTCAAGGGCACGTGAGTTTACTCAATGTTTTTGCGAGTTGGTGTACTTATTGCAGAGCAGAAGACTCTGTTTTGATGGATCTGAAAATAGCGCATCAGGTTTTTATTTATGGTTTAGACTATAAAGATAAACGACTATCCGCTATGCAATGGCTTGAGAATTACGGTGATCCCTATGACAAAATTATTTTTGATCCCAAGGGCGTTTTAGCTTTTAATCTCGGTGTTTATGGTACGCCAGAAACTTTTATCGTCGATAAGCATGGCGTAATACGATATAAGTATGTCGGTCCTATTACTTCAAAGAAATGGAAAACAACTTTACAGCCGATTATAGCGGAGCTTAATCGCGAATCATGATAGATCTAAAAAAACATCTCCTTATTGTTTTGCTATTTTTTCCCATTGCTTTGATGGCTGTGACTAAGCTGCAGTTTCCTTTTACATCAGTGCAAAAAGCACAACAGTACGCTCGATTAACAAATGATCTTCGTTGTATGGTTTGTCAAAATGAAAATATTGCTGCATCAACCGCGACTTTTGCTGCTGATCTACGTCAAAAAGTGTATAGCATGGTGAAGGCAGGGAAATCAGATGGCTACATTAAACGATATATGTCGGATCGATATGGTAATTTTATTTTATTTAAGCCGCCGATGATAAAAGAGACTTATTTCCTATGGTTTGCGCCTATTTTATTTCTAGCTATTGGTATTTTCGTTTTGTTGATTATCGCTAAAAAATATAAGCAGAAAGCATAATGCCTATTTTATTGTGGTCATTGTTAACGTTGATGCTATTGATTGCATTGGCTGTTGTTTTGATTCCGCTAGGTAGGCAGACAAAACTATTGCCTTTCATTTTTATTATTGCAATGCCAGTTTTTGCTTTTACACTCTATTGGCATTTAGGTGCTTCACAAAAACTACAACAGTATTGGGGCTTGAAACAGGAAGCGATACAAGTAAGGGCGCAGCTAAAAAAAATAAAAGATCCGAAAGTGGTGGTTGATCATCTAAAGATGTATTTACAAAGGCATCCGAATAGTCCGAGAGGTTGGTTTTTACTGGGTAAAATTTATTTTCATGAGCGGCGATATTCTGAGGCCGAGAGCGCACTAGAAAAAGCATACCATCAGGATCCTTCTAACCCTCAGTTTGTCTTGGCCTATGCGCAGGCGAGTTTTTTTGCGCATGGTCGCCGCTTGAAGCCGAATGTTTTGAAAATCCTGAAAGATACTACTATGATGCATCCAGATTATGTCCCAGCCATTAATTTGTTGGCAATCAACGCATACATGCGTAAAGATTATTTGAGTGCGCTGGGGTATTGGGAGAAAATCTTACCGCAATTTCAGGTAGGAACTCCTGAGCAAAAAGTGATACTATCCATGATCGCAAAGGCTCAGAAAAAGCTATTAACAAAGAAAAGGAGAGTGTGATGGGTGCATCTAGTGTAGATGAATTAACGGTTACGTATAAAGAAGATGGTGTTGAAACTGTCAAAGAGCTTGATAAAGTCATTTTATCAAAGGGTGCATGGTCAACGATTATTTTTCGTTTTCAAAATTTGGATAGAAAGACAAATGAATACGGTCCCGATAAATACACGATTCGCCGTTATCAAAAACGTAACGACGAATATATGTTGAAGTCTAAATTCAATATCTCAAGTGCAGATCAAGCACAGAAAATTATTGGTGTATTAGAAGAGTGGATTAAAGAGTAAAACTTTCTTCTCAATCCCGAGAAGATAATATCTAGCTTGTCATTTACCCTGAGGGTGCAGGTCGGTTGAGAAAGTGCGTCATCGCGAGGAGCGTAAGCGACGCGGCGATCTCCTTGACGCATGGAGATCGCTTCGCCTTCGGCTCGCAATGACGAGCTAGATAAAAAACAACGCTGATTAAGTTGCGGGGTGATCACGCTGCATTTTCAGCAAAATATAAATAGCACCGCGTCCACCATGCTTGCCCTGCGCTGAGTGAAAGGCGACTACTTGCGAGTGCCTGCGTAGGTATTGGTTGATTTGGTTTTTTAAAATCGGTGTATCGCCGCGAGCCATGCCGCCCTTGCCATGAATAACTAGCACACAACGCAATCCTTGTGACTGGCATTGTGCGATAAAGTCATCGAGCGCATCAAACGCTTCAGCCACTGTCATGCCGTGCAAATCTAATGATGCCTCAATTGGCACTTGTCCCCGTTTTAATTTTTGTAAAAAACGATGCTGTAAGCCTGGCTTAGAAAAATGAATCGTGTCTTCACTTCCCACAAGATCCTCAGGCTGAATATCTTCATGCGCCGCCTGATATTGTTTTTTCTTGTTTTGCTGATGGCTTATCGGTTTGATTTTTTTAGCGGGTTTTTGGGGAGGTTCTCGGCGTGTTTGGGAAAGTGGCGTCGATCCCTTGATCGCTTCCTGAAACTCTTTAATTTCATCGTCAGTGATGGATGTTTTTTTGTGGCTCATGCACAGATATTAACATATCCCTTTTGAGTGCTGTAATCTCCAGTGCTATACTCCCGCTATGTCAGGTAACAGTTTCGGAAAATCATTTGTGGTCACCACAGCAGGCGAGAGTCACGGCCCTGCTTATATTGCTATTGTTGATGGCTGTCCGCCAGGACTAGCCTTATCTGAAGCTGATATTCAGCTTGATTTGGATAGGCGTCGTCCAGGGACTTCTCGCTACACAACCCAACGTAATGAACCGGATCGTGTGAAAATTGTCTCAGGTGTTTTCGAAGGAAAAACAACGGGCACATCGATTGGCTTAATCATTGAAAACGAAGATCAACGTTCTCGAGATTATGGGAAAATTAAATCATTATTTCGCCCAGGACATGCAGACTACACTTACTTTAAAAAATACGGCCTGCGTGATTATCGGGGTGGCGGTCGTGCATCAGCACGCGAAACCATGATGCGCGTTGCAGCTGGTGCTATTGCCAAAAAATACTTGCAAGAGAAGCTCAAGTTAAATATTCACGGATATTTGGCAGCGATGGGTGATGTTCAGCCGGATGAAGTTGATTTTTCAGTTATTGATACAAATCCTTTTTTCTTTCCCGATAAAAATAAAGTGTCTGCGTTGGAAGATTTGATTACACAACTAAGACGTGATGGTGATTCCATTGGTGCACGAATTAATGTGATCGCAACAGGTGTGCCTGTGGGTTTGGGTGAACCTGTTTTCGATAAACTCGATGCGGAAATTGCACATGCCATGATGGGTATCAATGCAGTAAAAGGCGTTGAAATTGGCGATGGTTTTGCCGTTGTTAATCAACGTGGGACGCAACATCGTGATGAAATGAAGAGAAAGGGATTCACAAGTAACCATGCTGGCGGTACTTTAGGCGGTATTTCTAGTGGACAAGATATATTAGTGAGTCTTGCATTTAAGCCGACATCGAGTATTACAACAGAAGGTAAAACGTTGGATGTTGCGGGTAAAGAAACTGAAGTGATCACAACTGGTCGTCATGATCCTTGTGTGGGTGTTCGCGCAGTGCCGATTGCTGAAGCGATGTTGGCGCTAGTCTTAATGGATCACTATTTGCGTGATCGTGCACAAAATCTGGAAGTGAAAAGAAAATGAATAAATTTAATGTAGCCGTCGTAGGTGCCACAGGCGTCGTTGGTGAAGTTTTATTAGAGTTGCTTGCAGAACGAAAATTTCCAATTAACACGCTTTATCCCTTGGCCAGTAGTAGATCCGCTGGCAGTACCATCACTTTTTCAGATAAAGAGTATGAAGTTTTAGATTTAGCTAAATTTGATTTTACGGGTGTTAATTTTGCTTTCTTTTCCGCAGGTGCGGCTGTGTCAGCGGATTATGTACCAAAAGCGACGGATGCTGGCTGTATCGTTATCGATAATACATCACACTTTCGTTATGATGATAATGTGCCTTTGATTGTTCCGGAGGTTAATGCGCAAGCCATAGAAACATACCGTAAAACTAACATTATCGCTAACCCGAACTGTTCCACTATACAAATGTTAGTTGCCTTGAAGCCGATTTATGATGCCGTTGGTATCGATCGAATTAATGTGGCAACTTATCAAGCTGTTTCTGGGGCAGGAAATGAAGCCGTATCAGAGCTGGCAAGACAAACTGCTGAGTTCTTGAATGGTAATGAAGTGATGAATGATGTTTTCCCAAAGCAAATGGCTTTTAATGTGTTGCCACAAATTGATGTTTTTGAAGATAACGGCTACACACGAGAAGAAATGAAAATGGTTTGGGAAACACAAAAAATATTTGGCGACCATCAAATTAAAGTAAACCCAACGGCGGTGCGTGTACCCGTTTTTTATGGTCATTCCGAAGCAATTCACATCGAAACGGATCAGCCTCTTGATGTAAATGAAGCGATTACGCTTTTAAATGAAGCGCCGGGTGTGCTTGTCATTGACCATCCAGATTATCCAACGCCCATAACGCATGCAGCATCTCAAGATGCTGTGTTTGTTGCTCGTATTCGAAAAGATATTTCTCATCCTAATGGGCTTAATCTTTGGGTGACCTCAGACAACGTTCGAAAAGGTGCAGCGTTGAATGCTATTCAAATTGCGGAGATGCAGATAGCCAATAGTTTTTATTTTCATTGATCTTTATTCTTTTTTTCTTATCTGCGAAAATCTACTTCCTTAATTAATATTTTTATATCTGAAACGTACATAACTCAAAGAGAGAATGTAAATGAGTAGAGATGCAGCATCACAAGATGCAGCTGCCGCAGCAGCAGTTACACGTGCTATCCCAAATAGTGAAGTCACAGGGTTAATTCTGATTGATTTATCTGTCATATTTACTGCAACTGAGTTGCGTAACCCTGCGGTTTTGTTTGAGTTTAATCCTAGATTTATTGAGTTTTTATCATATTTGTCACAAGAGATGAAAGAAATCGGCCGCACTGCAGAGTATGTTCGCTTTTTATTTTTAGTGCGTAAGGATGAGTATCTTTTAGCTGAGTTTCAAGTTGATGTTTTATCTTCTTTGCAAGTAACGACTTCTCTTGATCAAATTTATCAGTTTATTGAACAGTATGGTCAAGGCTTTTTTTCTAAAAATCCTTTTTTTGTATGTGAACCTGACGCTTCTTCAGCAGCGGCTTCGGCCTCAGAGGCCGCTACTGTGGAAACGCGTGGTTATGATTTGAGTTTTTCTACTATTCAGCGTATTTTTCCAAAGGTAACACCTGAAAGTTTACAAATTATTTCTTCAGGCTGCTCTTCTTTTTCGTCTTTAAGTGGTCAACTTCAGGATGACTTATTTCTCTTCTTACAGCCAGCTTATCCTCGCTATTATACGACTCATGAAGTTTATAATGTAGTTGCTTTAAGAGCAAAAATATTGCATCGAATGTATGGTGAAGGTGAGATTTGTATTGATGATAAATTAGCTTTAGAGCTCTTAAATGGTTCAGAAAGACTGGGGGCTCAGAGAATAAAAGTATTCTGCGATATTGATAACACGTTATTTCTTAGAAAAAGAAGTTATCGAGAAAGGAAAGTCTGTCTTAGCCAGGATCTGCTCGACATTTTTGCTTTATATGGTATTAAATCAATTACATTAATCACTTCAAGGATTGAATCTGATGAAAATGGTCTTGGCATTGATTCTGTTAAGTCGATTAGTGAAGCATTATTGCATTATGGAATCACTGTCGATGAGACCATTTTTACTGGATCACACAGTAGGGCCTTTGCTCCTAAAGTTGAAGAAATACTCACCAGAGTAGAAGAGGGTGATCTTGTTATTTATCCTGATGACTCTGCCATGGAGCGTGATCACGCATCTGAAGCGATATCATTAAAGCGTTTTGAACAAAAAGGCGCACAATGCTTTCCAATTCGTATGGCTGTGCCAGGAGAGTTATTGGCTGTAACACTTCAGCGTGCGGTTGATATTGTTCATACATCAATATATGCAAATTCCGACGATGATACACCACGTACAGAGGATGCTTCTGTGGATTCTCCCGTAAGACTTTTCGGAGGTGGAGCAGCTGCTTCAACTGTTGCAGCATCGCCAGCTCAAGTGACTCCACCTGGATACTCCAACTAAGCTTCTTCTGTTATACTTCTGCGCATGAAAGACAAAAGAATTATTCTGGGTATTACAGGCGGAATCGCAGCTTATAAAGCAGCAGAGTTGTTGCGCCTTTTAAAAACTGCGGGTGCTGATGTTCGGGTTGTGATGACACAATCTGCTGAATCCTTTATAACGCCATTAACTTTCCAAGCGCTTTCGGGACACACCGTCCATACAAATACCTTTGCAGCGACCTCGGATGCTGCGATGGACCATATTGAGCTGTCACGTTGGGCAGATATGATTATGGTTGCGCCCGCGACGGCAGATTTTATTGCACGCTTAGTGCACGGTCGAGCAGATGATTTGTTGGCAACAATTTGTTTGGCCAGTACTACGCAGCTTGCAATAGCACCTGCGATGAATCAACAAATGTGGTTAAACAAAGCGACGCAAGATAACATCGCGCTATTAAATGAACGACGTATTATATCGTTTGGTCCTGGTGAGGGTGAGCAAGCCTGTGGTGAAATTGGTCCAGGGCGTATGTTGGAACCACAGGAATTATTTGAGCGTGTCGATCAATTTTTTCAGCCACGCTTGCTTGATGGAAAAAAAATCTTAGTCACAGCAGGACCAACACGCGAATCTATCGATCCTGTCCGTTATCTGACAAACCATAGTACTGGAACGATGGGTTATGCCATTGCTGAAGCAGCTGCTTTATTGGGAGCAAACGTGACACTAGTCAGTGGTCCGGTGAATTTACCTAGTCCTTTTGGCGTTGCGTGTGTCAGTGTTGAAACAGCAAAGCAAATGCATGATGCAGTGATGTCGTGTGCTGCGCAATCCGATATTTTTATTGCGACTGCGGCAGTTGCAGATTATCGTATGGAAACGATTTCATCTCAGAAGATTAAAAAATCAAAAGACGAATTACTATTAAGGCTTATCCGTAATCCTGATGTTTTAGCTAGTGTTACTCAATTAGCTGATCCACCATTCACAGTAGGCTTTGCTGCGGAAACTGAAAACTTGGTTGAGAATGCCACCAAAAAACTACAACACAAAAACTTAGATATGATCGTTGCGAATCAAGTTGGGCAGGCTGCAGGTTTTGGTGATGTGACAACAAGGCTTACTGTTTTGAATCGACAGTGCGAATCTACTGTATTACCCCCTGCAAAAAAACCGGCCTTAGCAAAAACCTTGCTTGAGCGCATCACGCAAGAATACCTCTGCCTTTCTGAATGCGTGTAATATTGCGATTGAATCGTAATATTACACAGAAAGATATAGATTTTTCATGTTTTATGGTGCGATATTTCGATTGAATCGAAAAATTACACAAAAATAATTCGTTGATATTTATTGGTTTTTTATTTTCACCAAATTCTAGCATTCTTTGCAATAAAATCTCCTATACTTCAACGTAATCAATCTCGAGGAGACGACAATGTTTAAAATACTTATTTTTCTTACTGTATTTGTGAGTTCTGTATCATTTGCTACAGGAAAAGTTTGGCATGTTAAGTGTCTTACAAAGCAGGGACAAATAATCAATGTCAAAGCATTTGATACCAATGGTAAGTTTTATAAAGTTAAGGCAATAAAATCAAAAGGAAATTTTCTACATATTAAAGCGCTTAAAAAAGGAAGTGTGCATCATGTAAAAGTGCTTACAACTAAAAATGGTAAGTTCTTTGATGTGAAAGCGATTAAAGACGGAAAAATCATGCATGTTAAAGGTATTACCAATAAAGGTAAAATCTTTGCTGTAAAAGCAATTAAAGATAGTGGTGTTTATCACGTTAAATGTGTCACAAAGAAAGGGAAGCTGCTTGACTTGAAGGCGATCTCACCTAAGGGCGTTGTTTATGATGTTAAAGGAATAAAAAATGTGAAAGGGGAGCCTGATTTAAAAATTGATATTGAGGCACATGTAAAAGGTTTGCCGAAAACAAGGTAAAGCGCGGTAAGTAGATAAAAGCCCCAGTTCTTATGCTGGGGCTTTTTTTATGATTCAAAATGTTTAGCTAGCATTAATAGAACAATAATCATTATGCAGGCAATAATTGATAAGAAAGGATAGGTAATAAATCCCAGCAATTTGATATGAATGTTACTGCAATTGGGGCCTAGTCCGCATACATCGATGGGTGCAAAGCCAGGAATCATTTGTTGTAGGTATTGATATAAAGCGAATAGGGCGCCCAACGCTGCTAATGGAATTGAATAGAGTATGATACTTGCATCATTACGGAAAGTCGCAATTCCCAGGATAATGACCAAGGGGTAGATGCAGATTCGTTGATACCAACAAAGATGGCAAACAGGGATAGAGAGTGCACGGCTAGCATACAGCGTGATTATCATGCTGAGTAGTGCAATAATCCAAGCAATAAATAAGCACCATTGTTGTCGCAGGGAATTTTTCATATCAATTTACATCAGCCATAACTTCATCAAAACGACGCATGGTTAAAGGTTTAACTGCATAACCGTTTATGTAAACACTGGGTGTAGAAACAACGCCCTTCATAATGCCCATTCCGATTTTTAAATTTTTATTGATGCGTTGTGTGTAGGGGCTGCGATAAATACATTCGCTAAGCTTTTGTTTGTTAACGCCAGGAATGTGGCTAGCATAGCTGACAAGATTAGGAATAGTAGCCCAATTGGCTGATTCAGAGGGTTGGTGGTTGTAGATGTATTTTACGTAGGGGAAAAAGAATTTCTTGTTCTGTTGATACAGGCAGCGTGCTGCATTAGCGGCAGGCATAGAGCCAGGAATAAAGGCAACATTCATCACAGTGTATTTTGCTTTGCCTGTGTCTATATATTTTTTCTTAATTTTTGGAAAAATTTCTACGTTATACCGCATGCAGTTATGACACTTTAAATCTTCAAAAGCAACGATATGGATTTTAGCTTTTGGGTTGCCCATGGTGGGTTGGTCTTTCGTATCAATTTGCACTTGTTTGGGTAGTCTAGAATGCGGCTTAAAGAAAAATATCGCAATCGCGCCAAGGACAACAAGGACGATCACGATAATCATGAGTGATTTGATATTTAGTTTACGCATGGGATTTCCTTTTTATTTCTGGTTAAGTCCACATTCTAGATTAGCTGGTATAGCGACGTGTGCTAGCTTGGGCTGATCTAAATTAAGCTTGTTCATTATTGCCGAATATTCCTCACTCGTCTTTGCCTGTAGGCGCGGGTTGCAACGTTTTTCCTCGGCGATGGTGCTTACGGTCATCCCGCGATAATCATGTCCAGGATACAGTAGCGTATTATCAGGCAAGCTTAATAGTTTCTCGGTGATGCTTTCGTAGGCAGCAATAGGGTCACCATCGTCAAAGTCAGTTCGACCTGAGCCACGAATAAAAAGCGTATCACCTGTGAAAACGCGGTCTGTCATTTTAAAACAATAGGAATCTTGCGTGTGTCCTGGTGTGTGTAGGGCAACGAGATCGATTCCGCCATCGATTGAAAGTGTCTCTCCATCAGATATATATTTTGTAATTCCATGAGCTCGTGTTTCTTTTCCCATGACAATGTCACAGTGAAATTGTGCACGCAAAGCACCTGTTGCTGTGATGTGGTCCGCATGCATATGTGTGTCAAGAGCGATAGTGAGGTTGAGCTTTAACTCATCAATGAGTTGGGTGTAGAGAGGCATTTGCTCTAAAACTGGGTCGATGATGATGGCTTCATATCCATAATCATTGGCTATGAGATAAGTGTATGTTGATGAGGGTTTATCAAAAAGTTGTCTGAACAGCATGTTTTATTCCGAATTCAGAAAAGAAAAAGATAATAGCCGAAAAACCGCTTGGAAGACAGATTAGGACTGGTATAGTCTTAATCCGGATATTTCATGGTAGCTAGTGATGGGAATTTTCGGATTGTACATTACTGACACTTCAGTAAAAATCTGTTATATTATTATTGGTTTGCCGTATAAACATAGAGGGTAGCATTTTGAAAATTAGACAAGCTGTTGTATTTATTGGGTTTGTATCGTTTTCCTTGCTGGGATTTGCGAGCAGTGGGGGGATGTTCAACGAGGCGACCCCAGAGCAATCCTATCAATCAGCACAATCGCCAGAACAGCCACCGACTGCCTCATCTGATGTTTCTGAAATGGCGAAAGTGAAGTCTATTATTAAGCGCTCGAAAGAGGAGGTTGGTTCGCATAGAAACGCTATGCTGAAGAAGCAATCTCTAACGCCAAGCCAGTCGCCCAAACCTCATGTTGCTAAGGCCTTAAAATCGCAATTGTCATTGCTCAGTCAAGCAGAGTTACTCTATCAACAGCAAACCAATCAAAAAATTGAAAGCCTGACAGAAGAGAATCAGGCGCTGCGTGCCAAAATGAATAAGCTGACTGAAGCGCTCCTTTTAATTAATCAACAATTCAGCCAGTTAAAACCAAAATCACAAGTTACAGGTTCAATGAGCTTTGCAACACCTAAGGTAGATCGTAAGGAAGGATTTTCAAGTGACTGGCTTCAAAATTTTCGATCTCGTTTTTATGGAGTAACAGAATATTTAGCTTTTTCAATCATGGCATTATTGCTTATTTTAATGGTAATACTTTTAAAGAGAAACAAGCCGCAAGTTTCTGCTCCAACAGCTGAGGCTGTAGCTGTTAATCAGGATGATGATGTGGACACGCGAGATGAATACGATTTTATGAGTAGCCGTGAAGCGATTCCAGCTAAGTTAGATTTGGCGCGCACTTATGTCGAAATGGGTGATAAGGATGCTGCGCAATCCGTTTTACAGGAAGTATTGAGAGATGGTGACGCGGATCAGCAGGATGCAGCAGTTAATTTACTGAATGAAATTCGATTTAAAACATGAAGATGCGAAGACTATCTCTAGGGATTCGTTATGACGGATCCGCCTACCATGGCTGGCAAAGTCAGCAAGACCTCAGCACTGTGCAAGCAGAGGTTGAGCGAGCATTATCTCGTGTAGCTAATCACACAGTCACCATTACTTGCGCGGGTCGCACAGATGCTGGCGTGCATGCAACGTCTCAGATCGTGCATTTTGATAGTGATGCTGACCGTACTGATCATGCTTGGGTGTTTGGTGCGAACAGTAACCTGCCTGCTGATATTCGCGTTTTGTGGGCGAAGCCAGTATCACAAGATTTCCACGCGCGATTTTCAGCAACGGCAAGACGTTATCGCTATTTGCTATACAACTATAAAATTCGCCCGGGCATTTTGCGTCATTTCGTGGGTTGGCACCACCGTCCCTTAGATGAGGCTGCCATGCAGGAAGCCGCGAATTATCTTTTGGGTGAGCATGATTTTAGTGCGTTTCGTGGGGCAGGTTGCCAGGCAAATACACCGATCAGAACGCTGCGACATTTTTCCATCGAACGTCAGCGACAACTGCTTATCTTAGAAGTTGAGGCAAATGCGTTTTTGCTGCATATGGTACGTAATATCGTGGGTAGCTTATTAGCGGTAGGAGATGGTGACAAAAAGCCTGAGTGGATAAAATCAGTCTTAGAGTCTCGAGATCGCCGTCAGGGCGGTGTGACTATTTCACCCAAGGGCTTATATCTTGTTTCGGTCGATTACCCAGAAGCATTTGATTTGCCAGAAACACCCGTTGGTCCTTTTTTCTTGCCTTGATAGTTTAACTATTGTTATCAATCCCGACGACAGATGTGCCAAAGCCATAGTTGGTCTTCGTCATTCAGTGCCTGATTTAGTTTTCGTCATTCCGTGCTTGACACGGAATCTGAGCATTAAAATGGATCCAACGATCAAGCCATAGGACAACCGTTAGTTTAGGGCGACGTATCGTCATGCAAAAATTACCGTTGTGCCGCGATTTTTTTCCCATGGTCTTCATCTGCCATCAATTTCTCAAAATCATCATAGGCATTTGGATCTTGCAGAATCGCATTAAATGTTTCTTTGCTTATTGTAATCGCATAACTGTCTTGAAGCGCTGCTACCGCACCCGCGGCACCACCAGGTGACGCGTTTTCATCGATCAACCGAATCTCTTCAATAGCATAGTTGGTGGGTAAATTTGCACGGGCAGATGCAGAAGACGGTAACTGCATTTCAGCGTGTAATTGCCGTTGGCAATTTTGTGCTTCAGCTTCTCTTTTAAAAATCAATTGGACTTGGCCAGGTTGAGGGATTTGTTTTTTATACACACTAGTTTCTAACATTGTTTTTAGCACGGGATTTGTTTGACTAGAAAGCAAACCCACTGTGGAAGGCATAGGAGCTGATGTTATAAATTGCGCAGATGAAGCCGCTGATGCAGCGGCATCAGGGGTTTTGGATAACCGTGCTAAGGCAGCCTTGATATCTGGATGAGAGGCAATTTTCAATGTGCTCAATTTGCTTTGAATATGCAGGCGGGAGTCTTTCATTTCCCGAGACATCAAATTATCAATACTTAACAGTTTCACCCAAGCATCGATCACACGTTTATCCGATCCACAGCCAGCTGCTTCTAGCGTTTGACTAGCTATAAAAAATCTATCAAGGTATTTTTCGGCATGAAAATAAATCATTCCCATTCCCATTTCCAATTTTTCAAGATTAGACACAAGTAAAGAATAACATCGAGCTATCACATCATTATCTTTTCCAAAACCCAACTGAACTAAAGCGGTAACTGTACTTACTTGCACATCAATATCTGTATCATCTAACAATTTCTTTAAGTCATCGACAATGCGCTTATCATCCCTTATGCCCAGTTGCCCTAAGGCTTGTGCAGCTGTACTTTGCACATTACTTTTTTCATCACCCAGCAGCTTCAATAAACCATCAACAATGCGCTTATCATCCCTTATGCCCAATTGCCCTAAGGCTTGTGCAGCTGTGCGTCGCACATCACTATTTTCAACCCTCAGCAGCGCTATCCAACGATCAACAACGCGTGAATCTTTCTCTAGGCCCAATCGCTCTAAGGCTTGTGCAGCTGTGCTTCGCACATTACTTTCTTCATCACCCAGCAGCACTATCCAACGATCAACAACGCGTGAATCTTTCTCTAGGCCCAATCTTCCGATCTCTTGTGCAGCTGTGCTTCGCACATTACTTTTTTCATCACCCAGCAGCTTTAATAAACCATCAACAATGCGCTTATCATCCCTTATGCCCAATTGCCCTAAGGCTTGTGCAGCTGTGCGTCGCACATAACTATCTTCATCACCCAGCAGCTTCAATAAACCATCAACAATGCGCTTATCATCCCTTATGCCCAATTGCCCTAAGGCTTGTGCAGCTGTGCGTCGCACATAACTATCTTCATCACCCAGCAGCTTCAATAAACCATCAACAATGCGCTTATCATCCCTTATGCCCAATTGCCCTAAGGCTTGTGCAGCTGTGCTTCGCACATCACTATTTTCAACCCTCAGCAGCGCTATCCAACGATCAACAACCCGTGAATCTTTCTCTAGGCCCAATCGCTCTAAGGATTCTGCAGCTGTGCGTCGCACATCACTATTTTCAACCCTCAGCAGCTTCAATAAACCATCAACAATGCGCTTATCATCCCTTATGCCCAATTGCCCTAAGGATGCCGCAGCAGAACCTCGCACTTCACTCTCAGCATCTCCCAGCAGCGCTATCCAACGATCAATAACACGTTGATCTTTTTCTATGCCTAATCTTTTTAATTTTTTTACTGCGTTATATCGAATAAATCCAGATCTATTCCCTAATGATTTTACACACTCAATAATGTCTACAAGATTCTCTTCGCTGCCAAGTACTAGGGCACAGCGAAGATATATAGCATCTGTCAAATTATTAATGCCTAGCCTTTGTGATAGCAATCGTTTAATCTGGGCAACTTTTTCCTGTCCAAGCCCATTTGTCAAACGCTCATAATACCAATTTGATATGCCATCTAATTCAACAAAACGCGAGTGCAATGTCACATTTTTCTCTAGGAATACGCAATACAAGTATTCCAAAATTGTATAAGATACTGACCTGATTTCAGCATTTCTATGTGTGAGTGCATGCAAAAATAGATCCCACAACTGTGTTTTACCTGAAAAAAATGATGGCTCTATTTTTTGCTTCTTGAATTGCAAGAGTAAATAACAAATTTCCTCTGTAGCATCCTGGGCTTCTAGTAATTCTTTCAATACTTGTAAAATTTGATCATCATATATCATGACTTTTTGTGCTAACAGCTGCTCTAATACCGTATTCTTTAAGCTATGATCCCTTTCTTTTAAGAATCCGATCAGTATCGGCTTTGCTTCTAATAACTGTCGTGAATCAACCCTTGTATCTAAATATTTAATCTGCTCAAGTAATACTGCTTGTGACAAACCTTTGTGTTTCAATAAGGAAATGAAATCCGCGTCTTCATATATATTTAATTGCGTACCAGCCACAGTTGACCAAGATCGCACATCTTCTATTGTGCGATATATCAACGAACCGTGTTTAGGCTTAAAATTGCCTTCAGATAAATAAATTAGATCCCCTTTTTTATCTATCAGTAAGTGTGTCATTGATGACTTGTCACTGGATGTGTCAGGAGAAAAGGATCGCATAGCCTCTAAAATACCATCATCCTTGATGGTCCATAGTGTAAATTGAATTTTTTTGATATGTGCGATCGTATCTAATACAGCTGCCGTACCAAGATCATAGGACCCAATATAGTCCCTAACGTACATTGAGTAGGTTTCTTCAGATTCTAACCATTTATTTAGATCGATAAATAATGCATCTTCATGCTTTTTAAGTCTTTCTAACTGAAATCGTATTAACTGCTTTGACGCATCTCGATTATCTGGAAATAATTCTGGATGAGATTGTAAAGCATGCAAATATAGAAGATCTAAATCTATTGTTTCATCTGATACATCAACATCGATTAAATTATCTGGGAGCAGTTTACGCTTATATCGCTGAATATATGAGTATCTACTAATGAGTCCTCCTGCTTCACACTCTAATGATCGAGGTAGCTTTTGCATTGTAAATGCTGTTTTGATATCAGCAGCTAATATTTTTCTGACGTCTATATTTTTTGCCTGTGTCAGTAGTAAGTCAACTATTTGCAATTTCGTCATTTCAGCAAATTGATGAGCTGTATTTACAGACGGGGTCCATTGGGTAAAAGTGATCAACTCCTCTCTGGCATACTGTCCTTGATAGGTTGTAAAGGGATACCCCATTATCCCACTTGAGGGAATACCTGATTTTGATAACTCTAATACCAAAGATTTAAAACCTGATGCCTCTAAAACTCGTGGACTTATCCGCAATATACGAATAAACCGCTGCCATAAGGTATTCCTTGTTATATCTTCAGGTAAAAATAATGATTCACCGACGATATTCAATGCAGCAAAAAGATCTTGACGATAAGGTGTTAGCTCCGTAGACAGCTGATCTTTGCTGGCACTTTCTTCTGCGCAACGTATGGCTAACATCAAACGATCTGGAGTATTCTCTAAATAATTCTTTAATGACTGATGGACTGAGGCAGCGCCTTGTATCACTGCGCCAGCTGCGCCACCCAGATGTGCGTTCTTAATATGTGCTTCGACAGGTGGGTAATTAAAGAGTGCATCTTGATAAAAGCGCTTAAGCAAAGCTGCATCTGACTTCAGTAAGCCTGATAAAAACCACCAAACAATTTCATAGCGTCGATCGTCAATATTATCAGCAATAAAATGTATAGGGTCGGTATAGGTCTTTTCACTATGGCTTATATCAAATGTAATATTATCTTCGTGGTTAGCCTTTAACGCCAAATAAAGATAGTAAGCTGATAGATACTCTTGAATCGTTAAATGCAGAAAATAGCTAGCATTCGTACCTGCCTGCTTTAAAAATCCTGCTGCACGTATGGGTTCTATGGACAATAAGGCATCGCTAGTTGTCGTTGATAAGAATTCATCAAAAAAATCGTGATCTTCATCTGTCGTTATGGCAGCTTGTGCTTTTTTCGCTGATCGTTGTCTCGGGGTTAAGTATTTTTCAAGTCGTGATTCATGACCCCTAGCAATTCGTTCTAATGTTTGATTTTTAACTAATAATGCTCCACTCAATAAACCATGAAACGCTAGCTCTCCTAAAAAATATTTGACGGGATGCGTTAGCTGAGCCATTTGGTCAGATCGCCTGAAGATATCAGGCCGCTTTTCACGCATATCAGGGCGCAACTTCTCTAGATATCGCATGCCCAGTCGATCTATCAGAGACATATATAAATCTGTAAAGGTCAAATTATCTTGTTGTAATACTTCAGGAGCCTCTCTTTGCAAGCTGCATATTAAAGCCAAGTTAACCGGGATATGCGAGAGCGTCCAAAGGTTTTCATTTTTCATTAAGATACTGACTAGCTTATCTGATGGTAGTCGACCTTCGCTGAGTTCATCGGGTGTGGTCGCTAGAGCAGGTGATGATGCTGCTGACTTAGTCGCTGTTTCATCATCTTCATCCCATTGATTGAGCTGATAGACTTGACGAACATAGGCTGGAATTTCTCGGTCTCTAAAGCCCATTAATTCATAGCGTAAACAGCTGTGTTGATCAAATATAGGATCGTCAATCACGGCATGAGGACGGGAAGTCAGAATATAGTTGGGTTCTTTAAACAAACACTCATGTAATAAACGATCGGGTGTTGATGTTTTTTCCACGCTCACTTCATCATAACCATCCAAGATAAACAAACAAGTTTCGGGGTGTTGTAATGCTGATTCTATTTCTGTTAGTTTAATTGAAAATACAGAATCCTTTTTCTTTTCAGCATCAAGAACATAATAAATAAATCGCGCCAGGATTGTTTTTTTACTTTTTGTCCCATACGCAGGACAATCCGTATTATCCTTTTGAAAATCCGCCCATTGGTTTAGATATCGCAGAGGTAACCAAAATATGCGTGAAAACTGGGGCCATAAGCTCGGGTAAGATGCTTCATTCTTACCCCAACAATAACTCACATATTGACAAAAGGTACTCTTACCAATGCCTGCTCGGCCGACAATTAATAATCGTTTGGAATCTCCCTCCAAAAACAAGCCATCCGGTTGTATTAATTCAGCATCTTTAATATCAAAGAAATCTTCATAAACATCCATACGACCTGTCCCTAAAGAGACACCTGACCCACCTGTCGCAGATGATTCGCGTGCATGCTGTCCCTTAGCTTCAACCAAGGCCAAATTCACATAACTGCGTTCAATCGGCTGTGGTATCTCAAAAACAGGGAGTTGAATATGACTTTGCTGTTTGTAGTAGGCACCCAATGCACTTGATAGCGCATCGAAATTGTCAGCTGGCTCTACGTGCAATTTTAACGGAAACGACTCAGGATCATCTGCTTGTGTAAGAGAGCCTGAGCCTATGGTTTTCCCAGTGAAGATTTCCCTGTGTCGGAAGCTGATGCCGCTGCTAGTGCAGCAGGATCTCTATCGTCTTCAGCTTCAGCTTTGCCAGCTTTAGCGTTAAATACTCCCGCGGCGGCTGCAGCACCGGCTGCGCCGCCACCTGGCGCTGATGACAGATTTGAGGGAGTTGTATTTCTCGCAGCTCTTAGTCTTGCTAATTGTCGATCGCCAGCCGCTTTTTGCCTTGCCTGCTTATCAGCCTCTTGCTCATCTTCAAAACCAATCATTGCTAATACGGTTTCTTTTGCATACCCCTGTGTCACCAGCATGTGTTCGTCAGAATCCTCTCCTAATGCTACTAAAAACTCAGCCCATTCAGCCTGAAATGCCTCCTCTTGTGTTCCGTACAAGACGGCAATTAATTTTTGTAGTTGTGAAAAATACGTCTTTTTAAGAT